>Ga0182027_10008840_pt1 | contig 14589 bp, 15 predicted proteins | sample 712E1DmetaG_FD_121300 | JGI IMG/M metagenome (GOLD analysis project Ga0182027, IMG submission 121300) | Permafrost microbial communities from Stordalen Mire, Sweden - 712E1D metaG (Illumina Assembly) | ecosystem: Environmental > Terrestrial > Soil > Wetlands > Permafrost | place: Sweden... | reverse complement strand
TTTCAGCATCCGTCGTGGACACACGTATCCCGAGGATTGATTCCCGATGTCCTCCCGACTCGTGATGTGTCGAGCCTTCGTGGGGATCAAACTGCGCGACCGAAAAAAGACGCGCCACCTGATCGAGTTTTATGAGGGGCTCTCTGCCAGAACCTGGACAGAGTTATGATCCGCGGGTTGAGAACCCCGCTGGTCATTAACCTAGCGAGAGGCTCGATCGTAACCGGGCCAATTTACCGGCTGCCTCTGCGTGCGAATCAGAGGTGCCAGTCGTTATTGCATATCTATCTCGCATACTAGGTGCCAATTGATTAATCGAAAGTACTATATGGCTAGCTTAGGGCTGGCCGAGCCTTGGTATTCTCGCAAAGTGACTTTGGATGTAAGTCTTACACAGTGCCGGAAGGATCTACTGATTACACATGGACAAAATGGATTGCGCTTGGAAATAGCTAAATTGTCGGTGGCAAGGTTGTCCGGTGAACGCCGTCCGATGTCCACCCCATGAAGCAGGGTTATTACGCGCTTTTCATGTCGAGGATAAGTATGCAGCGCGTACGAGTGGGCCGGGGAGTCCTGAAATTCCTCACTGCCCCGGTAATCTTGTCGGATTGGACTGGATTGTTGTAGAGCTTCGCCATTCTCACTTAGGTGAGTGGCTTCGTCGAATGAACTTTGCATGGTGCCTCGCGACGAGATGCGTTCTGTACTCAGAATAAGAAGTATGCACAGCGGATGCCAATCCCTTCGAGGGACAAGATTTTCTCCCATCCCAAGTGGAATGAAGAGGCTAAGGTGCGGTACGGCGACTGGGCTTCTATGAACCAAAAGGGGCGAAGTGTCCAAGACCGTGGGAGTGCCTCGATTTGAGGCAGGGACAAAAAAGCTGAAGCCAATCTTGCTGATTTAGGGGGGGAACGTGTATTCGATCGCTAGATCTTCACCGGCTTGGCCAGTACGCGTTTCAGTGTTGCGAGAAACTGATCGTTGTCATGGTGTCTCCCCACGGTTACGCGCAGACTGGTGGGGAAACCATAGAGCTTCATGGGGCGCACAATAATGCCTTCGTGCAGCAAACGGATGAAGTCCTCTTCGCAATCCCGGCCGGTATTGACCAACAAGAAGTTTCCGAAGGAAGGCGTGTAATGCACTCCCATTAGCGTCAGCTCGCTGGTCAGAAATTTCATTTCGACGCGATTGTTTTCCACGGACTTTGCCACGTGTTCGGTATCGTTGAGCGCCGCCATGCCTGCCACCTGCGCCAGGCTGGAAGCGTTAAAAGGTGAGCGAATACGCTGCAGGCATTCAATAAGCTCCGGATGCGCCATGCCATACCCCAACCGTAATCCCGCCAGGCCATATACTTTGGAAAACGTGCGGAGCACCAGAAGGTTTTTCCCTGCCCGCACGCAATCGACGGAACGGGAATAGTCCGGCCGCTGCACGTATTCAAAGTATGCCTCGTCCAGCACCACAAGGACGCGTGGGGGAATTGCCGCCAGGAAGCGGTCAAGATCGTCCGCGGTAAAGATGGTGCCCGTGGGGTTGTTGGGATTTCCGAGGTAAATCACCTTGGTGCGCGCCGTGACGGCGTGGGCAATCGCGGCGAGGTCGAAGGTCTGATCGCGCATGGGCGTCTGCACCACTCCCGCGCCCATGTCTTCGACGGCAAGCCGGTACATGTAAAAAGCCGATTCGGAGGTGATTGCTTCGTCTGCGCTGCCGGAAAGAAACGTCTTCGCCACCAGTTCAATCAGGTCCGTGGAGCCAGCTCCCAAAATGATCTGGTTGGGCGGGATGCCCTGAATCTCCGATAGTTTCTCCCGCAAGTAATATCCACTACTGTCTGGATAGATATGGATATTATTGAGATAGTCGCGGATGGCTTCCTGTGCCCTGGGGGAGGGCCCCAGCGGATTCTCATTTGAGGCCAGTTTGACGGCGGTGTGACCCAGTTCGCGCTCAACTTCTTCAATCGGCTTGCCGGGCGGATAGGGCCGAATGCGGCTGGACCACGGTGGGAGGATTTCGTAAATCGGGGATCGTGGCATGGTCGGTGCCTTGCACAAGTAAGGAGACAGGAGTCAGAAGCCAGGAGTCAGAATAATGCCTCGCAATCGCTTACTTTTGGTTTCTGTCCCCCGGCTTTTGGGGTCTGGCTCCGAATGGCTTACCTTTCGGTCCTTTCCCCTGGGGTCTTGAGCCGAATTTCTGGTTCCCAGGCGTGGGTCTCTCGGGCCGAGCTCCGCGATACTGGCTTCCTGCTCCAGGACCTTGGGATCTGGGTCCGCGATAGGGGCTTCCGGTTTCGGGCCGCTGAGGTCTGCCTCCGAATGGCTTACCCTTCGGTCCATTTCCCTGCGGTCCGGAGCCGAATTTCTGGCTCCCAGGCGTGGGCCTCTCGGGCCGAGCTCCGCGATACTGGCTTCCGGCTCCAGGACCTTGGGATCTGGGTCCGCGATAGGGGCTCCCGGTTTCGGGCCGCTGAGGCCTGCCTCCGAATGGCTTACCCTTCGGTCCATTCCCCTGGGGTCTTGAGCCGAATTTCTGGCTCCCAGGCGTGGGTCTCTCGGGCCGAGCTCCGCGATACTGGCTTCCGGCTCCAGGACCTTGAGGTCGGGGTGCAGGATACGGTCTAGTTTTTGTGGGAGTCTGCGGCCTAAATCCGGAATTCCGACTTAGAGCGGCGGGCTGCGGGGGCACGGTTCCGATGTACTGCTGCCTCCCAACTGGTGGAGTTTGGGGTTTGACTGCTGGAGGCTGAATCCTAACCGCAGGACTCTGGCTTCTCATTGCCGGCTCCAGACTCCTTCTTCTTGGCTCGTGGCTTTTGAGTGCAACAGTATCCGTTTCCTTCCATGCTTTCAACCGCTCAACTTCCGCGCGGGTAAGGTTGCGTACTTTGCCGGGCGCCAGGTCCTTGTCCGTCAGGAACGCAATGCGCACGCGTTTTAACTTAACCACTCCCTTGCCGATGCGTTCAAACATACGCCGAACCTGATGGTATCGGCCTTCGATCAGGGTAATTTCATACCAAGGTTTGGGATCCTGTCCCAGGGGGCGAATTTCACAAGGCTCGGTGCGCCGGCCATCAAGCACGATTCCGGTTTGGAGCTTGGCGATGTCCGCAGGGTCCGGACGGCCTTCCAATTTCACCTGGTAAGATCTGGGGACAGCAGACGCGCGCGACATCAGAAAATTTGCCAACTCGCCATCGTTGGTCAAAATCATCAAGCCGGAGGAGTGAAAGTCCAGCCTTCCTACCGGGTAGACGCGCTGTTTGATGCCTCGTACCAGTGAGACGACCGTCGGGCGGTGCTCTGGATCGCTGACCGTGGAAACATACCCGACGGGCTTATTCACAAGTAAGTAGACACTTTCGGCATCGCGGGTTAACAAACGACCATCCACGCGAATGTGATCGTGAGCCGGGTCGGCTTTCGACCCTAGCTTGGAGACGGGTTTTCCGTTAACGCTGACGCGGCCTTCCAGAATAATCTGTTCGGCCTTACGGCGTGAAGTAATCCCCGCATCAGCGATAATCTTCTGAAGGCGTTGTTCCATAATTGCGTGATGCTACACTTTCTGACCTGTGACCGCCACCCCTTTAGGGCTTTGGTTCATGGTCTTCCGGGATCGCCATCGAGTCGCTTGCGGAGGCCGTCTCCGTAGTGGCGGGCGTGGAAATATCAGCACTCTCCGCCGGCAATTCCTCGTCCGATGAGTGGGTTTCCTGGGCGGTCGTTCCTGAATCTTCCTGGGGTATCGATTCCGCGTTCACAGGGGGCACCGTTTCTTCTGGCGGAGCGGGATGCTCGTCGAGATTCACCGTGCCGGCTTCCTCCGATATTGCTGGCGCAGGTTCGGCTTCAACCGGTACCTCCGTGGGTACGATGTCCTCGGCAACGGGAGGAAGTTCGACATTTTCCGTGCTGGATTCCTCCGCCGCTGCTGGCACAGGTTCGATTGCAACCGGAGTTTCCTCAGGCACAGTCTCGTCCACCACAGGAGGAAGTTCGACAACTGCCGTACGAGGTTCCTCAGCTCCTGCCGGTGCAGTCTCGACTGCAACCGGAGTTTCCGCGGGCGCGATCTCGTCCACTGCCGGAGGATGTTCGACATTCTCCGCCGTGAATTCCTCCGCCGTTGCGGGGGCCGGTTCGATTGCCGCCACGGCTTCTGGGGGTACGGCTTCCTCGGTTGCGGGAAGCGCAGATTGCGGCGAAGTCTCTGCGGCACCCTCGACCGCCACGGCGCTGGCTTCTGTGCTGGGCGGGGCGGCGGGCTCGCCGGTTGCTGCGGGCCCCTCTCCTTCGGCCCACTCTGAGCCTAAAGCGCGCTTTGCCAATTCCTCAAATTCTTTCAGGCTGGGTAACTCTCCCACATCCTTTAACCCGAAGTGCACCAGGAAATCTTTTGAGGTGCGATACAGGATAGGGCGACCCACCACGGCCTTGCGGCCTGACGTCACCACCAATTTCTTTTCCAGCAGGGTATGGATCACGCCGCCCGAATCCACACCACGAATCTCCTCGATTTCAGGCATCGTCACCGGCTGACGGTAGGCAATCACCGCCAGAGTCTCAAGTGCGGGCTTGGACAGGCGGATTGCCGGTTTCAGGCTCTTCACATATTTCCGCAGGATTTCGTGGTGCTCGGCCTTGGTGGAGAACTTATAGCCATTTGCCACCTGCCGCACCTGAATGCCGTGCACGTTCTGCTCGTAGTCGGCCACCAGTTCGTCCAGCTTGGCTTTGACACGCTCGCGGTCTTCGCCTTCCAGTGTCTTGAGGATGCCATCCAGGGTGACAGGTTCCGGTGCGATGTAGATAATGCCCTCAATGAGGGCCTTTAAGATTTCGTCATTCAGCATAAGTGAAGTCTTCAGTTATCAGTTGTCAGTTCTCAGTAGCCGTGCTAAGTATTTGCGGCATCAGTTTCAGTTTGCAGTGGATCGCCTGACTGAATACTGAAAACTGATGACTGAGAACTGTTTGCTAGGTAAAGCTCTCGTCCAGTCCAGCCGCAAGTTCCTGCGCGCTTTTGGCTGCAAAAACTTCTTCAAACCTCTTGCTGCGGGCGACTGTGATCGAGGTGAAGGTATCCTTTTGCTGAAGCCGAATCGCTCTCAGCCGTACCATCTCCAGTAGTGCCAGGAAGATGGCGATCAACGCTTGCCGCCACACAAAGTCACCGATCAAATCAGACAATGAAACTGGTCCAGGGCTGGAGCGCAGCACCTGCTTCACGTGGTCAACCATCTTCGCCACGCTAACTTCTTCGCGGCGGATCATGATGAGCGGTTTTTTCTTGGCGCGGTCCAAAATCTGGCGGAACACAGAAATCAGGTCAAATATCGACACCGCAAAACCGGGTTCGTCCTCGGCCTCGGCAAACTCACCTATACCCGGCTGCGACCACATGGCATCTTCCAATAAGCGCTTGGAGTTGAGCATTTCCGCTGCGTTCTTGAACTGCTCGTGCTCAAGGAGCCGTTGCACCAATTCCGTGCGTGGATCTTCCAATTCTTCCGGTGGGGCCGTCGGGTCAGGCGGCAAAAGCGTGCGTGACTTGATGTAAATCAGTGTGGCCGCCATGAAAATAAACTCACCCGCCACATCGATATTCAATTCCTTCATCAAGTGCAGATAGTCAAGATATTGCTGGGTGATTTTGGCGATGGGAATGTCATAGATATTGATCTGTTGCTTGCGAATCAAATCCAACAGCAGGTCAAGCGGGCCCTCGTAGACTCCGAGCTTTATGGGCGGAGGCGGCGCCACAAGATGCGATGACCGCGTGGCCGTTGGTGCCACAGGTTCGCCGGGCGCAGAAAGAGCTTTCGTGGGCTCCTTGGTTTCCGGTGTCTCCGGATTCGGTATGGGAAGGTCGTCAATCATACGTAATAAGAGCCTTCAGCTATCAGCGCTCAGCAATCAGCTTTCGGAACACCTTGCGTACGCCTTTGTTATCCATGCCCCCTCCCCACAAGAACGGGGTGAGGCGAGGGAGCTTTAGCTGCCAGCTGAAAGCTGAGAGCTGATTGCATCTTTTCACGGTGCAAGGTTGACGGCATGGCGAACTTCGGCCATGGTCTTCTGCGCGACCTCGCGGGCCTTCTTCGTTCCGTCCTCAAGGATATTCCAAACGAGCTCCGGTTTTTGCTCGTAGGGCTTCCGGCGTTCCTGGATCGGCGCCAGAAAGGCATTTACATTCTGGGCCGCGAGCCGCTTGCACTCAACGCAACCGATCGCTGCTGTCCGGCACTCGCTGTTTATCCGGGAGACCAGGTCCCCACCGGAAAAGATCTTATGCAGGTCGAAGACCGGACACACATCCGGATCGCCGGGGTCCGTGCGCCGTTTGCGCGCCGGGTCCGTCATATACACAGCGAGCTTTTTGGAAATTACTTCCGGCCCATCCGTGAGGAAAATTGCGTTGTTGTAACTCTTTGACATCTTGCGGCCGTCCGAGCCCGGCAAGCGCGGCGATGATGTCAGCAGCACATCTGGCTCAGGGAAAAGGGGATCGAGCGTCCCCACATCGCGATTCAGATAGTCCGCCCGAACATCCAGGGAAGCCCGATGGTAATTATCCAGAATAAACTGTTCCGCTTTGCCCGCGGGGGGATGGGCGAGATTGCGGATGCCGGTTCCCCAGGCAATCCATTCCTGCTCGGAACGCTTTTTCAAATGCAACTTGCTAAAGGCTTGATTGAACCGCCGTGCCACCTCGCGCGTCAACTCCACGTGGGGAATCTGATCTTCTCCCACGGGGACATATCGCGGCTTGTACATCAGGATGTCGGCGGCCTGCAACAACGGATAGCCGAGAAAACCATAGGTGTTGATGTCGTGGTCGCGAATGTTATCAAGTTGCTCTTTGTAGGTAGGCACCCGTTCCAACCAACTGAGCGGCGTTACCATGGAAAAGAGCAGGTGCAGTTCCGCGTGCTCCGGCAAGCGTGACTGGACGAAAAATGTCGCCTTCGCGGGGTCAAGCCCGCAGGCAAGCCAGTCGGTCACCATCTCCCACGTGTCCTGGCGCAGGTCGAGCGTGTTTTCGTAACCCGTCGTTAGCATGTGCCAGTCAGCGACGAAGTGGAAGCTATCGTATTCATCTTGCAGCTTTACCCAATTCTGCAAAGCGCCTACCAGATTGCCCAGATGAAGTTTGCCGCTGGGCCGCATACCGCTCAGAATACGTGGTCGTTGTGATGTCTCGAGATTCCCCATTTGCCTTGGATAATCCTTCGTAGGTTTCGTCAGACCTCGGTGGGTCCGGAAAACTTGCATGCCGCCGGAATTTCGCTAGTTTCTAATCGTAACATAGCCGCTCCGAATCGTGAAGGTGCCGACGCAGGCAGGGGCGCGACACGGAAGTGAGAATGCCGGGATTTGGGCGGGAAAGGCAGAGCCTTTCCGCACAGATGCCCAGGCGTTTGCGGCGCACCCCCGACGATGAAAATACGCGAAGCGCCGTGAGTGCGACCGCGAAACTGCCGCCTTTTTATGGACTTGATCTGAGTTCGCGATATGCCGGTGGTAGTTGGTACTACTGCATTCCACGGCGCTCGCTGCCGCAACCGCATCAAGGTGCCTTTGGCACAGTAATTTTCATGACAGCAGCGGAAAAGAGCTCCATCCAACAACTATTCGCTGGGCCCGCCAATTTGGACGGCCTTGAAAATGTTCCTGGCCCGTCACCCGCAAACGGGAATTCGCGTTTACCCGTGTATCACACTCATGAGATACTGGCAGGCTTTCACATGAAACCTCCCGCTCACGGGGTAGAGCCAGGGATCAGGCTGTCGTGTTCGCGGCAGATCGTTTGCAAGCGCGAGGAGCGAAATCTTGCGGGAGCAGGCCCGAACCGCGTTCGAAGGAAGACCCTATTGACATCAGGAGATGAAAGGATGCGGCGTTAGCCTGCCTTGATCTGATGCCGCCACACCCGTATGGGACAATCTGTCGAAGCAATCCCGCCGAATGGAACCACCAAACATTTGAGTCGAGTCCTGGGTCTTTGGGACGTGGTCTTCTTTGGCCTGGTCTTAATCTCTCCCATGGCTGCCGTACCGCTGTTTGGTGTTGCGCAAGAACTCTCGCACGGGTTTGCCACCACGTGCATCCTGCTCTCCATGGCGGCGATGGCCATCACCGCAGTGAGCTATGGCCGCATGGCCGCCATCTACCCTTCCTCGGGGTCGGCCTACACCTACATCAGCAAAGGACTCAACCCCCACCTGGGTTTTCTGGTCGGCTGGGCGATGCTTCTTGATTATCTCGACCAGCCCGTCCTCAACAGTATCTACGGCGCGCTGACCATCCAGCGCTTGCTTCCCCACATGCCGTACATTGTCCTGGCAGCCCTTTGCGTTGCGCTGATGACTTACCTCAATTTGCGCAGCATTCGCGCCACGGCGCGCGTCAATGAAATCCTCCTGGCCGTTATGACTGCGGTGATTGGGGTTTTCATCATCGTGGCCATTCGATATCTCTTCAAGGCTGAGGGAATTGGCGGCTTTTTTTCGACGAAGCCGTTCTACGACGCGCGCACGTTTCAATGGCAGGCGATCGCCACGGGAACGTCCCTGGCCGCCTTGACGTATATCGGCTTCGACGGTGTGACGCTTCTGACAGAGGAAGTGAAGAACCCTAAGCGAAATATTCTGCTGGCCGGCGTGATGGTCTGCATTTTCACCGGCGTCTTCAGCGGCTTGCAGGTTTACCTGGCCCAACGAGTCTGGCCCGATTACCGCACCTATCCGCACGTGGAGACCGCCTTTATGGATGTCGCCCGAGTCGTTGGCCACGGAGGGCTGTTTAACGCCCTGGCCGTGAATCTGGTGATCATGAGCCTGGCCTGCGGACTCACCGGACAACTGGGTGCGGCGCGGTTGCTGTATAGCATGGGGCGCGATAACGTCCTGCCGCGCAAACTTTTCGGCCACTTGGGAAGCACCAACGTCCCTTCCACCAATGTCCTGATCATCGGTGTATTGGCGTTCCTCTTCAGCCAGATCTTCAGTTACGAGCTTGCCGCTGAGATGCTGAACTTCGGTGCCTTCCTGGCCTTCATGGGCGTGAACTTCTCCTGCTTCACCCAGTTCTACCTGCACAGACAGGAGGGATATAAGCGGCACTTCGTGAAAGATGCCGTGATACCGCTGGTGGGATTCGTATTCTGCCTCTGGATCTGGTGCAACCTGTCCGGACCCTCCTTAATCAGGGGAGTGATTTGGCTGGGGGCAGGGTTGCTCTACGCGGCCATCAAGACCCGCGGATTTCGCGGCCGTCCGCTCACCATGGACTTCCGCGAGTCGTAATGAGGGATCAGCCTGTTAGATTACACAGGACAGACACTCTTTTGGGGGGGACACACTTATGGCTTGGATCAAAGTTGTCGAACCCGAGGTAGCAACGGGTGCCCTAAAGCAGGAGTACGACGCCGCCCGGGAACGGGCCGGACGAGTATTCAACATCCTTAAGGTTCAGAGCCTGAACCCTGACGTCCTGCAAGCCTCCATGCAGATGTATCGCGCCACTATGTTTGGCTCCTCCGGCCTTTCGCGGGCCGAGCGCGAGATGCTGGCCACCGTGGTGTCGTGGGCCAACCACTGCTTTTATTGAATTGAAGCTCACGGGGAGGATCTCCGTGCGGAATCAAACGATGAGATGCTGGCGGAACACGTCAAGCATAACTACGCCCGCGCAAACCTTACGCCTCGCCAGAAGGCCTTATGTAGATTTGCGGAGATGGTAACGCGCGCTCCGGCAGCATTAAGCCCACGGCATCTTGAAACGCTGCACCAACACGGCCTGACCGATCGCGACATTCTTGACGCCGTCCAAGTCATCTCGTATTTCAACTACATCAACCGCATCGCGGACGCGCTCGGCGTTGACCCCGAAGCCGAGATGCAACCGGCGTTTGAAAAATGGAAGGCGGGATCCGAATAAGCCTGACGGGGTGCTGAGCGGTGCCGTTTCACGCGCCTGCGGCCCCAAAGGAAAGATCCATTTCACGTGCCACGCTCTGAATGTGGCGCCGCCCCTCGTCGTACTCCTCAGCGGTTTTCAAGTGTTCCAGCATCAGGGGAGCATCCACTGGAAGTGCCGAAAGCCCCCTCAAATAGGCGCGATAATCAATCTGGCCGCGGCCGGGAATGACTTCGCGCAAGGATACCTGGACGTAATCCTCCCAGCTCAGGTCTTTGGCGTGGCACGACACAATCCACGGCCCCATCTTCTGAAAGCACTCATCGATGACCGCGCTGTTGTTGTACATCCGCTCGGGACAGTTCATCACATTACACACGTCCAGATGTGCCCCAAACTGTTTGCGGTCAACCTTCTCGATCAGTTTCAGGTAATCATCTGGACCGGTGGGGAAGTTGAAGGGCATCATTTCAATTGAGAACCTGGTACGAGTTGGTTTGACGGCGTCGATGACGTGACGGCAGTTCTCCACCGTCGCATCGATAAACTCCTGGGTGATGTTCCTGAGATCGGGACCGCACCAATAGTGAGGATTGTAGGAGCCGGCGATATTGACACAACAGCGCGCCCCCACCCTGTCGGCCAGGGCAAGCCGCTCCTGCACGTGCGCCAGATTCTTGCTGCGCTTCTCCGCATCGGGGTCAAGCATGTTGCACCATGCGCCCACTTCCGCGATGGCCACGTCGCGAGCAGCAAATTCCTTGATGATCGACTTTATTCGGTCCGTGTCGTTGATTTCGACGCGCGGAACATAAGCGGCCCGGTATCCCAACCTGAGATGTTCCTGGGCAAGCTCCGCCGGGTCTTCCGATTTGAGAAAGATGGGGCCACCCAACCGCATGGGCCTGACAGGTGACGCGGCCGGCATTCCCCATGTGGGGGAGCCAGCCATGGCCAGGGCGGCCATCGCAGTCGTCTGCCCGAGAAAATCGCGTCGGGAAATATGTTTTGGCATGATGATCTCCTGTGCCAGAGTTTAGCCGTAATTGGTTTGCGATCATTTAGAAAGGCATATGCGGGCTTACGATTTCAGGTCCCTTAGTAGCTCGTCGACAGAAGTGGATTCCTTGAACCGGCCTCGGGCTATGTCTTCGTCGGCCTCTCGTTCTTTCTTTTGCCACTCGGGCGTCCAAAACCAAAGCTGGTCTTTGGGAATGGGAATCAACTCGATGCGACGGTCCGAGAGGCGCACCAGAATATGGTCACCCTTCTTAAGTCGTAGCGCCTTGGCAATTCGGCACGGTATCGTGATCTGGTTTTTCGCTCCCGTTCGCACGGCTTCTTCGAGCAAGGGCTTGGCCTTGACCATAAGTCTGTCCTTATTCCGCTTTCCCAGTAATCTGATTTTCTCACTGGGCCGGGCCAGACGCAAGAACGTGAGCCACGCAACTTCTCTTGACAGCCGGTCTTGACAACGCGGCATAGGTGTGTCATAGGTAGGGTGTAGGCGAGGTATATGGTTAAATTTTGTACCACACCTCCAGCGCAGGAGATCTCATATGGGAACCAAGGTCGATGTAGACACGCTCAAGAAAAAGGCTCAAGGCCGGATAAGAGAGGCGCTTGATCGAGGTTGCATGGAGGAGGTCATGAAGTTAGCTGCAGCCGTTCAAGAACTGGACAACGCCTCGAGAGCCCACGCGATAGCAGCGGAGCGCATCGCTAGCGCCTTGAGTGTGGCTTCGCCGCAAGACGCAGCAGCCAATCCTTTGGACACACATCCTCAAAGAGCAACGGGGGCCACGATGACAAAGAATGCAAGAGGAAAGGCTTGTCGCGACACTTACATTCGTAATCTCTCCACAGGGGGTATTCGACTCTTTCGTGTCAAAGGCAGAATATATGAGGCGACTTCGGGGAGGAAAGTAGGCATTGCGTATGCCAGCGAAGTCCTCGCCGACAAATGGTGGATGGGGCTGCTTGATGAGGAATACGACGTCGTAGTGCTGCTATGTGAACCCCGTTCCGGCGACGTTCTCGATTTTGTCTTGCCGACCGATTTCGTCAGAAAAGCATGGCCTCTCCTCTCCCGAAACGGTAAGTCGCGAGAAATGCATGTTCACAGGGTGGGAGTGAACTACGAACTCGAACCCGGCAAGGGTCTCGGCAAGATCAACCAGTACCTTTCCAGCATTGCCGAACTGGCTTGAGGTGCGGGTCTGCACAGCAAGTGTGCGCGGCTAATTGACCGCTTTGGCTTCTCGGCGTTGGAATATCTCAATGTCGAAACAGTGGAGCGCGACGGTGTCCTACAGCCGGGAAATCAGCTTCTCGTAATCTGTGTGCGAGCCGATCCAGTACCAAACCATGTCGTTGTCACGGCGGATGCCTACGGCTCGCCATCCGAGTCCGACGCGGACCGAATAAATGGGTTTGGTCGCGTGGATCCGCTTGAAATGCAAACTCGGATGTTGAGGATCTTGCTGCCAGAGGCCGTAGGCGTCTTGCGCGTTTCGCCGGATTTCCTCGGGGAGTTGCTTGAGGGCCTCGCGGAAACGCTCGGTGGTGTGAGAGTTCACAATTCGCCCATGGGCTTTGTTTTTCCGGCGTCGAACTCTGCCAAAGCTTCATCGGCGAGTTTCCCGAGTTGGTCCTGCGAGTTTGCGAAGGCTTCGCTCCAGCGACGCTCCGAGGCAAGTTCGGCGAGTAACTGGCGGGCCAGCAAATCCTGTTCTGGTTGTGGGAGTTTCGACGCCTCTGTGAAAGCCTTTTCGAGCAGCTTCGTCATAAACTCGACTCCAAACTTCTCGGCAGTTCTTAATCTTTAGTATACCCCGGCAACGAGGCAATATCCATTTTCGCTCACGCCGGCGTTTGGTCTGCCGCCCGTCGCTGGAAGATTTCAATGAAACAGTTGACGAGCGAGACGGCGGCGGGGGTGATGCCGGGGATGCGGGATGCCTGTCCCAGCGTTAGCGGGCGCACTTTTGTGAGCTTCTCAACGACCTCCCGCGAGAGGCCGGAAACTTTGCCATACTCAAACCATTCCGGAATGTGCCGCGACTCGGCGCGCTTCATCCGTTCCATCTGGAGTTCCTGCTGGCGCAGATAGCCTTCGTACTTAAAATCTGTTTCCACGCGGCGAGCTTCTTCGCGGGAAAGGCTGTTGCCTGGATGTGCCCCCTCCGTGTCCGGCAATCGGACTCCCCAAAGGGGGCGAGGGATGTCATTCGTGCGGGCTGATTGCAGCCCTTCGTCGACCCACTCCATCAGGTCGTCGATCCCCAGTTCCTGCCGCTTCAGGATTTGCGCACCGGTCAAGGGTGAGGGTGCGGTGAGGTGTCCGTCTTCCATCAGTCCCAGCTTTGTATAGATTTCCTGGCCCATACGCGAGCGTGGGTCCAAGCGAGTTTCCAGCAGGAATTTTGTTGCCGTACTGATGCGCAGCTTCTTCTCCACAAACGCTTCGTAGTCCTTTTGCTTGATGGTTCCGACCTGGTATCCCAGCGGAGTCAGGCGCTCGTCGGCATTGTCGATGCGCAGGTGCAGGCGGAACTCCGCGCGTGAGGTGAACATGCGGTAAGGCTCATCCACACCCTTGCTTACCAGGTCGTCGATCATTATTCCCGCATACCCCTGCGTACGGTCGATGGTGATGGGCGGCTTCCCTTGCACGCGCAGTCCCGCATTGATACCGGCCATCATTCCCTGGCAACCCGCTTCTTCGTAGCCGGTGGTTCCGTTGATCTGCCCGGCCAGAAATAGATCATGGATCTTCTTCGTCTCGAGCCACGGATAAAGTTCCGTGGGCTGCACCATGTCGTACTCAATGGCATAGCCGGGGCGAATCATGTCCGCGTTCTCAAGGCCGGGAATCGACTTCACCATGGCCATCTGAACATCTATCGGCATGGAGGTTGACATGCCGTTGAGGTAAATCTCATTGGTGTCCAGCCCCTCGGGCTCCAGGAAAAGCTGGTGCTGCGCTTTGTCGGGAAATTTTACGATCTTGTCTTCAATCGAGGGGCAATACCGCGGCCCGATCCCTTTGATCTGCCCGGAATAGAGCGGGGCGCGATGCACGTTCTCGCGAATGGCGCGATGGGTCTCGGCATTGGTGTAAGTGATCCAGCAAACTGTCTGCGGCTGCGTAATGGCCTTGGTGCGAAAACTGAAAGGTGTGGGAATTGGATCACCGGCCTGCACCTGAAACTTCGAAAAGTCGATGGTGCGCGCATCGAGCCGCGGAGGCGTGCCGGTCTTGAGCCTGCCCACTTCGAATCCCACGCGGCGAAGCGCCTCACCCAAAAGCACCGAGGGCGGCTCACCTGAGCGTCCAGCCGGATACTGGTTCTCTCCACAATGGATCAAGCCGTTCAGAAAAGTCCCGGTGGTGATGATGACCGCGCCCGCCTCCACGGTCCGCCCATCGAGTAGGCGAATGCCGCGGATACGTAGCGCTGGCATCTCCGGTTTCTGGAGTCCGATGGTCCGATTCACATCGGACCCGAAATCGGACCTGCCGGCAAATTCGGCATTTGCCGATGCGGCATCGAGATGTTCCGACTGCGTGCCGCCGGTACAGTCTTCCAGCACCAGATCGATGACCTCCGCCTGCTTGATCCGCAGGTTGGGCTCCGACTCCAGA
>Ga0182027_10008839_pt1 | contig 14591 bp, 12 predicted proteins | sample 712E1DmetaG_FD_121300 | JGI IMG/M metagenome (GOLD analysis project Ga0182027, IMG submission 121300) | Permafrost microbial communities from Stordalen Mire, Sweden - 712E1D metaG (Illumina Assembly) | ecosystem: Environmental > Terrestrial > Soil > Wetlands > Permafrost | place: Sweden... | reverse complement strand
CTAAGTCATAGTACAGACAAGCACAGACTGCTTTTAGGGCAGCTCGCTCAAGAGCTACTCTTTCCGGAGTAAACTGCCTGATTAAATCCAATAAATTCACAACTCTTCTCCTTTTTTACTTTACGTAATAAAGAAGAAAGCGCAGCCCGCAAGCGATTCTGACAAGGTGGAGACTAATAAGTACTACCTTGCCAGAATTGATCGGGCTGTACAATGGAAGACTACGTAAAGAAAATCTTTAATTGCATAAATTATGCTCAGGGTACTATATGAACATAATATTGATATATTGATATATTCAGTATGGTATGATATCGTCTGATTGAAACAATAAGAATTTTATAAGAGGGGTTGTCTTATCGTGGGCTCTTATATTATTAGGATGCTTTAAATGAAAATTAGTGTGATTGGTACTGGCTATGTCGGATTAGTAAGCGGTACATGTTTAGCTGAGAAAGGAAACTCGGTTACCTGTATTGATATCGATCAAAACAAAATTAATAAATTAAAAAAAGGCGTAATTACGATCTATGAACCCGGTCTAGAGCCGCTATTTAAGCGGAATACCAATGAAAATCGACTACGCTTCACGACTGATTACAAACAAGGGTTAGCCGGATCAGGTGTAATTTTTCTAGCCCTGCCAACACCACCAGATGAAAATGGGTCGGCTGACTTATCTTATGTCTTAAGGGCGGCTAAAGATATCAGTAAATATTTAACCGAATATACCGTAATTGTTAATAAGAGCACGGTACCGGTCGGTACTTCAAAAAAAATATATGAGCAAGTTTCTAAATATACTTCAGTTGAATTCGATGTAGTAGCTAACCCGGAGTTTTTACGCGAGGGTTACGCTGTTCAAGATTTTATGAAACCTGATCGGATTGTGATTGGCGGTTGTTCGGATCGAGCCCTGGCCATAATGAAAGAATTATATGAACCGTTTGTACGGCAAGGTAATACGATTATCGCCATGGACGCGCTGTCAGCGGAGATGACTAAATACGCCGCCAATTCGTTTTTAGCCACAAAGATATCATTTATGAATGACATTGCTAATTTGTGTGAACGGGTTGGGGCCAATGTAGATAATGTCCGTCTGGGTATTGGCGCTGATGAGCGAATCGGCAAGCGTTTCCTCTTCCCCGGGATCGGTTATGGCGGCAGTTGTTTCCCCAAAGATGTTAGGGCGCTGATTAAAACCGCCGCTGAGTATAATCGCCCGCTTACTATCCTAAAAGCCGTTGAGCAGATCAACAAGAAGCAAAAAAAGATTTTACCCAAGAAAGTTTTTAAATATTTTAACGGTGATATCGCCGATAAGAAATTTGCTATTTGGGGACTGTCATTTAAACCTGATACCGACGACATGAGAGAAGCCCCATCGCTGGATATTATCAAAAGACTGGTAAAATTAGATGCCAAGATAGTTGCTTATGACCCGGAGGCAATGGACTTTACCCGTAAATTACTAACCGAAGAAGGGATTAATATAGACTTTGCGCCTGATCAATATAGTGCCTTAGAAAAAGCCGATGCCCTGCTGATCGTGACTGACTGGTCAGAATTCCAAAACCCAGACTTTCTTAAAATAAAAAAGTTACTTAAAAAACCAGTAATTTTTGACGGCCGAAACTTATATCAATTAGATAAAATGAAAAATGAAAACTTCCACTATGAAAGTATCGGCCGCCCAGTTGTAAACTAGTTATTATGGCGAAAAAGATTGTCTTAGTTACAGGCGGCGCCGGACATATCGGCTCAAATCTGATTGAGCTTTTAGTTAAAGATCCGAAAAATAAAGTTATTTCACTGGATAATTATTTCACTGGCAGTGAGAAAAACCATATTAGTGGAGCCGAATACCGCAAGGGACACACTAAAAATATAGATAAATTGATTACTGAAACTCCGGATATCATTTATCACCTAGGTGAATATGCCCGAATAGCTCCATCTTTCAATGACGTAGAAAAAGTATTTGACATGAATATTGTCGGAACATTTGCGGTAGTTGAATTTTGCCGTAAGCGTAAAGTTGGCAAGTTAGTATACGCTGCATCAAGCACTAAATTTGCTATTGAGGGTAATGGCCGACACCAAAACCCCTACTCTTTTACCAAGGCAGCAAACGTTGATCTTATTAATGATTACGGTCAGTGGTATGGATTACCATATGCCATCTGCTATTTTTATAATGCTTTTGGCCCCAGAGAAAACGGCACGGGAACCTATGCAACTTTAATTGCTAAATTTGAGCAGGAATATCTAAAAGGAAAACCACTTACGGTTGTTAAACCAGGAACCCAAAAACGTAACTTTACCTATGTAAAAGACTTAGCTCAAGGAATTATATTAGTTGGTGAGAAAGGTCAAGGAGATGGCTATGCTCTAGGCAATACCAAAAGATACTCGATAATTGAGATAGCTGAGGCTTTTGGAGGCCAGATCAAATACGTTGACGGTTATTCTGGCCGCAGCGAATCAGGAAATATTTCAACGAAAGCCAGTGAAGAACTCGGTTGGCACACCACTGTCGACATACTTGACTACATTAAAGAATTCATAAAATTACATCCAGGCTCAAATTAGTGGCTTTTGCTTAAAGGAACTCTCTAAAAATTAATATATTTATATAAAGTTCCATAAAGAGCTGTGAATATTTTAAAATTTATATATAAATGGGGTGGACATATCCGTAAAAATATGTACAATGATAACAAAGGCTGTAACTGTCAATAGTGAAGCTAAAAAACGTAGTGGGAAAAGGGGTATCGTGAAGGCGCGTGTTAAAAATCGTCAATTTATTATTTATACCCTAGTAGGTGTCATTATCGTTGCATTTATTACTTTTGGCGTAGCTGACGCTCACGGCATTAAAGACCAGCTAAACAGCTGGAAACTGCTACCACAACCGGAACGCCTAACAGAACTCTACTACGTAAACCCCAATAACCTGCCCTCAACATACACTCCGGGCGTTAATCAATCATTCGACTTCACCGTTCACAACCTTGAATATAGGAATACTGATTATACATATCAGGTTGAGGAACAAAGTTCAGACGGATCACAAACAGCTACTCTTACCCAGGGCTCATTCTGGCTGAATCAGAATGATTACAAGACAGTAAGCGAGAATATTAACATAAGCAATATGGGCACTCGTGTCAAAGTAATAGTTAATCTAACAAATGTTAATGAATCGATTGACTATTGGGTAAATAGGAGTGCTACATGAAAACATTATCAGTTGTTATACCGGCACTTAATGAGGAAAAAGCCATTGGACCCGTAATTAAAGAAATACCAATCGGAAAACTTAAAAAGATGGGCTATAACGTAGAAGTTTTAGTTATTGATAATGGTTCAACTGACAAAACTCCTCATATTGCCCGCAGCCATGGCGCGAAAGTAATAGTTCAACCAATTCGTGGTTATGGAAATGCCTATAAAGCAGGTTTTGCAAATGCCACCGGGGACATTATCGCAACTGGCGATGCCGATTTGACATATCCTTTTGATGCTTTACCAGAATTTATTAAAAAAATTGAAAATGAAGGTTACGATTTTGTGAATACTGATCGATTAACAACTCTTAATCCGGAAGTTATGCAAAAGTCCCATGTGTTTGGTAATTGGTTTCTAACGTTTATTATTAAGAATTTGTTTCATGCACCATTTAAGGATACGCAATCAGGTATGTGGATTTTTAAGAGAACTATTTTAAAAACAATCAAAGTACGATCATCTGGTATGCCATTTACTTGGGAAATAAAAGTTGAGGCTTATTTGCGCGGTTATAAATGTACAGAGGTACCAATTGATTATCGCGCCCGAGCCGGAGAAACAAAGCTGGATACCGTAAAGGATGGTATAAAAAATATCTTGCGAATTTTTAAAAAACGATCAAGTTACGGTTTTAAATTACCTAAGCCATACAGTGGAAATGAACAGAGAGTCAATCTAGATCAGCAACTTGATAGTATAGAGGAAAATGAGTGTGTCAAGCTATATGCCGAAAAAATCAAAAAATAGTGGGAGATGGAATTACACAGTGAGAAAACCCAAAGTCGCACTGGTATATGATCGGATTTATCCTTATTTAAAGGGCGGTGGTGAACGACGCTTTTACGAATTTGGCATACGTATGGCCGCAAATGGTTACGAAGTACACTGGTACGGTATGAAATACTGGGACGGACCAAATACTATAGAGCACGATGGGATAATACTGCACGGCCTATGCAAGGCTAGGCCTATGTATACTAAGTCTGGCCGTCGATCTATAAGTCAAGCACTTATATTTGGTATCAGTAGCTTCAAGCTACTGTTCGCAGAGTTTGATGTAATAGACTGTTGTGGCTTTCCTTATTTTTCTTTATTTCCTGCCAAGCTAGCCGCCATGATCAGGCATAAACCACTCTTTGCTACTTGGCACGAAGTATGGGGCAAAAAGTATTGGCGTGAATATCTGGGACTAGGTGGTATTATTGGATTCAAAGTAGAACAGCTGGCCGCAAAACTACCTGATCATATTATTGCCACAAGCCAGCATACTGCCAATCTACTGCATAAAGAGCTCGGCATTAGCAACAGTACAGTTATAGTAAATGGCGTTGATATGGATGCGATTGCAGCATTAAAACCCACAAAAAACTGTATTGATATTATATACGTTGGCCGGCTCATGGATTTTAAAAATATACACCTTATTATTGAAGCTTTGGCCGGATTAAAAAAGCACGGGACCGTGCTTAGTTGCTCTGTTATTGGCGAAGGTCCGGAAGAGACCAAACTACAGCGACTAGCTACAAAACTAGGAGTGGCAGATCAAATTAAATGGCTTGGAACTCTAGAAAAAAGTGATGATGTCTATGCGCATATGAAGGCAGCAAAAGTATTGGTATTACCCTCTATGCGCGAGGGCTTTGGCATGGTAGTTATCGAAGCAAATGCCAGCGGTACGCCTGTGTTAACTGCTAACTTTTCTGGCAACGCTGCAAAAGACTTAATCCAGGATGGCATGAATGGCTATGTGTTTGAACCAACACAAGACGGTTTGTTATTATCCTTGGAAAAAACTTTTAAGAATCTCAAAAATCTTGAGCATTCAACCACAAAATTTACCAAATCTTACGACTGGAGTAATCTTTCTTATAAACTTACTGAGGTCTATGGAATATGAAAATAATGATTGTGACACCATATTTTTATCCCAAGATTGGTGGACTTGAAAATTATGTAAAGAATTTGGTTAATTGGCTTAAAACCAATGGAGACGATGTACTCGTTGTTACATCTAGCGACAATGATCATGTTGAGTATATAGAAGGAATTAAAATATATCGTTTAAAAAAATCTCTAACCATATCTAATACGCCACTAAGTTTCTCTTGGTTCTTTAAAATCAGAAAGATCTTGAAGAACGAAAAACCAGATATCGTAAATGCACATATGCCGGTTCCTGGTTTATCTGACATTGCCTGCATATTAACAAACGTACCTCTCATAGTAACGTATCATGCGGGTCGGATGCGCAAGGATAACCAAATCCTAGATATACTACTATACTTTTATGAAAGGTTTATCCTCCAAAATTACATTTTTAATAAAGCTAGAGCAATCGTAGTACCATCAAGTTTTGTTATAAAAAATATGAAAATTAATCCAAGAAAAGCGATAGTCATCCCCCCCTGTGTTACTGGTGGCATGATTAAAATAAAAAACAAAAAACATAAGGTGATAAAAGTAATTTCAGTTGGTGGCTTAAAAAAATCAGAAAAGCATAAAGGCATTGAATATATTATTAGAGCATTTCCTAAAATTATTGATTCTTATCCCATGGCTAGACTACTGCTAGTAGGCAACGGAGATGCTAATCGAATAAAAGAGCTGGATAACACAGCAAAGATATTAAAAGTTGAAAAGTATGTTGATTTCGTTGGTGAAAAATCTAGTCCTTATCTAGATAAAATTTTCGGATCATCTGATGTGCTTGTAGTTCCCTCACTGAATGAAAGTTTTGGGATGGTAATAATTGAAGGAATGTCTATGGGGATTCCGGTAGTCGCATCAAACATAGGGGGTATACCTGAAATTATAAGTAATGGCGTTAACGGAATACTTGTACCTCCAGGGGAACCAGAATATTTATCAAAAGCTGTCATTGAAATCATGGACGATAAACAGCTTCGAAATAAATTTATCTTGAATGGTAGAGATTTGGTTAAAGAAAAATTCTCACTAGAAAAACTCGGTTGTTCAAACTATAAAATTTTTGAAAAGGTTCTATATGGAGCGTAGGTTGATATCAATAATAATTATAGTTAAAAATGATCCAAGGGTTCTTTATTTAGTTAAAAAAATATTAAATTCAAACTCAAATAAAAATATTGAAATTATAGTAGTTGATGCTTCGGATAAAAAAATTATGCCGCCAATAAACAAGGACACTCGAGTAAAATGGTATTTTTACAATCAAAAGGGGAAATCTAAAACGATCTCACAACAAAGGAACTACGGCATTAAAAGATCTAAGGGAGATGTAATTGTTTTTATTGATGCTGATTGTGACCCGGTCACTGACTGGTTAAAGTCTATATCAGATCCTATATTGTCGAAAATCGAACTTGTTACTGTTGGACCAATTGTGGTTAAGGGGTACATGAGACATAACAAAAGCAGTCACTATGTTAGATATGCGGGAGGTGGCAATATGGCAATTAGTAGAGAGGCGTGCACTAGAGTTGGATATTATAACGAAGATATGTCAGTAGCTGAAGACTATGAGTATTGTGCGAGAATACGACAAAACGGTTATAAGATTGCTTTAGTTGACAGTGCAGTAGTTCATCACCCAAATGATTCATTTAAAAAGAACTTTTTTAAAGGATTTATTTACGGCGAAGGTGTTGTTAAGTTGTATATTAAGAATCCGAGCGAAATTGGACTGCATAGTCATTTTATATATACGGTATCTTATAGTGGCTATATTTTATTATTACCCCTGGCCTATTTTTTCCCCTATTACCCATTGCTTATTGCGGTACCAGCCTTGATCAGATTACCTAGAAATCCTATAAAAGAATTGATAAATATATCTTTTGGGTTTGGGGTCTTGTACGGATGTATAAAGAGTATCTTATGATGAATAAACGTATATTCCGCCAAAAACCCGTGGTAGTAGAACCATACATTAACTTGTTTATTTTAAATATACTACCCTTGATTAAAAATGTGGATCAAATATGTAATGTTTATACAACGTTATATAAAGAAAGCCTTAGCACATGAGACACATACGTGTAAATAAGGTTTATTCCCAATTATTAGCTTTTCTTGCATCAGAAGCAGTTTTTCTAAATTTAGTTAGCTGGTCTCCGATTAAACTTGTGGCATTCGGGATACTTATACTTGTGCCTGGTACATTTTTCAGCTATCTAATAAAAATTCCAAAATTAATACTTTGGCCAAGTAGAGTGGCATTCAGTTTGATATTGTTCATGCTAATTGGATTGATATTAAACACCGGGCTTCCATTTATTCACATAATTACACCACTAAAAGTTGTATATTTATTACCCTCAATTACTCTCGTCACTTTGTTATTGGCTTGGTTAGCGTTGAAACGCGGCACCAATCGAGTTCAGAGAAATCCTAATAAGATTACAGTAAAAATAGCAATTATGTTGACGTTATTTTTACTAATGCTTATAGCAGCTGTTCTAGGAACAATTCGACTAAATAACGGTTCGGGTAACCAGTTAACAATGATAGCTTTTGGCGGACTTGCGATTTTAAATTTAATCGCCATTTTTATTCTTAAAAAAAGTGAGAGATATATTTTCCCGCTGATACTCTACATAACGGGTCTGTCAGTTTTACTTATGTTCTCACTACGTAGTGCTTACGCGGTTGGGTGGGATATCCAAACAGAATTACACGTTTTTAATCTAACCGCGAGTAATCATCGTTGGCTTATAAGTAATGATAATAATGTCTACAATGCTACTTTAAGTCTGACTATTTTACCTACTATCTTTAAAGAATTTTTACACGTGAGTAGTGAAACAATTTTTAAACTTTATTATCCCATCTTGACCGCCACGCTTGGGCCGATAGTCTATGCGATAGCCAGAAAATTGAGTACAAATAGACAAGCATTTTTGGCTGCTTTATTTTTTGTAATACAAGGTGAATTTATACAGCAACTACCAGCACTTGCTAGGCAAGAAATTGCATATATCTTTTTTGCCCTACTTCTCTTTTATATTTTTGATAAATCCCTATCAAATCAAATAAAAAAAATATTCATAATTATTCTTGGTATTGCTATGATCGTCAGTCACTACTCAACTGCTTATGTTGGCTTAGGAGTTCTTTTGATAGGTGCGGTTGTTTTTCGTATCATTATGTCTTGTCTCAAAACACCAGACAGAAAAGAAAAAAGCTTTATAAGTGTAAAGATACTAGCTGCTCTATTACTTGTAACCTTTTTCTGGTATGGGCAAATCTCTAATGGAAGTGGAGGGTTAATAACCGCTATAGATACGTCATTTAAAAACTTAATCACGGAAAATTCACAAGAACAAAAAAGTATTGTCGCACAAGAAGTACTATTTGGTAAACCGCAATCTAATATCACACTTGTGGATGAATATAGTAAAAATGTAATTAATAAACAGCTGTCTCCAAACGGGAAAACACTATTGGGGGGCAACTTGGTATCTGCGGCCAGTGTTCAATCTGTACCTATTAAGAGCTCTCTATTAGCAAAGGCCAATAGCACAATTACTTTCATCTCACTAAAAAGCTTTAAATTATTCCTCATATTAGGTGTCATTATTGGCATGTTTCAGATTATTCGACATGCAAGATTAAAAGTAGACTACCCAGCTCTGTATTCGGTCGCACTAGGTTTTTCGTTATTACTTCTTGCCATTACCTTATTCCCAAGCCTATCTTTATTCTATAATTTTGAAAGGATGTATCAGCAGTCTCTAATGATACTAGGCGTCGTTATCATGTTGGGTGGTTCAATGTTATTAAGCTATATACTTCGAAAAAAAATATATGCTTTAATTGTTATAAGTATTCTTATCGCGGGATATTTCTTTAGTTATTCAGGATTTCTGACAGAGATAACTGGTGGGGACCCTAATATGCAACTTGCCAATTATGGGACAGCATATGATGAGTATTATCAGCACAATGGCGAGATTCTTGCTGGTCAATGGTTGGTTAATACAAAAAGACATGATCAATCCATCGCAACAGACGTATTTGGGCAAGTAAAGTTAAACCGTTTTTATAATACCGATAAACAAATATACAATAACCTCATAGTACACATTTTAGATAAAAACACATATATTTATGAGACTTATACCAATCGCAATCTTGGGGTTGAACTTGAGCAGTATAACAACCAAATTGTCGCTATTAATTTCCCGACATCTATAATTAACAACCAGAAATCATTACTCTACACCAATGGGGATAGCTCAATATACTACTAAATTCTTATTTATTATGATTACGGATAAAGAACCCCCCATATTTATAAACAAAAAGTATAAAAATTTGTCGATAGTGATTATCAACAAAAATGACCGCGGTATCACCGAAACTCTGTCTGCACTTATTAAAATTGATAGCCCAATTCCGTATGAAATAATTGTTATCGACGCTTCTGCAGGTAAATTAGATGATATAAAAAGAAAATATTCATCAGTAAATTGGTATGATTTTAAACCATTGCATTATAAAAAACGAACTATCCCAGAACAAAGAAATTTAGGAGTTGAAAAATCTAAAGGTGAGATAATCGTATTTATTGACGCAAATTGTGTCCCCACCAGTCACTGGTTAAGGAATCTGGTTTCGCCGATATTAATCAGTGAAGAGCATATTGTTGCGGGGGGTACGGTATCAAAATACAAAGCTACGTTACATGATAGAAAAGCGAAAAGACAAGTAGGCAATTTATATATCAACGAATGTGCGACTATAAACCTTGCATTTAGTAAAGATGTTTACAGTATAGTTGGTAAATTTGATGAAGATTTAACTGGCGCAGAGGATTTAGACTTTAGCTGGCGAGCGGTTGATGCTGGGTATAGAATTAGGTATATTCCAGAGGCAAAAGTAACCCATGATTGGGGTGGCACAAAAGACGAGATCATTAGAGCATATCGATATGGGGCTACCAGGGTGATGGTATACAAAAAACACCTAAACCATCTTAAAAAAATATTTAAAGAAGACTTTGTAGTTGTTATTTATCCGATTTACTTGCTAGGTTTACCCATTACGATATTATTTTGGCCGTATCCTCTACTGATTCTTATTCCTATATTGAAAAATACTAATCAGCGTCCACTTAAAACCGTTGGATATAATATAGTCTTTGCAGTAGGCATATTAAGAGAATTGATAAGACTATGAAGGTATTGGTATTCCCTAAAGACCTTAACCCCTATCAAGAGCTACTGTATGGACAGATGAGAGCAAAGCATAAAAATATTCAAATAGATTATTTGACCGGTCCTACAAATCATCAGACTATTAATCTAGTATTATTTCCAATTTTATTAATTATTTATCGTTTAAGGGGCTACAAAGTATTTCACATTCATTGGACATATTTTTTTAAAATTCCAAAATTTGATTTTGCTATATTCAAGATTATTATGCAGTACTACTGCATAATTGCTATGTATTTTATAAAAATTCTAGGGTACAAGCTAATATGGACTGTTCACGAAACGATTCCACATGATGCCTTGACTGATAAGGACGTTGCTAGATCGAAGAAAGTATCTAGGCAATTGTCCCGAGTTGCAGATGCTAAAATCATACACTCAAAACTTGTGATTAATGAGATGAAAGAAGCCAATCTTGACATAAGGAATACTTTTATAATTCCTCATGGTAATTATATTGGCGTATATCCAGATTCAATTACACCAACTCGCGCTCGTAAAAAATTAGGGATAAGTACTAATGAAGTAGTGATTCTATTTTTTGGTTTGATAAGACAATATAAGGGGGTCAAAGAATTAATACAAGCATATTCAAAATTAGAATCTAAGCATATTAGGTTAATGATTGTTGGCAAGTGTATTGATCCATTATTATATAAAACTATATTGGATGCTCGGAAATTAATAAAATTTGATTTCTACGAAGGGCATGTTCTTGACGAGGATGTTTCTTTGTATTTTAAAGCTTGTAGTATTGTATGTTTACCTTTTAAAAAAATCACTACTAGCGGATCGGCGTTGCTTGCCCTATCATTCGGGAAGCCAATCGTTGCTCCACGAATTGGTGATCTAATTGATCTACCAAATAGTGTGGGCTATTTATACGACCCATTAAAAACCAACGGCTTAGAATACGCTTTAAAACGGGCTGTAAAAAACAAAGGTGAGATCGTTAAACATGGTAAGAATGCTATGAAATATGCCAATAATCTATCTTGGGATAAAATCGCCGGAGATACATACGAACTTTATCGAAAGATTTTAAGCAAGTAGTGTTTGATTTTTGAAAGCGGAGGTATTATGATTGGTAGGATAAAATCTATATATATCCGTTTTATAGTAAATTTGATGATATAAATATTTCTATTCCCAATATCAAAGTTTTCTTTAATGAACCAATTGTGCTTGTTTATAAAACGCCAGTCATTGATAACAACCCATATAACGCGACGCATTCCTATTGCGGCGTGTGCGCCACCTCGATCTTTATTAATTACAAAGTTAAAACAAATAGCGTGCGGACATGTTCCGAGTTTATAACCTGCTTCTTGGGCGCTTAGCTGAAAATCGGATTCTTCTCTCCAGAAATTTACTTTGTATATTTCGTCAAAACCAATTTGTCTAAATACTCTTGCTTTAGCTAACATTGGTGCCGTTAACAAAAGCTGTGCCTCATCATTTTTTAGTGATAGATTTGAATTAGTGCTGATGTCTTTCTTGCTAACATACGTCCCTTTCATAAGGTTTGTTCTTTGTATTGATTCATCGGCTGATTCATATTCATTACGCCATATCGTTCTGCCACTAATAATATCGAAACCCATCTGTTCTTTATGTTTTAATAGGGTTCTAAAAAAGCCTTCTGTTATCTCTAGATCATCTTCTCCAATAAATATGTAATCATGTTTTGCAGATCTTATACCTTTATTTTTTGAATATGGCATACCTCTATTTTTTATATTCTTCAAATATCTAACTTTTGGTTCTTTTTTAGTGTATAAATCAAGAAATTCTTTTGTGCCGTCCGTACTACCATCAATAACAATAATTACTTCTTTTACTTCAGACTCTGCTAAATATGAGGGTAATATTTTTTGCAATGAAAGTTTACGGTCTTTTGTGGGTATAACGACTGATATAGCCATTCTATGCAACTAAACTTTCCTGGCGTTTATTTCTATTAATAACGTATAACGCTCCGCCAACGAATAATATAATATTTACAATCTCGCCCAATACCCAGCCTATAGCTATTCCCATTAAATTGTGTGCAATCGTTAAACAATAAAAAATCACAACAGCCCCATTAATAACATTCACAAAAGTTAAATAGGCTATCTTTTTATAATACATAAGTATAGAACCTGTGATGTAGTTAGCTATTCCGATAATCACAAAGACTATCATTAATCGTAGGATAGGATAAGCAGCTACGTAATTTGCCCCAATTAAATGTAATACATATGGCGCAACAACAAAGGCGATAACCGACAGTGGAACTACTAGACTGTACATTGCGATTGCTGCTTGCTTAATAAATTTACCAATCTGTTTTTCGGCATAGGCCATTTCTGCAAACATTGCTTGGTTAATAGATGAAGTTACCATCATGAGAAGCAAAATAATTTGCATTGCTACATACCAGAGCGCACTTTGGACTGGACCAAATCGTGCTAAAACTATAATAGGCACAACATTGTTTGGAAAGTTACTTATTATATCAAGTGTATAACTCCCAAAAACAAATCCCCACTTGCCTTTTAAACTGGAACGTGTTGGGCGAGCCCTGAGATTAAAACCTAATTTTGATTGTAGAAGAATAACTGATGCTATGACTGCGACAGAAGATCCCACCAATGAAGCGCTAAAAATTCCAATGAATCCCAACCCAACAAATAACAATGGGAACATAAGTCTTGTTAGATTGTATAAACCATTCTCAATCAAGTTTCCTGATGTTGCTCTTGTTGCAATAAAAGCGTTATCAAACAATCCCTTAATTGACGTAATCAAAACTGCGACAACAAAAATTATTGATGTTAATAGGTTTGCTTGCTTTAACCCAAATGAGTGGAAGAAAAAACACATTATTATGCCGACAATTACTGAAATACCGGCAACCATGCTAATCTTTGTCATTAAGTCCTGAGATTTATTAGCAGATCTTCCTAAAAATCTGACTATTGTACGGTTCATTCCAATATTTGAAAACATTACTGCCAACCCTAGAGCTCCAATCAATGCAGTAGCGTAACCGACTTCTTTTTGGGAATAAAGCTTTGTGCAGATGATCACGAACAATAAGCCTGAAGCAGCATTAATACCCAGAGTAATAAGTAAATATATAGAATTGCGGTACAAACTATCACGCATAAAATGGCGGTAAACGCGCCGGGGTATTGTGATCAATCTTCTTGTAGCATCCATTTATAAAAAATTCCCCAAAATATTACTGAATAAACGATAAAAAATACCATACCAGCATATGTATGAAATAGACTAAACGCAATATGTGCGTTGATATAATAGCCACCAAGAATTAACGCATAGACTCTCAGTATGTTCAAACCAAAAAGTAGCAACAGGGCTATTGGAAAAACTAATAATAACTTTTTGTGGTTAAATCGTTTCCAATCCAAAATGCCAATCAATGCATATAAACCAGTGAATAAAGCGATTGATTCGATTCCCGAGCAATACTGAGCTATGTTAATACCAAATTTTTCTAATAACAGAGTTCTGGGTGGAATTATTGTTGCCGTTAATCCTGTAAGGTTTAAGAGCCATTTAACACTATGTAGAACTATTGTCGACAAAACTCTCCAAAGCCCATAGACAAGTGTCAAAAAGCCATAGAATACAATAACTAGCCCTAATGCATATAGTAATTCCTTTTTATATTTATTTATGAGCAATCTTAGGTTGGCTGAACCAAATATCCCACCGGCAGCAAATACCAGACTGACAATTAATAAAACTTGAACTATAGCCACCCATACTAAGCTGGTATTACCTGCCAAGAGCTTGTCTGTACCTATCCATGCCCCAATGTAACTTATAGCTGATAGAATTAACCAAACTAAATTAAAAACCTTCCAAGACTTTAATTTTAGGTCGTAGCCACGTTGGACCACCATTATAACGAAGGCAATCGCCGCGAATATAGCTGACTTGCCCAAACCACCATATATGCCAAAATGGTCTTTATATATTATTCCACCACCAACTATCTTTGATCCTATAAGGCCAGAATATAATACGAAGACAGCTAAAAAAACGATCGTTCGTATGATAAGTGGAGCGATCGCTTTCAGGCTATTT
>Ga0182027_10008838_pt1 | contig 14591 bp, 10 predicted proteins | sample 712E1DmetaG_FD_121300 | JGI IMG/M metagenome (GOLD analysis project Ga0182027, IMG submission 121300) | Permafrost microbial communities from Stordalen Mire, Sweden - 712E1D metaG (Illumina Assembly) | ecosystem: Environmental > Terrestrial > Soil > Wetlands > Permafrost | place: Sweden... | reverse complement strand
TTATTTGATAATATGCGCAGGATAAATGTTATACTTATCGATCTGGCCCGGGATTTATGGCTGTACATCTCAATGGACTATTTCAGGCAAAAAATAAAAAAGGGGGAGATCGGATCTTCAGCAATGCCTCATAAGGTAAATCCTATTGATTTTGAGAACGCTGAAGGTAATCTTGGATATGCAAATGCAATTTTTGAACATTTTTCCATGAAGTTGCCAATATCGAGACTCCAGCGCGATCTGTCGGATTCCACGGTCTTAAGGAATATTGGAGTTCCAATTGGTCATTCATTGGTAGCTTTTAATTCTTTATTGAAAGGACTTAATAAGCTTATAGTCAATACTGAAAAAATTAACAGCGATCTGGAGAATAACTGGGCTGTTGTGGCGGAAGCTATCCAGACAATACTGCGAAGAGAGGGTTATCCAAATCCATACGAAGCACTTCTCGATCTGACGCGCACTAATCAGAAGATCACTTTTGAGTCAATATCTGATTTCATTGATAACCTGGACCTGAGTGATACTGTAAAAACAGAACTAAAAGCTATTACTCCGTTCAATTATACAGGTTTTTAATCAAATATTTTATTAATGAATAACGTTAGATTGCTGCTTAAATATTTTGCACCTTATAAGTGGTCAGCAGTTAAAAATATCATTTACAACATTTTAAGCGCTTTGTTTGCACTTCTTACTTTTACACTAGTAAAGCCCTTTTTAACAGTGCTTTTCAGTGGTGAAGCTGTAGTTGCTAATCCGGGTCCATTTCAGCTAACTTCTGCATATATAGGAGCGTTTAGCAAATATTACCTCTCAGTTTTTATTGAAAAATACGGACAATCGGGTGCATTGACATTAGTAGTGCTTATCGTAATAGGAGCCAGTCTTTTTAAGAACGCCTTCATTTTTCTGGCCAATAACTGTATGGCATTTATCAGATCAAGTACAGTTCGTGACCTTCGGGAGAAACTATATCACAAAATCCTCCGACTTCCTCTGTCATTCTTTACCGATGCAAGGAAAGGAGATGTTATGACAAGAATATCTAATGATGTACAGGAGGTTGAGATTTCTGTAATGTCTTCACTTACAATGATGTTCAGAGATCCGATCCTGATACTGGTATTTGTTATCTATCTTTTTATATCCAGTTACGAGCTAAGTCTGTTCGCCCTTGTTCTTCTTCCGGTAAGTGGCTGGCTGATTGGACGGGCAAGCCGTACCTTAAGGTCATCTTCACTCTTGGGTCAACAAAATCTAGGAAAGCTTCTTACCATTGTGGAAGAGACACTTACAGGCCTCAGGATAGTCAAAGGGTTCAATGCTGAAGAAAAAATGAAAGCTCAGTTTTCGGAGTCAAATGAGAAATATGCAAAAGTTTTCAAGCGGGTAATCCGAAAAGCCTACCTAGCTTCGCCTCTGAGCGAATTTCTTTCAACAATAGTTATTATGATTATCCTTTATGTTGGGGGCAACCTTGTCCTCCAAGGGTCGGGGAGTATGACACCTGCGAATCTTATTGTTTATCTGGTTGTTTTTTCACAGATAATTCAGCCTGCAAAGAACATTACCACTGCATATTTTGCTATTCAGAAAGGGATGGCTTCTATCGACAGGATAGACCAGATACTCGATGCGGAAGAAACCATAACTGAAAAAGAAAACGCAATCGCTATCAGCGGATTCAATTATTCAGTTGAGTTTAAAGGAGTATGGTATGCATATAACAATGAGCCTGTACTCAGGGATATTAACCTGAAAATAAATAAAGGGCAGACTGTTGCAATCGTTGGCAAGTCGGGAGCCGGAAAATCGACTCTGGCAGATCTGCTTCCCAGATTTATGGATTGTGATCGGGGAAGTATTCTGATTGACGGTGTTGATCTACGCGATTTGAAGATCAAGGACCTGAGATACCTTATGGGAATTGTAAGCCAACAACCTATACTTTTTAATACTTCGTTCAAAGAGAATATAGCTTTCGGAGTGAAGACTTCTGAGATGGGAGATGTAGAAGTTGCTGCGCGGATTGCTAATGCTCATGAGTTTATTATGGAGACTGAACAGGGTTATGAAAGCACTGTAGGTGAATCAGGAAATAAACTCAGCGGCGGACAAAGGCAAAGAATAAGTATTGCAAGGGCCATTATGGCTAATCCACCTATACTGATTCTGGATGAAGCAACTTCGGCTCTCGATACTGAATCGGAAAGACTTGTTCAGGATGCAATACTTAAACTGATGAAAAACAGGACCTCAGTTGTAATTGCTCATCGCCTCTCGACAATACAGCACGCAGATTTAATCGTTGTTATAGATGACGGAAGGATTGTTGAGACTGGTACACATACTGAATTGATGACAAAACAGGATGGATTTTACCGGAAACTGCATAGCTTTCAGGCTATCTGAAAAACTTGAGTGGGAGATGGGGAGAACAGGAGAAGTGTAGTTATAAATCCTCCTCCTTGGATAGCCTGCCAGGCGAAGCGCGGAGTCGCTGGGTTGGGTTTGGTTTCAATTAAGATAAAAGACAAAAGTAAGAAGAAAAAAGTAAATGACAGGTTTAAAAAAATGAATATAAATAACAGATAATGACATGATTAGGCGAAATATTATTTTTATTTTATCACTGATTCTAATTCTGGTTGTATCATCTGCCCAGGCCCAGAAACCAAAACATACATTCAAATTAGGAACTTCTGAATTCCTTCTTGACGGACAGCCTTTTCAGATAATAAGCGGTGAAATGCACCCGGCAAGGATACCTGTGGAATACTGGAAACACAGGATTATGATGGCAAAAGCTATGGGATGCAATACTATATCGGCTTATATATTCTGGAATTTTCATGAATCAGAAGAAGGTGTCTACGATTTTGAAACAGGGAATCATAATTTAAGTGAATTCATCAAAATTGTTCAGGAAGAGGATATGTGGCTGATCCTGAGACCAGGTCCTTATGTATGTGCAGAATGGGATCTTGGTGGAATTCCTCCTTATCTTTTGCGTATACCCGACATAAAATTAAGATCTCTCGATCCCCGTTATATGGCAGCTGCAGAACGATATATGGGTAAGCTCGCGGAAATTATCAAGCCATTCCTTATAACAAAAGGAGGTCCCATTTTAATGCTACAAATTGAAAATGAGTATGGTAGCTATAGCAATGATAAAAATTACCTGCTTAAACTTAAAGAAATATGGGCTTCACTTGGCATTGATATTCCCACTTTTACAGGCGATGGTCCATCCACAAAGATGTTGGAAGCAGGTACCCTTCCAGGGAGTGCAGTAGGACTCGATTCAGGCAGTTCTCAGCAGGATTTTGATCTGGCAGCTAAAATAAACCCCGGAGTACCCGTCTTCAGCAGTGAAACATATCCTGGTTGGTTTACTCACTGGGGTGAGAAATGGGCAAAACCTGATACCTCAGAGCTCCTAAAGGAGGTGAAATTTCTGATGGACAACAAGAAGTCGTTTAATTTTTATGTTATTCATGGAGGAACCAATTTCGAATATACTGCCGGAGCTAACTCCGGTGGTAAAGGTTATGAACCCGATATAACCAGTTACGATTATGATGCTCCAATCAACGAACAGGGTCAGCCTACTTCAAAGTATATGTCGCTCAGGAAACTTATAAGCTCGTATCTGCCGAAAGGAAAAACTCTTCCTCCAATCCCCGACTCGGTTCCTGCCATAGTAATAACACCTATGAGCATGCAGCCATTTAGTTCCGTATGGGACAATCTTCCTCAACCTGTGAGCTCAGTTCAGCCTAAAACTTTTGAAGCTTATGGTCAATATCATGGTTTTATATTATATAAGACTGAGCTTACCGGAAATAAAAGCGGAAAGCTTATAGTGACGGATATCCATGACTATGCAACCGTTTTTCTGAATGGCAATTATATTGGGAAACTCGACAGGAGAGAGGGTATAAACTCAATTGATATACCATCAAGCAATGAAGAAGTGCCGGTCCTTGAGATATTAGTCGAAGCAATGGGACATATAAATTTTGGCAAGAATATTATTGACAGAAAGGGTATTACTGATAGTGTGACTCTTAGTGGAACAAAATTGGTGAACTGGCAGGCATATAATCTTCCGATGGATAAAAAATATATCTGGGATCTCAGATCCTCTGGGAAATCACTTAAGAAACCCGGGGTGTTTTTTAAAGGCAATTTTGTTCTGTCAAGAGGAGAAGGAAATTTATTTTCTGACACTTATATAGATGTTTCAAATTACACAAAAGGAATAGTTTGGGTAAATGGGCATAATCTTGGACGTTACTGGAATATCGGGCCACAAAAAAGACTTTTTTGTCCATCCCCGTGGCTAAGAGAAGGAATGAATGAAATTATGATATTTGATCTGCATCAGACTGAATCAAAACAGGTAACAGGTTCTAAAACCAGGGAGTAATGATCTTTATTTTAAATCGAATAATCTGCAGATATGTCTGTTAAAAATGTTTTCATAAACGCATTTTGAGACTACTTGCTCGTTCGTTTCCAATAGCCTGAAATAATCCTTCATCTGTAAAGCTGCAAGTTTATATGCAACATGTACCAGTTGCCTCATGTCTGGATTATAATCAGAATTTCCAGATATATGCTTTAATGAATCTGAAAACCTGGCGCTATTCCATTGAGAAACTTCCTGTTTTGATGGCAGGGAAGATATTTCAATGTCAATTACATCTGCGTATGGCTCACATAATTCATCGATTTTTTCCAGAGATTTAATATAGAGCTCTTTAACAAAATCCAGAGCTTCACCACCTGATTCAGCAAGACCGATTACTTCTTCAAGCCAGGTAGTACCTGCCGTTTTCAGATGTATTCCCATGTCATATTTTTTAATTATTGAACCAATGTATGGATAGATAGCAAACTTATCCGATCCTGAATGAATGCTTATCTTAAGGTTCTCGGGCAGACCAAATTCCCTGACTGCATAGTCAATAACCAAAATATCAGATTCAAATTCCCTGGCAAACAACAGAGGATCACCAACATAATCAACTCCTTTGTTAAACCTTCCTGAAAACTTGGGTGCTATTGTCTGAACGGGTATGTTTTCAGCAGCCAGCATTTTAAGAATGAATAAGAGTTCCACTGGAGTCTGGGGCTGAGCCACTTCATCCATTGATATTTCAGTGATGAAATTTCCATTTCCTTTACCTTTCTCAATTTTAAAGTAAATATCCCTGGCTTTTTTTGCAGCAAAAAGATACTTTTCCGCGAATTGTTTTATCTGGGATTTTGATGTATCAAATGATAATTTTGTTCCTGCTATTTTCAGTTTACCGGTATATTTTTCAGCTCCTGACAGGAATTCAAGGATATCTTTCTCATCAGCTTTCAGCCCGATATATGATGCAACATCAATTGTAAAAAAATCGGAGCATTCAATAAAACGATCAACCGTATCAATATTAATATGATCGGCATCAACAAAATATGATTTTTTAAATCCTGCACTTCCTGTTGCCAAATCTGCTTCAATCCTGACATCTACCGGTTGGGTGCCTATTGTATTGTGTTCCCTGTTAGATTTATTCCATACAGGAGTAATATCGATGCCTTTTTCGGATGCTGCAATAATTGCTTTTAGCTGGGCACTTCCCTGATGACCAAATCTGTCACCCAGACCGATTGAATATTTACCGAGTTTTTTCATATTTCATAAAAAAAAATCAACATTTTCAGAAGTAACTATATCAACTGGAAGATATTCAATTTTATCAGGTATTTTATGCAGTGAGAGGTATTCGAATAATTTTTTTATCCCCTTATATGTCTGTTCTTCAGGTCGCTGACCTATCAGGAATCGAATGATTCCAGATTTCAAAAACTTAACATTTAAGTCCAGAAGATCGTATCCTATCAGATCGATTGATTTTAATCCTTTCTTTTCCAGATATAAAGCAATGAGATATGATCTTGAACCTGTAATAAAAACTGAACCTATTCCGGGGTTATCCAGAAATGCGTTGTCGATCGCATTTTTAACATCATCTGAAGATGGTTCAGGAACGTTTATGATAATCTTCTTGCCTTTATTTTTGCCTGATTTTCGGAAATAGTTCAGAAATCCTTCAGTACGGTTGGTGAGATGATGAACATTCTGGATATTTCTAGCTATAGTAACAACCAGCAGGTCACTTTTTTCCGGAGTGATCATATCAATAAGTTGTCCGGCAACTCTTCCGCTCCGGAAGATATTTTCTCCTATGTAAGCCAGAAAATTTGTATTTTCAATGTATTCATCAATAAAAACGAATGGCACATTCTCTTCCTGAAGCCGTGAACAAAATGAGATAGATTCTGACTTGAAGATTGGTGCAAGAAGTACTCCATCGGGTTTCAGATCAAGTACTATTTCGGTTTTTTTCTGAAAATCATCTTCGCTTTCCATATCAAATGTTACCTGACTAAGCGAGACCGGGAAGGGATCGAGTTCCTCTAAAGCTCTGGCCATGCCGAGTGGATGCTTTTTCCAGAAAGAATTGTCTTCTGAAGGTGCCGGTAGAAGTGAAACGAGGTGAAATCTTTTTTTTGATTTCAGTACCTGTGCCATTACATTAGGAGAGTAATTGGTCTCTTTCAGTATTTGCTGAACAATAAGCCTCGTTTTTTCAGCAACCTCACCTCTTTCATGTATTACCCGGTCTACTGTCCCTATCGAAACACCAGCCATTCTGGCGATATCCTTTATCCTTGTTTTTCTGGGAGGCATTAATTCTTTTGTTTAATGTAATTATCCGCCTCCTCTCAATTAGAGCGTGAAGTCGGAGTTAATTACAATATTATTTGATTTCTGGATTAATCCAGAACTACTTTTTTGTTTTTGGGTGCAAAAACAGTCATAATTATCCATGCAAGGAGGTAAGCGCTTCCGGCTATAGCAAACATGACAACATAACCGGTTTCAATATGCCCCAGATTCTTGAAATGTTCAAGTATCGCGCCTGCAATATATGAGATAAACGCCCCACCGACAGCACCTGCCATACCGCCAATCCCTGTAATAGAACTTACAGCCTTTTTGGGAAATGCATCAGAAACAGTTGTGAAGATATTTGCTGACCATGCCTGGTGTGACGATGCTGCCAGAGCTATCAGACATACTGCTCCCCATGTGCTGATACCAGGAGCCGATGCAAATACAACTGGTATTACCAGGAGTGCAAATATCAGCATAGCTATCTTCCTTGCCTTAAATGGAGACATCCCTTTCTTTATCATATATCCGGAGACCCAGCCTCCACCGATACTGCCCACTGTTGTGCAAGTATAAATAAAGGCTAATGGCAATCCGAATGCTTTGACGTCAAGACCTGTTCCTCTGACAGTAGAGAGCCACCCGGGGATCCAGAACAGGTAAAACCACCAGATGGGATCGGTAAGGCCTTTACCAATGAAAAAAAGCCATGTTTGACGGTATTTAAAAAGTTGAAGCCATGCTACTTTTTCCTTTGTTTCCTCTTTTTCGTCAGCATCACTGTTAATGTAAGCAAGCTCACCGGCTGATACTCTTCTCTGCTTTTCCGGTACTTCATAAAAGATAAACCAGAAAATTATCCAGACAAATCCAAAAGCTCCGGTAATAATAAATGCAGCCTGCCAACCCCATGCTGCAACAATGGCAGGTATTGCAAGGGGTGCAACAATGGCTCCGACATTTGTTCCTGAATTAAATATCCCGATGGCAAGTGCTCTTTCTTTCTTGGGAAACCATTCAGCTATTGCTTTATTAGCTGCCGGAAAGTTACCGGATTCGCTGATTCCAAGGAGTCCCCTCCAGAATCCAAAACCAAGTACGCCCTTTGCAAGAGCATGTCCTATTGCAGCAATACTCCATAAGAATACAGAAATACCGTACCCTAATTTTGTTCCGAATTTATCTATAAGCCGTCCTGCTATGACCATTGCCAAACCATAGCAGAGCTGGAACGCCATAATGATATGAGAATAATCTTTTTCCCCAATGCCGAGATCGGATTCAAGCAGAGGTTTTAATATTCCTATTACCTGCCTGTCGAGATAGTTTACGGTTGTTGCAAAGAATATCAATGCACAAACCGTCCATCTGTACCTGCTAAAGTTTTTAGGTTCCGACATAAATAGTTGGTTAGTTTAGTAATTATACGTTATATGTTGATGAAGAGGTTGTCCCACCACGACCTGTCCAGTTGGTATGGAAAAATTCACCCCTGGGTTTATCAGTACGTTCGTATGTATGTGCACCAAAATAATCGCGTTGAGCCTGTAACAGATTGGCAGGCAGTTTTTCGCAACGGTAGCCATCATAATATCCAAGAGCTGATGACATTGCAGGAACTGCAATACCATTAATTGCTGCGGCCGAAATTATATTCCTCCAACCACTCTGCGCTTTCTCTACTTTATCTTTAAAGAAGGGATCAAGAAGAAGGTTAGTAATGGAAGGATTATTATCATAAGCCACTTTAATTTTTCCCAGGAAAGCGGACCTTATTATACATCCACCGCGCCACATCAGGGCAATTCCTCCGTAGTTAAGTTTCCATTTATATTCTTCTGCTGCAGCCTTCATCAGCTCATACCCCTGGGCATACGAAACAATTTTTGATCCGTAGAGGGCCTCTTTTATATCATTGATGAATTTAACCTTGTCTCCTTTGTGATTTGGAGTGGGTCCGTGCAGTATTTTTGATGCTTCCACCCGTTCATTCTTAATTGCGGAAAGACACCTTGAAAAAACAGCTTCACCAATCAGTGTAAGAGGAATACCCATATCGAGGGCAGTGATAGCAGTCCATTTACCTGTACCTTTCTGTCCAGCAGTATCAAGGATTTTATCCACGAGAGGTTTTCCGTCAGTGTCTTTATAGGCCAGAATATCACGTGTTATTTCAATAAGGTAACTGTTGAGTTCTCCTTCATTCCATTCTTTAAAGATCAGGTGCATTTCATCAGCACTCAGATGCAGCATATCTCTCATAATCTGGTAGGCTTCAGTAATAAGTTGCATATCACCATATTCAATACCATTATGAACCATTTTTACGAAATGACCGGCTCCATTTTCACCGACCCAGTCGCAGCATGGAGTCCCATCTTCAACCTTGGCTGCAATTGCCTGAAAAATGGGTTTTACATATTGCCAGGCCGCTTTCGATCCGCCAGGCATGATTGAAGGCCCTAATAATGCTCCTTCCTCACCACCTGAAACCCCTGTACCTATATAGAGAAGTCCTTTGCTTTCAACGAAGGCAGTTCTTCTGTTTGTATCAGGAAAATGAGTGTTGCCCCCGTCAATTATTATATCTCCGGGAGCAAGATAGGGGATAAGTGTGTTGATCATTTCATCAACTGCGTTTCCTGCTTTGATCATAAGCATTACTTTCCTGGGACGTGCAAGAGAACCGACAAGCTCCCCGATCGAATGAGTACCAATAATATTCTTACCTCTGGCTCTTCCGGAGAGAAAATCATCAACTTTCTGTGTCGACCTGTTAAATACAGAAACTGTGAATCCCTTACTTTCCATATTAAGGACAAGATTCTCGCCCATTACAGCCAGTCCTATTAACCCGATATCAGATAATTTACTCATAACTAAATGATTATGTTTATAATACTATGATAATATCAAAATCTTTATTATGTTACTAATTGGCTCAAAGGCGTAACGGCGTAGCGGGAAAACCACTTTTATAAAAAACCTTTATAACCTCTTAAGCCTTTACCCCTTTACACCTTTTCTTTATAATACTCCGCAACCACTTCATCCATAATCTTACTTGTTCTGGCTCCCGTTATGCCGGTACTGGGAGAGGCTCCCTGTCCATTGAGTGCCTGAACTACTTTTTCAATAAGGTAGTATTGAACATGCTCAGGACGTTCATTGATGAACTCCTGACGGCCTGATTCATTTGTAAGCACAATGGGTTCAAAACTGAATGTTGAAAATTTAATGGATCCTCTATCTCCTGTAATCTCGATGGTATCCCTGCTGCTGTCAGGTGAAACACTGAAACTCCAGGTACCTGATCCAACAATACTTTTGCAAAAAATGAATTCAGCTGATACAAAATCTTCAGCTTTATAGAGCCCTGCATGATTTACTGCTATTGATTTTACTTTCTGAATCGGTCCAAAAAGAAAATCAAGATAATCAAGCTGGTGGGAGGCCAGGTCAAAGAAATGTCCGCCGCCTGATATTTTAGGATCAACCCGCCATGTGAGCTTTCCGGCCTTTTCATCCTCAGAAGGTGACTTATATAACTGAATCACAAAAAAAAGCACTTTCCCAATGCTTCCCCTTTCTATAAGATTTTTAACCAAAAGAAACCCGGGAAGGGCTCTTCTGTAATATGCTACAAAAACCGGAACTCTGTATTTTTCTGCTGCTTTATTTATTTTAAGACATTCTGAGTAATTTACAGCCATGGGTTTCTCTATATATACCGGTTTGAGAGCTTTTATAGCTTCAAGGGCAAATTCCGCATGGTTCTCAGGTGGAGTTGCAATATATACTGCATTGATATCCTTGTCGTTAATAAGATCTGATGCCTTTGAATAAAACTTTGGAACATTATGTCGCCTGGCATAATCCTCAGCCAGGATGGCATTTCTCCGCATGACGGCAACCAATTTTGAATCCCTGACCTTGTTAAATGCCGGACCACTTTTTACTTCAGTGACGTTACCACAACCTATTATACCCCAGTTTATCATCAAATGAATTTAATAATAAATTTCATACCAAACGTTGCTTTGATGTCCATAATCCAATGGCAGGATTTGATATAAAATAGACTTCCTCTCCATCTTCCATTTTATTAAAACCTTCTTTAAGTTTTGCCGGATTGAATTTCTTCAACATATCATTGAGATCGTGATATTTAAAGTTTACAGACTCAATCTCTTTTATTGTAAGATGTCTTGGACAATATGTTATTGTAAATCTTCCTTCTGAACTTCCATGAATCAGATGGGCAGCCGCGCTAAGATTATTATTAAGCTCTTTATTTTCTTTCAGAATTTTCAATGTAGCTGGTGTTCCGCAATAACCATATTTCCTTATCAGGCGGTCTATCTCTTTATCCTCTCCAAACTCTTTTAATCCTGGAGCCAGAACAATTAACTCACCATTATCAGCCATTGCCATCCGCGTTCTGTAAATGCTCTTATTCCCAAGCCAGGTGCTTTTATATTCGGCAGGATCAAGATAGACAACAACTTTTTTCAGTGGTTTTTCAATTACATTGAAGTTTACCTTAAGTGAAAGATCTGCAGCAAGCCTGAACACTTCTTCGTCGTCGCCTATAAAAAGCCCTCTTACAACAAGCTTTCCTTCGTCGTCGCGGCCAATGACGGTATGAACGTAAATAATTGGCAGATGGTTGGTGAAATTGGCGGAGGCATAGTTCAGGAGAGACCTTACAGGATTATCGGCTTTTCCCATGATGCGTTCCATCCCATACACGGCGCCGATAAAATGACTTTTATTTATTCCTTCAGGTCCACCTGTTCCGATAAAAAGGTTCTTATTATAATTGGCCATACCAATCACTTCATGAGGGACAACCTGTCCAACTGATAAAATAAGGTCATGTCCGCCATTGAAAACCAGTCTGTTAATCTGGGCCGGCCATGAATAGTTCAGAGCACCTGCAGTAATATCAGATACGAATTCTCCGGGAATTGTACCTGTAGTGACGACGTCCTTCCTCCAATCATGTACACGAAACAGCGATTTTGGCACTCCTTTATACATTTTGTCCAGCTGGGCGTCGGTCATGGGAGAGTGAGTGCCAAGCGCAGGAAGAATATCTTTAAGGCTATCCTTATAATACCGGTAAATATAAGATGTAAGTTCCCCGGCTCTTGAATGAAATCTGGTACAATCGGGAGGAACAACAAGTACTTTCTTTCTGGCTCCCAGTTTTTCCAATGCAGAAATTATTCCCGATTCAAGATCTTCTGAATCAAGAACAGTATTTTCCGATCCGGATTTGAAGTAAATCATATTTCTTCTTTCAATTTTGCCCCCCCATCCCCCCTAAAGGGGGATTAATTATCTCTGTATTAGAATATTCAATCTTTATTTTAATTATAGTCTTTACTATTAATGAATTATTAAGCTCAGTACAGCATGCTACTGACCTCAACCCTCATGCCTTCTTCCCCTGGGCCCTGAGCCCTGTGCCCTCCGCCTTTCCCTCACGCCACACGCCTCATACCTGCTACCAGCGTGGATGTTCCGGCAAATAAGTCTCAAACTCTCTGATAAGTTCTTCCTCATACCTACCTTTATAATGTCCAGCAAAAAACCTGTCAAGTCCTTCTTTATAAAGCTTTTCCCATGATGCTTCTTCTTTTCCAGGATTTATCGGAAAGAAGAGGGCTTCGTTGGATTTTGCAGCCTTCAAATCCCCGTTAGCATCACCGATCATAAGAATTTTTTCATTGGGATACTTCCCCTTAGCAGCATATTTAAGATGTTCCGCTTTAGTACCATGTTCCTGCCCGGCTATCATCCTGATAAAAGAATCGATTCTGTTTTCTTCCCATTCACGTTTTAATGCTTCATAGGGTGTTTGCGAAACAACCATTACATCTGCAACAGCTTTTATTTTCACAAGGCACTCCTTAACGAAAGGAAAGGGAGTTATCCCGAAAACCAACTTTTCGATATCCTCATTTACCTTCAGGGACCATTCGAGTGTCTGGTTAATAAATGGATCATTTACTTCGGAAGCATACTTTTTTAATGTCGGATTCCCAAGCTTTGTCTCTTTCTTTGTCCATTCTATAAGGGTGGCAGCTGAGGGAACTGTGAAATTCCTGGCTTTTATTTCCGGTCGGATTGCCAGAAGTCTGAGTGTTTCATTTACTGCCAGGAACCTATTGCATCCCCTGTAAGTTGAATAGAGATTTACAAATTCCCATGTTTCCCTTGCATACTTTGAGACAGGCTGCATTCCGAAATATTTAATAAAGTTAGGACAGAAGCATTCTTTCTGTTTTATCTCCATTGTATCAAAAGCACAGCCATCGGAATCTATTCCTATAAAAAACTCCTTTTCAGGCTTTAGTGCAAGTAACTGTTCCTTTGGATCCATTGTAAAAAAAAAGTAAAAAGTAAAAAGTAATCAGAAGAGTATTGTAAGTTTTAGTTATTTTTTTGCGAACGCTTCAAGTTTATATTCAGCCAGTTTCTTATCTGCAAACTTCATATCGAGCCTGGCAAATCTCTGTCGTCCGTTAATTATCGGCACTGATGGCCAGTCTTCGCCTATCAGGGGTTTTGCATAAGCAAGAAATTCATCTGTAACATCATAACGATTTTTGGCAATCCATTTTTCAGGAAATGTTCTTTCTGAAAGCGCAACTTTCTCTAGCGGAACTTTATCATACCTGACATTATAAATCAGGCCGGATTCTCTCAAAAGAGTAGCCATCCATCCATTACCGTCATATAATGCTATCTCAACAGCTTTCTGAGCCACTTTATATGCCTCATCGAGGTCGACAATTGATGCAAAGGCTGTGGTATCGCGCTGATCAGTTCCCATGACCTGGCCCCTGGTTTTCAGACCTTTACTGTTCAGATAATTAACAACAGTCTGGAAAACTGAATTCTGACCCGAACCAAATGAGGTATTGCCAAATGCATCTTTCACTTCTCCTATATTTCCAACATCGAACCCTTCACTTATAACAACAATACATCTTCCGGATTTTGTCATCTGGTCGTTTACATTTTCAACCAGGTTATCAATTGAGATTTTTGATTCGGCCAGATAAATCTGCAGAGGCATTATCCGATCCGGATCGGCAAGTCTTGCTGCAGCAGGAATAAATCCGATTTTCCTTCCCATTGCCTGGATTACCAGCACAGGATCAGTAGTTGAGGAGCCCATATTTTCTTCATTTGCATTCTGTATAATATTTGCCCAGTACCTTGCCACGCTTCCATAGCCCGGGGTGTGATCAATAAGTTTGAAATCATTGTCGCCCAAATCATTATCAATAGTTTTTGGTACTCCTGCCACTATAAGTTCGAGACCTTTGGAATCAGCCATTTCACTTACTTTTAAAGCTGTGTGCTGTGAATCATTACCGCCTATGTAGAAAAAGTATCCGATGTTATGGGCTTTAAATACTTCCATTATCCTTTGGAAATCCTTTTGATGTGTATCTATGAGTTTATATCTGCAGGTACCTATGCTGCCGGCGGCAGGAGTGTACCTTAACAGAGCTATCTCTTCAACGTTCTGAGATGACAGATCAAGAAGCTCTTCTTTTAATACTCCCTCAATCCCGTGCCATCCTCCATATACTGTTCCGAATTTATCAGGGAACATCCTGCATGTTTCTATGATCCCCCTCAATGAACTATTGATAGCCGACGAAGGTCCGCCTGACTGTGCCACTATTACATTCTTAGCCATAGCCATTAATTTTGTTTATATTTATTATAAAATATCTTCTGTATTATATGATTCCTGGTGCTGGTTATTTGGTTCTGGGTCTGTTTGCTGATCAGACCCGGCACCCAGCACCCAGCACCCAGCACC
>Ga0182027_10008836_pt1 | contig 14593 bp, 14 predicted proteins | sample 712E1DmetaG_FD_121300 | JGI IMG/M metagenome (GOLD analysis project Ga0182027, IMG submission 121300) | Permafrost microbial communities from Stordalen Mire, Sweden - 712E1D metaG (Illumina Assembly) | ecosystem: Environmental > Terrestrial > Soil > Wetlands > Permafrost | place: Sweden... | reverse complement strand
CTGCTGAATTAGTCAACGAAATGAATATTTACAAAAGTTTCGATTAAAAGATTGCGAAGCATGAAACAGAAATTCCTTATAAACGAAATGTTGTCTGAGCAAAGTCGAGGAACTAAGCCGAAGGCGGTCTCATGAGCGCAGCGAATAACTTCGAGACGGCGTCCCGACTAGTCGGGATTAAGTCTTTTTTGGGTTACCTTTTTGTGATACAACTAAACGAAGTGATCTCATGAGCGATAGCGAATAAAAAGGTAACAAAGAAAAAAAAGGTGCATGTGTTTTGAGTGTTTCATCTATAATTCTTTGCATTTAAAAATTATATTATTCTTGTAATATGCTGAATTTCATAATTTAATGAAAAATAATCAGCAGACCCTGACTATGTGTATATATCTGTTACCAGAAATTAAAACTACAATGTTTTCAGAAGACAATAGTACAGCAATATAAAATAGTGAAAAATGTGTATTTTTGCCAAAGAATAATACTAAAAATGTGAATTTAATCACATATTATTTGCAAATAGTGTGATAAATGAATATAAAAAGAAAAATACATCATCAGCTTCTTATCTGGAAAGATAGTCCCAAGCGTAAGCCATTGATATTGCAAGGCGCGAGACAAGTAGGTAAAACATGGATTTTAAAGCATTTTGGACAAGAATATTTCGAAAATACCGCATATTTTAATTTTGATCAACAAGCTGAGCTAAAACAACTTTTTGTCACAACAAAAGATACAAAACGTATTGTTCAGAATCTTTCATTAATTCATGGTAAAGCTATCCTGCCGCATAAAACATTAGTTATATTTGATGAAATACAAGAGTGCAATGAAGCTTTAAATACATTAAAATATTTTTGTGAAGATGCACCGGAATATGTTATCGCATGCGCCGGTTCGTTATTAGGTATAGCAATGAGCAGGGGAGCTTCGTTCCCTGTTGGGAAAGTTGACTTTATGCAGGTTTATCCGGTTACATTTTCAGAGTTTTTGGCAGAAGCCGATTCCAATCTGTATGCTTATCTGGGTAGTTTGGTTAAAATAGGGCCTATTCCCGACATATTCTTTCATCCGCTCGTGGATAAATTAAAGATGTATTATATTTCTGGCGGAATGCCAGAGTCTATAGTTACTTTACTTGAAAAACAGGATGTAGAAAAAACACAGCAGGTACTTCAAAATATATTGAATGCATATACACTAGACTTTTCAAAACATGTTGAAAATAAAAATATCCCCAAGATAAATTATGTCTGGGCATCTTTGCCTTCGCAACTGGCACGCGAAAATAAAAAATTTTTGTACCAGTCTGTAAAACAAGGGGCACGGGCACGGGAATATGAAGATGCTGTACTCTGGCTTATTAATGCAGGACTGGCTTACCGTATATACTGTTCCACAAAACCAGCCCTACCATTATCTGCTTATGACGATTTATCTGCATTCAAACTTTATTTACCTGATATAGGTTTACTTAGGCGTTTGTCGCTGTTAGATCCTATTGCTATATAATTTCTTGTTTATAAACCAAATGGCGGGTCTAGGGTACACTTTTGAGCAGGGCATTGCCGAAATGGTCGGTTGGTATAATCAAGTTAATAAAGGATTATTATACAATCGTTGGTCTGTTAAACCATTTCCATGCCGGTATTAATGGAATGCCGTCAAGTTCGTCTTCCTGATCAAGGGTTACAATCAATCCTTTGTTACAATTTGTTAGTTTGAGGGCCTCTTTTATTCCCAACACTTCTCTTTTCATGTTATCATCCGTAATTTTCAGACAAACCTGTATTGCCAGTTTAATATGGTTATCATCTCTAACCAGGAAATCACATTCTGCTTTTTCATTTTTAAAATAAAATATATCTTTAAAATTACGCCTTAACTGTATAAATACAGCATTTTCCAATAATCTTCCCTCATCTTTATTAAGTGAAAGGCTGTTTGCTATAATCATACCAGTGTCAATACAATACACCTTTTTTGCATTCGCCAATTGTTGATGTATTGAAAAGGAGAAACGGGGAATTAACTCTATCAGGTAACTTTCCTGTAAATAATCGCAATAATCAATTGTGGTGCGTACTGATTTAATTTCAAGGGTTTTTGATATTTTATTATAACTAAATTCTTTTCCTACATTACTTATAATATGCAATGCCAACCGGATTAAAAAATGTTCATTCCTGATACCTTTTCTTACTGCAATATCGCGCATAACAATATCTCTCATTAATGTCCTTAAATATTCCGGGTTTTGTTCTTTTATATATTCAGGGAAACCTCCCATTTCAATAAACTTACGAAATGAGCCCAAGCCTGGGGTTTGGTTTATTGCATCTAAAAACTCCATATAATCAAATGGAAATAATTCAACCTGTTGATATCTCCCGGTTAAATGAGTCCCCAATTCGCGACTTAACATACTTGCATTAGACCCGGTAATTTGAAGTTTAATTCCACGATCATTTGCTGACCTTGCATATTTTTCCCATCCAATAATGTTTTGTACCTCATCTAAAATGATTATTTCTTTATTATTTCGTCCTGCAATTTTTTCAATTTTGTCAAAATCACTAATTTCAAATCCTTCTATACGAGGATCCTCAAAATTTATTGAAAGGGCCCTGTTTTGCTTATTAATTTGTTGCAAATAGGTACTTTTACCGCATCTTCTGATGCCTGAGACAACTATTATCCTGTTTGTATTTAAATTAATCTGTCTGTTCCGGTATACCAACCTTTCATGCTTGAATGTATTTTCTTGGTTACTAATAAGTTGTTCAATTGTATTTTCAGTAATCATAGTCTGTTTTTTTCAAAAATAAATAAATTTGTATTAATAATACAAATTTATTTATATTATTAATACAAGAAAATCATTATTCTTGATAATGTTCAAATTATTAGTTAGTACCTAATCAATAAAATCCTGATGCTTTTTGGCAAAATATTTAATGATAACCTGATAATGTTTATTCATTGCGTCGCGAAGGTTAAAACAAAAATTCCTTTTCGGCGGCGTTCTGTCTGAGCGAAGTCGAGGAACTTAGCCGAAGGCAGTCTCATGAGTGCAGCGAATAACTTCGAGACGGAGCGAGTTACTCCCTTCGGTCGTGAGAAAAGTTGTGGTTGCTCCTTCGAATTTAGTTTGTACAACCATGAAGGTTTCATTTCAGTATTTATTATGCATCGAATGTTTCTTTTTATAATAGAAACATATTGAATAAAGTTTGCGTTTATAATAGAAACAATTTATCTTTACCAGTATTCTAATTGTTATGGAAAGAACTGTATTATCATCAGTAGTTTTCGACCAGCAAGTATTTAAACTAAGCAATAATCATGTTCCACGTTTAACAAACCCATTTGCCCGGGATAATGAAATTGTTGTCCTTTCTGGTATTCGTCGATGCGGCAAATCGACTTTTCTCCAGGAGATACGCTCAACCTATAAACAGAACAATTATTTTTTAAATTTTGACGATGATCGTTTGGTTCAATTTAATATTGACGATTTTCAGATACTATATGAGATATTTATTGAATATTTTGGGAACCAAACTAACTTCTTTTTTGACGAAATACAAAACATAAAAGGTTGGGAACGGTTTGTCCGACGACTTCATGAAAATGGGAACAAGGTCTATATTACAGGTTCTAATGCTTCCATGTTAAGTAAAGCGTCAGGCACACATCTTACTGGCAGATATTACCAAAGTGAATTGTATCCATTCTCTTTTAATGAGTTCATACGGTTTAAGAAAAAACAATTCAGCCCAAATAGTTTATTAACTACAAAAGGGAAAGCTGAAATAAAGCAACTTTTTAATGAATATTTTGATAAAGGTGGTTTCCCTGCATTTCTTCAAAACGACGACAACAGGCAGTACCTGAAATCTTTATATGAAAGCATCCTGTATCGCGACATAATTGTTAGAAATGGATTGACAAATGAAAAGGAATTGTTGGAGCTTATCTATTACCTGGCCAGTAATGTTTCGAAATTAGCTTCTTATAATAGTTTAGCGAAAGTTATAGGCGTTAAGAATGCTACAACGGTTAGTAACTATTTGGAATACATTCAGAATACTTATTTGATTTTTGCAATTAATAAATTCGATTTCTCTCTGAAAACTCAGGTTCAAAACCCTAAGAAGTTTTATTTTATTGATAATGCTTTGGTTAGGGAACTTGGTTTTTTTACTTCAGAAGATAAGGGTAGGTTGTTAGAAAATTTGGTATTTATTGAATTAAAGCGTAGATCGAAAGAAGTTTATTATCACAGTAATAAGCAGGAATGTGATTTTGTGATAAAAGAAAAAAATAAAATCGTCGAAGCGATACAGGTCTGCTGGTCGGTTTATAATGCAGAGACAAAGGCGAGGGAGTTAAAAGGGTTAGTTGAAGCGCTATCGTCATATAATTTAAGAAAGGGTATAATACTTACAGATTCTGATGAGGGAAAATTACAAACAGATAGCTTTGAAATTGAAATCAAACCAGTATGGAAGTGGTTGTTAGAAAGTTTTTAAAGTACGTCAGGCACCCTGTGTTTCCATATCGCCATTTTTCAGCAAATTGGTTTGGGCATTGGAAATGCAAACAACAATTGCTGAAATTCCTAAAATGAGTAGTTGTTTTTTCATAGCTTATTAGTTTAATGTTATTTTGGACAAATATTTGTCAAATAATAACGGCCAAAATAAATTAATTACTTGTAAGCTAATTATATGGAATAAACATTTATTGGTATAAAATAATCATTATTATTGCCCTGATCTTTAAAAGCCTTTATAAGTTTGAGTTTATACCTTAAATCCGCAGGTTTGAGGTTAATTGGCTGAAAGTCACGGGGTGACAATAAACAATTTCGTTCATTTAAATTATTGAACTTTAATAAGTCACCCCGTGACTTGCGGATTTTAGGTTATAAAAGAAATAGTAAAAATTACAGATTAAAGGGATTTAATGGTTCATGTGGGAAAGTTGTGGGGATAAAAATGAATCCATTTTAGGCTTTTGTTAGAATTATAACCCTAACTCATAAAAAAGGTATTCAATGTTACGATAGATAAGTCATAAATTAGAACGCTGAAAATTTTGCGTCACCACGAAGGGCAGGTGTTGCAACAAAGTACCGCGTAGCGTTAAATTTTCTTGACTTTTTTGCTACTTTATGCGTCAAGGCAAAAAGTAGGATAAAATTATTTAAAAGAACCGATGTCATTATTTTTTCATATTAATGCAAATAATGATTTTAGTTTGACAGCTATACCTTATTAAAGGGTTTGATAAATATCATCAATTACTCCTCAACTTTTACGCTTGACCCGTGATAATTACAGATTAAACGGATTAATTTAAGAATTGGCAGGGGGTCATAGAAAAAAAATAGTGATTTTTCAATTTGTTTTTCTCAGTGTCTTCTTTACTCAGTGTTCATTTTCTATATCACAACATTCCCTTAGAAATGCTCCTTAACTGCTTTGAGGGCTAATTTCTTTATCACTTCAATAATGCTATCTGAATCGAACCCACATTCCTTGTGCAATTCATCTAAAGTACCATGTTCGACAAATTTGTCGGGCACGCCAAGCCTGATAACTTTTGCATAGTAATTGTTATCGGCCATAAATTCAAGAATTGCAGTTCCAAAACCACCAATTACCGAGCCATCTTCAACAGTAATTATCTTTTTAAATTTCTGAAATACTGTGTGAAGCAATTCCTGGTCTAATGGTTTTACAAAGCGCAAATCGAAGTGTGCCGGGACTTCTATATCCGGTGGGATATTTTTTATTGCTTCCTTTACAAAGTTACCGGGATGACCAACCGAAAGAACCGCTACACCGTTTCCATTTGAAATCATTCGGCCTTTGCCGATCGGTAATTCGCTGAAAGGTTTGCGCCAATCAGGCATTACTCCATACCCACGTGGATAACGGATTGCAAAAGTCCCGAAATTCTTCAATTGTGCTGTGAACATTAGGTTTCTCAATTCTTCTTCATCCATTGGGGCAGAAATAATGATGTTCGGAACACAGCGCAGGTATGCCAGATCGAACACACCATGATGCGTAGCGCCATCTTCGCCTACAAGCCCGCCACGGTCCATACAAAGGACAACCTGCAGGTTTTGCAGTGCAACATCGTGTATAACCTGGTCGTATGCCCGTTGCATGAAAGATGAATAAATATTACAAAAAGGGACCATGCCTTTTGAAGCCAATCCGGCAGAAAAAGTTACGGCATGTTGTTCCGAAATACCTACATCGAAAGTTCTTTGGGGCATTTCAGCCATCATGATATTCATTGAGCAACCAGTAGGCATCGCAGGCGTTATACCAACAATTTTGTCGTTCAACCTGGCAAGTTCCAGCAATGTTTGCCCGAAAACATCCTGATATCTTAGAGGTTGAGGTTTTTCAATTTTAACTTTAATTATTTCCCCGGTTTCTTTATTGAACGCACCCGGGGCATGCCAAATAGTTTGGTTTTCTTCAGCAAACTTATATCCTTTGCCTTTTAAAGTCAGGACATGTAGAATTTTTGGACCGGGAATATCTTTCAGGTCAGTCAGGATTTTCACAAGGTGGTTCATATTGTGCCCATCGACGGGCCCAAAATATCTGAAATGCAATGATTCAAACAGGTTTCCCTGTTTCAACAGAATTCCTTTAACGCCGTTTTCGATAGTTTGCGCCATTCTTTGCGCCCGTGGCCCCAACCTGTGCATCTTGCCCATCATGTTCCAGATATCGGCTTTTAGCTTATTGTATGTTTTTGAAGTAGTAATGTCGATTAAGTAATCGCTTAAGGCGCCTACGTTCGGATCTATTGACATGTTATTGTCGTTGAGGATAACAAGCAGGTTGGTTTTAAGGTTACCTGCATTGTTCAACCCTTCGAAAGCCAAACCACCTGTAAGGCTGCCATCGCCTATTACAGCTATTACCCGTCTGTCTTTTTCGTTTTGAAAGTTGGCAGCGGCAGCAATTCCAAGCGCTGCTGATATAGATGTGGAAGAATGTCCAACCCCGAAAGAGTCATAAATGCTTTCGCTCATTTTTGGAAATCCACTTATACCACCATATTTCCGGTTTGTATAAAAAATATCTTTTCGCCCGGTAAGTATTTTATGTCCGTAAGCCTGGTGCCCGACATCCCAAACAAGCTGGTCGTAGGGTGTATTGTAAACGAAATGTAAAGCAACAGTCAACTCAACCACACCAAGGCTTGCACCCAAATGACCAGGATTTGAGCAAACTTCATCAATTATAAACTGGCGAAGTTCCGAACTTACCTGAATAAGTTCATTAATTGAAAGCTTACGCAAATCTTCCGGAAACCTTATATCATCGAGTAAACGCTTTTCTTTTTGATTATTTCCTTCTGTTTCAGACATTCTCTTCCCTGCAAAAATTTATCAAATATATTAATAATCGGAAACTTAATCCCATTGAATTTTTTAAAGCTGATTATGAGGCTATTTTGCAAATAATCTCTTTATTTTACAATTCAAATCTGAACAATTGAAAAATGAAAAAGTTAGTTTCTTTTAAAGTGCTTGCATATACAACATTTCTGGTTTTGGTATCATGTGTACCGGCACAGAAGTTTCAGGAAGTTGAAAAAAAATATAAAAATTGCAACTTCGAACTTGACTTGATAAAACAAAAACAGGAACAGCTTTCTGTTGAAAATACTGAAATGAAGCAACAGTTGAACAGGAACACAAACCAACTCAACAGCCTAATTAAGGACAGCCTTGCAAAAGCAGGCGAACTTGAAAAGATTCATAATGAAAATGAAAAATTAGGCAAACAATATTCTGAAATGCAGGAATCACAGGAATCTTTGTTGAAAGGAAATGCCCGGGAAACATCTAAACTGATGTTACAATTACAGTCCACCCAGGAAGATTTAAAAAAGAAAGAAGAAAATTTAAAGATTACGGAGACTGCATTGAATGAAAAAAAGAAGAATCTGGACAACCTTACTATTGAGCTTGAAAAACGCGACGCAAGGTTAATTGAAGTAGAACATGTGCTTTTTAAAAAAGATTCAGTTGTTACCAACCTTAAAACAAAAGTCTCTAATGCATTGCTTGGTTTTGAAAACGATGACATGACAATAAAAATTCAAAATGGGAAAGTTTACATTTCACTTGAAGAAAATTTATTGTTTAGATCAGGTAGTACAACAGTTGATCCTAAAGGTATTGAAGCGCTGAAAAAATTAGCCCGGGTACTTGAACAAAACACTGATATCAATATCACCATTGAAGGGCATACCGATAATATGCCTTATAAATCGGGTGGGTGTATCAAAGACAATTGGGATTTAAGCGTACAACGTGCCACTTCGATTATCCGCATCCTTCTTGATATTTCGAAAATAGACCCGAAACGTTTGACAGCATGCGGGCATGGCGAGTTTGTCCCGCTGGTTGCCAATAAAAACTCTGAGTCGCGCGCAAAAAACCGACGCACAGAAATTATCCTTACACCTAAACTCGATGAATTATTTAAAATCCTGGAAAACAATTAATATGGATTCATTATCTAAATTGCCTAATATTGGCCCTGTTTTGGCTGAGAAACTGAAGAAGGCCGGAGTTTCTTCAGAAAAGGAATTAAAAATTTTGGGAAGTGAAAAGGCTTTTTTGCTTATAAAAGAAATTGACCATAAAGCATGCCTTAGCAACTTGTGTGCACTCGAAGGTGCGATACAAGGCATACGTTGGCACAACCTTCCAAAAAATAAAAAAAAGGAAATGGAAATTTTCTACGAACTTTGCAAATAAGCCTGGCTCTCAGATTTGTTTCATAAAATAAGTTTCCTTCGACATTATCTGGCAGTTTTACAAATCATAAATTTTGACGTAATTAGAAACTGATTTATCTTAAATTTGCCAACTATTTTATAATTATGGCAGTAAGTATTTCAATTGAACAATCAAGAAGCATTGTCGACGTCGTAAGCAAAGTGCTGGAAAAAAATTTTCCACTTGATAAAACGTTGAACTTTCATTTTCGGAATAACCACATTTCTGATGAATACGAAAGGGCTGCAATCGCAGAAATAAGTTATGAAATTGTGCGCTGGTGGCGGCTTTTGCTCGAGATTAACAATAGCTGGCCAATTTCAGGACAGGTAAACTATTACAGTTTGTTGGGGACCTGGCTGGTTTTAAATAATTGGCATGTACCATCGTCAATGTACTTTAAAGCCGTTAATAAAGATTCTGTAAAAAGCGAATACCAGCACCTTTCAACTATAAGAAAAATAAGGCAATCTGTTCCTGATTGGCTTGACCAGGCCGGTTACTCTGCTTTTGGTGCAGACTGGGAACTGGAGTTGGAAGCTTTAAATAAAGTCCCTTCAATTTGTCTGCGTACCAATCGGTTAAAAATTAAACCGGCTGAACTTGCACAAAAGTTGAAAACCGAAGGGTTTGAAACTACTAATGCTGAAAAAGCGCCAGATGCTTTAATCTTAAAAGAACGTGCTAATATTTTCTCATCGAAGTATTACAAAGATGGATATTTTGAAGTGCAGGATGCGGGTTCTCAAATAATTGCCCCTTATCTCGATGTAAAACCCGGAATGCGGGTTGCGGACGTTTGTGCCGGGAATGGCGGAAAGACTCTCCACCTTGCCAGCCTTATGCAGAACAAGGGCAAAATTATTGCAATGGACACAAAAGAAGAAAAATTGAAAACATTAAAAAGCCGTCTGACTAGAACTGGAGTTGAAATAGTTGAAACACGGTTATTGGAGTCGTCGAAAACGTCAAAAAGACTGGCAGATAGTTTTGACAGGTTATTGCTCGATGTCCCTTGTTCGGGGACTGGCGCCTTACGCCGCAACCCTGAGATTAAATGGCGCATGACCCTGGAACATGTTAAAAAACTGCAAAAGATACAGGCTGATTTATTGCGAAACTATTCAATAATGCTTAAAAGCGGAGGCCTCCTGGTCTATTCAACATGTAGCATTTTACCTTCAGAAAACCATGAACAAATTATATCGTTCCTTAAAAACAACCCATCGACGTTCGAACTAATAAAAGAACAATTTGTTTCTCCATTTACTATTGGTTTCGATGGGTTTTATATGGCGCAGCTAAGGAAGAAATGATTTTTTAATATAATAGATTCAAGAACAAAGAGTAAAGGGTTACGAATAAAGAGTTAAGATTGAAAGGCCAAGACTATTAATTCATTAATTTTTAAAACAAAATGGCTAAGATATAAATAAATGTAGGTGAATATATTTAGCATATTTGAATTTTGGTGTTCTTTGGTGCTCTTGTGTTTTGGTGACAAAAATTAAGTGGCCACCAAAGCTCCAAATCACAAAATTTAACTTCGTTGAGGGCTGCGCCGTTAGCGAAAGGGACACAATAAATTATATCCTAGCCAACAAAATGAATTATATTATCACAATTGTCTTAAAATTCTTTGTTCCTTACCCTTTGTTCTTAAATTATAAAAATTGGCCATGGGAATAATAACATTAATACTTATCGGCATTGGCCTTTCGTTCGACACTTTTGCTGTATCGGTCAGTTGTGGAATTGTGGAAAGTAAAATGCGATTTTGGCAGGCTTCACAGATTGCTATATTTTTTGCTTTCTTTCAGGCAATAATGCCAATTATTGGGTGGCTTCTTGGCTTAACCGTAAAAAATTATATAATTCAATTCGACCATTGGATTGCTTTTGGATTGCTTTCATTCGTGGGTGGTAAAATGATAATAGAAAGTTTTAAAAAACCAGAAGAAAAAAAATTTAATCCAAGAAAAATAAAAACTGTTATCATTTTATCATTTGCAACAACAATAGATGCTTTTACTGTGGGGATTAGCCTGGCTTTTCTGCAGGTTAATATGCTTCTTGCCTCATTTATTATTGGCATCATTACTTTTATTATTGCTATGCTTGGTTTATTGTTTGGTAAAAAGTTGGGCGAAAAGTCAGGGAAGAAAATGGAAATTCTCGGCGGCATAATCCTGATAGCCCTTGGTTTGAAATTATTGATTGAGCATTTGCTAAATTAAGGATGTGTTTGATATATTGGCTATATTTTTTGATTTTTAAAAATTAGATTTAAAGCATCTTTAATTATTAGTTTTGAAAGATAAATTCAAATTGCATAGCTTTGATTTTGAAAAAACCAGACAAATTATGAGTAATACGATAAATTGGGGAATTATGGGCACCGGATTTATTGCAAATAAATTTGCAACCGCATTAGCTTGTGTCCCAAATGCAAAATTATTAGCTGTTGGTTCCAGGACAGTTGAGAAATCAATGTCTTTTGCACAGGAAAACAATATACCAAAAGCTTATGGTTCTTATTCTGAAATTGCCAAAGACAAAGATATCAATGTTATATATATTGCCACACCCCATGTTTTCCATTTCGAAAACACCATGATGTGCCTGGAAAATAATAAGGCAGTATTGTGTGAGAAACCTTTTGCAATGAACGAAAGGGAAGTATTGGCTATGGTTTCCAAAGCCCGTGAAAAGAAGATTTTCCTCATGGAAGCTTTATGGACAAGGTTTTTGCCGACTGTTGCCAAAATACTCGAGATAATAAATTCCGGTGTAATTGGAGAAATTGTTAATATTAAATCCGATTTTGGTATCAAGCCACCTTATAATCCCAATGGTCGTCTTTTTAATCCAGAATTGGGCGGTGGCAGCCTTCTTGATATTGGCATTTATCCTGTTTTTATTGCACTGCTTCTTTTAGGCGAACCTGATGAAATTGCAAGTGAAGTTTTAATTGGAAAAACCGGCGTGGATGAAACCCTTTCGACTATATTCAGATATAAAAACGGAAAGATGGCATCTTTATATAGTACATTTCTTGCTGAAACTCCTGTAGAAACAGATATATGTGGCACAAACGGGCGCATTCGCCTGAACAGGATGTGGTTCATGACAAATAATTTTACCATTACCATGAACGATGGCAAGACTGAAAACGTTGAATATAATTATCCGTGCAATGGTTATGAATATGAGGCTATAGAAGTTACAAACTGCCTGCTTAACGACCGCTGCGAAAGCCGCCTGATGTCGCTTGATTTTAGTATAAAACTAATCAGGTTATTGGACAGGATCAGGAAACAATGTGGCATAAAGTATGCTATGGATTATTAATGAATTATGAATTATGAATTATGAATTATGAATTATGAATTATGAATTATGAATTATGAATTATGAATTATGAATTATGAGTAATTTAAATCAATAGTTCGGTATATTTTTAACGTGAATTTATATGTAATTGATTTGGTGATATTTGGTGTTTTTACTTACACACACGTGCCTTCACACTGGCAGTTCGTGAAGATATACGTTGTGTTTTGGTGGCAAGAAATTCATAATAGCCACAAAATCACCAAGTCACCAAATTACACCAAAATATTTACCGAACTATTGTTAAATAATACAAAGAAAAAAATAATTGTTTTAGTAATTACCTAACGTTTCGCTTGGTTATCAGTACAAAATTCTTTAAAAAATGAAATCAATAGTATATAAACTTTCTTTATTCTTTTTTTCAATTTTTGTATTATTGAATTACAGTTGCAAAAAGGAAATTGTTGCGCCGGCCTCAGAAATCGATTCAGTTCATGCAATCAATAAAATAGTTTACGATTACATGAAAAACTGGTATTTGTGGTACGATAGCATTCCAAATGTCGATTATACAAAATATTCAACCCCGGATAGTTTTTTAAATGCAATTATTTATAAGCCAATAGATCGCTGGAGTTTTATAATTACAAAAACCCAATATGAAAATGAATTTATCCAGGGAACATATTATGGCCATGGCTTTGCAGTTGGGCTGGATGCACAGGGAAATATTCGGATTTCGGTTATATTTAATAATTCAGATTTATACACGGCCGGCGTTAGAAGAGGCTGGATAATTTCAAAAATTAATGGTATAACCCCCGATACCGGAAATATAGACAATTTATTAGGCAAAAATATTGCAGGGCTTCAAAATACTTTCCTTTTTACCAGGAGCGACAATACAGAAATTACCATAACATCCACCAAAAAAAATATCACGATGAACATGGTGCTTTATTATGATACACTAAACGTAAGCAACAAAATTGTTGGTTATATTTCGTTTTATGCATTTCTTGGTAATGCACAAACTGAACTTGACTCAGCTTTTAATTTTTTTAAAAACACGAATGTCAGTGAATTGGTACTGGACATGAGATATAACGGAGGAGGTGACCTAAATATTGCCGATTCACTGGCAAGCATGATTGGAGGAAATTTAGGGGCAAACCAAACATTTGTTACATTAACTTATAATAATAAAAATACATCGAGCAACACGACAATATTATTAAATAAGAAATATCTGTCACTTAATTTAAACCGATTGTTTGTTATTACAACCAATTCAACAGCTTCTGCAAGCGAAGCTGTTATAAATGGTTTAACACCTTACATGCCTGTTAAATTAATTGGTTCGCAAACTTATGGTAAACCTACCGGTATGAATATTTTCTCAATTGACCATTATAATTATGTTTTAGCCCCGGTAATGTTCAAGCTTACAAATAAATTTGGCAATGGCGATTATTTCAACGGCCTTCCTGTGGACCAGCAAACGCCTGACGATTTAGACCACGATTTTGGCGACAGGAACGAAGCTTGTCTTCACCAGGCGCTATATTTTATTCAAAATGGGAATTTTGATGCATCATTGAAATCATTTTATATTCCTCGCGCAAATCTTAAAAAGGGTTGGAAATTGCTGATGGATGTTCATTAATTTAAATTGAAGATGGAAAGGGTTATTCTGGGCATCGACCCGGGAACAACAATAACCGGCTACGGGGTAATTACAGCTTCCGGGAAAAGTCCTTTGTTACTGGCTTTTGGCGTAATCAACTTATCCAAGTTCGGCGATCATTACGAAAAACTTCAGAAAATTTTTGAACGCACTTCCTCGTTAATTGAAGAATACAAGCCATCGGAGTTAGCAATCGAATCGCCTTTTTTTGGCAAGAATGTACAATCAATGCTAAAGCTTGGACGTGCGCAGGGTGCTGCCATTGCAGCGGCTTTGCACAGAAACCTACCGATTTATGAATATGCACCCCGCAAAATAAAAATGGCAATCACAGGGCAGGGAAATGCTTCGAAAGAACAGGTTGCTTTTATCCTTCAAAGAATGTTGAAATTTGATGAAATTCCTGAAAATCTCGATGCAACTGACGGCCTGGCTGCAGCAGTCTGCCATTTCTTTCAGAATACATATCAGTCTGATGAAAAAGGCAAGGCTAAAAACTGGAAAGATTTTGTATCAAAAAATCCGGGCAGGATTGCATAAGAGTTTTAAAATTTAAACATTTGGTTATAAAATTCAACATTAATATTAGATTTTTCAAATAAACTACTACTAATATTGTTATCCCTAAATTTTAAAAAATTGAATGGCTAATTTAAATTAACGGCAGAACATTTATCGCTACATTATTAATTTAATAATAGAAAAAGGAAGATACAAATGAGACAAATAAAATTAAT
>Ga0182027_10008834_pt1 | contig 14595 bp, 7 predicted proteins | sample 712E1DmetaG_FD_121300 | JGI IMG/M metagenome (GOLD analysis project Ga0182027, IMG submission 121300) | Permafrost microbial communities from Stordalen Mire, Sweden - 712E1D metaG (Illumina Assembly) | ecosystem: Environmental > Terrestrial > Soil > Wetlands > Permafrost | place: Sweden... | reverse complement strand
GGGGTGGGGGGCCATTCTCCGTTGCGCCCCCCCCCCGGGAAGGGCCCCCGGGGGGGGGGTGGGAACCCTCTCGGGCCCCCCCCCCCCCCCCACACACACACAGGGGGGGCGAGCGTGATCGAAGTCCTGCCCGCCGATGACCTGAAGTAGCGTTCGCGGGGGAAGCGGCTGGCAGCAGTTCAGTTTTGCAGGCTGTGTGCTGGAAGCGCGACGCCCTCATCGCGTCTCCGAGGGATCTTCGGGCTGGAGCAGTTTGACTTGCGCTGTAGCCGAGAACGCGAACGTAGCTGCGAGCGTGAGCGAGCGGAAACGACCTCCACTCGCTCACGGTCGCGGCCACACTTTATATGAAACCGCTCTGGCGGTCTCAACCCGGCCCGAGGTTGATCGATCGGTCAGCGGACCTTCATCTCGACGGCGTGCTCATTGCGATCATTCCGGAGGGGGATTGTGTTGCCGGGTATTTCCTGTCCATCGAGGGAGAGGAGATTCGCGTCGGCCGAATCAGCGGCCAGCCGGGCGATGAGAATGTGATAAACCGTTTGCCGGTAGCGGTAGTGGATCTTGAAGCTCGTCCAGTTCTTCGGAATGCGGGGCGCCAGACGCAACTGATCTCCCTCCAGGTTCACGCCCAGCAGGGTTTCGATCAGCAGCCGGTACATCCAGCCGGCTGAACCCGTGTACCAGGTCCAGCCGCCCCGGCCCAGATGCGGTGCGACCGCATAAACGTCCGCGGCGACGACATACGGCTCCACTTTGTAGGTGGCGATTTGCCCGGCGGTCCCGCCGTGGTGGATGGGATTGAGCAGCGCGAAGAACTCCCATGCGCGTTCGCTTTCTCCCAGCATCGCGCAGGCCATGGCAGCCCAGATCGCGCCGTGGGTGTACTGCCCTCCGTTCTCGCGCACGCCGGGAATGTACCCCTTGATGTAACCGGGATTGAGCGAAGATTTGTCGAAGGGAGGATCAAGCAGCTGGATCAGTCCGGCGTCGCGGCGGACCAGGCGCTGATCGACGGATTGCATCGCCTGGCGCGAGCGCGGCGGATCGCCGGCGCCGCTGATCACCGACCAGCTTTGCGGCAGGGAATCGATCTGACATTCCGGATTCGACTTGGAGCCGAGGGGTTCGCCGTCGTCGAAGTAGGCGCGGCGATACCATTCGCCGTCCCAGGCGTATTGCTCGATGTTCTGCTGCAGTTGCCGCGCCTGGGCGAGGCAGCGTTCGGCAAATGCGGGATCGCGGTGTGCGCGCGCCAATTGGGCGAACTGGCTGAGCACGTCGTACAGAAAGAACGCGAGCCAGACGCTTTCACCGCGTCCCTCGCTGCCCACCCGGTTCATGCCGTCATTCCAGTCTCCGCAACCGATCAGCGGCAGGCCGTGTGCGCCGAATTTCAGTCCGCGCTCGATTGCGCGCACGCAATGCTGGTAGAGCGTGGCCGACTCTTCGGACTGGTCTGGCAGATCATAATAGGCTTCCTCCTCCGGCTTGACTGGCCGGCCATCGAGGAAATGAACCGGTTCGTCGAGGACGCCGGTGTCCGCGAGACAAGCGACGTAGCGGCAGGTGGCGTATGGCAGCCACAGGAAGTCGTCGGAAAAATGCGTCCGGACGCCGCGTCCGGACGGCGGATGCCACCAATGCTGCACGTCGCCTTCGCGGAATTGATGCGCAGCGGCGCGGAGCAGATGCTCGCGAGTGAGGGCCGGTTCGGCGTGCACGAGCGCCATCACGTCCTGCAACTGGTCGCGGAATCCATAGGCGCCGCCGGATTGATAGAACCCCGTCCGGCCCCAGACCCGGCAGCTCAAGGTCTGGTACAACAACCAGCCGTTCGCCATCACATTCACGGCGGGATCGGGCGTTTCCACATTCACCGTGCCGAGGGTTCGATTCCAATAGGCATGGACGGCATCGAGCGCAATGCGACTGGCGTCCGCCCGGCGAAAACGTTGGATCAGGTACTGCACCTCTCCGGAGTTCCGACCGACCCCGAGTCGAAAGCTCACCTCCCGTTCCTGCCCATCTCCCAGATCGAAGGCGACCTGCACCGCGCCGCATGGATCCAACCCCGCGCCGACAGTGCCGGAAAGGCGGGCGCGTTTGAGCGCCGCCGGCTGCGTCAAGCCTCCGTTCCTGCCTAGAAATTCCTTCCGGTCCCCGGTGAGGGTGCGCGTCCCGTCGTTGACATCGATGAACGCGATGCGATCGGGGAATTCGGTGTTGTAGTAGTTGCGCGCAAGCAACGCGCCGGTCTTGAGGTCCACTTCAGTTTGCACGTGCAACAGGCTTTTCTGCCGGAGGTCGCCCAAAACCCACTCCCAGTAGCCGGTGACCGACACGCGGCGCAGACGCCCCGAGACATTGCGCAGTTTCAAGACCGTGAACTTGACCGGCGCGTCGGTGGCCACATAGATCCACAACTCGCAGGCGATGCCATTCTCGGTGTGTTCAAACACGGTATAGCCGAAGCCATGGCGGACGACGTAGGGCATCGCGCCACGCGCGGGCAGGGGCGTTGGCGACCAGAACTGTCCGGTCTGCTCATCGCGAAGGAAAAATGCCTCCCCGGTGGTGTCCTGGACGGGATCGTTGCTCCAGGGCGTCAATCGAAATTCATGGGCGTTCTCACCCCAGGTGTAGGCGCCGCCGCTTTCGGAGACAACCGTGCCAAAAGACGGATTGGCGAGCACGTTGACCCACGGGGCGGGGGTCATCTGCCCGGGCTGGAGGGTGATGACATATTCGCGGCCGTCGCCGGTGAAGCCGCCGAGGCCGTTCTGGAAGATCAGCTCCCGCGGAGGGACCGGCCTGGTTGAATCGGGCCACGCGGAGCGGGTGGGCGTCAGCGCCGGGACCAACGGCTCCAGCACGCTCCGCCGTTCCATCTGCTCTTCCAGCGTTCCTTTGTCGTCATCCAGGACAATTCGCGCCGCGGATTGAAGCAACACGCGATCGTCGTTGGAAACCTGCTCGAGGCGCCGGATGAAGATTCCCCCCGGTTTGTCCAGCATCTGCGCCTCAATGCCCGAAGCGACCAGACTGGTGATCTGGTCGTGCAAGGACTGCCGGTAAACCGAAACGTCCTCGTTCAAGACCACCAGTTCCACCGACAGCCCCTTCATGCGCCAGTAGGAATGCGCCGCGATCAGCTGCCGGACGATCTCGATCTTCTCCGGGTCGCTGATGCGGAGCACGACCAGCGGGGCGTCGCCCGAAATGTCAAAACTCCAAAGGCCGCTCTGGCCACGCCGGTTGCTGCGGAGGACGCCGGGGTTCGCCCGGCGGGCGGGGTCGGCATAGAGCAACGCGCTGGCCAGCCGGCCGTACAGTTGGGCCTCCCGTTCCGTCGCGTTGAGCTGGCGCAGGATCACCTGGCTGTGGGTCCATGCCAGATCGAAGGCGCGGTCGGCCATGCGGGAGCTCTGGTATTTGGCCACATGCGCCAGCGCGGCCTCCCGGCTTTCCGCCACGCCGAGAACGAGGTCGATGACCGCGGTTTCGTGGGACGACAGCGAAACCGTGCGCCGCAGCGAAATGATGGGATCGAGCACGGAACCGACCGTGTTGGACAATGGCGAAATTCCCTGCATCGCGGCCGGGCTGGCCAGGGTTCCGCCGCGTCCGATAAATCTGCACCGGTCGGTTTCGCAGGAGATTTCCCCCTGTTTGCCCCCTTGACCCACCATCAGATGCAGCAGCCACGGGGGCGTTTCATCCTGGGAACGCGCCCGGCGGGTGCAGAGAATGGCGGAAGATCCCGGCGCGAACTCGGTTTGAACGAACAGATTGCTGAACGCGGGATGCGCCGCGTCCGCGGCCGGAATCGCGAGCACCACTTCCGCGTAACTGGTCAATTCAATGGCGCGTGCCGCGGATGAGCGGTTGGTGATGGTGATTCGCCGCAACTCCACGTCGTCTTCCGGCGACACGCAGATTTCAGTGTGGATCTCGAGACCGGCATGACTTTGCCGGAACTCCGCGCGCGCCTGGGTGAAGATGGCTTCGTAGCTGTTCGTCGCGCGCAAGGTTGGTTGATGCGCGTTGGACCAAAAATCCCCGGTCGCCGGATCGCGCAGATAGACAAACACCCCCCAGCAATCGCGCGTGGGATCCTCGCGCCAGCGGGTGACCGCCAGATCGCGCCAGCGACTGTAGCCGCCGCCGGCGCTGCTGATGACGACATGATAGCGGCCGTTGGACAGAAGATGAACCTCCGGGGCCGGGGATGCGGGATTCGTGCAAACACGCATCACGCCCTCGCCGTCGCCGGAGAGTGCCCGCGAAGTCTCCAGTTCCAGATCTTCGGCAATCACGCTCGCGGCGGCTCTCGGCACGCGCTCCTGCAACAGCAGGTCCGCCGCCTTGAGCAGCGGACAGGCCATGAAGCGCCGTTGCATGGGATAGGCCCGCAACAGGTTGACCAGGGCCAGCAAACTCATCCCTTGATGATGCGCCATGAATGATCGGATGGTGGCGCTCGACTCATTTGGCGGCAGGCGCGACGGCGTGTAGTCCACCGCTTCGTAGAAACCGAAGGTCCCTTCGCGCCCCTCGGCCGCCAGCCGATTCAGGTTCCTGCACGCTTCAACCGGCGCAACCATCAGCGCCAGCGCGGTGGCGTAGGGGGCGATCACCAGGTCCTCGGCCAATCCCCGTTTCAAACCCAGGCCCGGCACGCCGAACGCGCGATACTGGTAGTTCAGCTGAACATCGATCCGGTTGTAGCCCGATTCGGAAATGCCCCACGGCACGCCGCGAGAATGTCCATACTCGATCTGTTGTTGCACCGCCGCTTTGCAGGTGTGATCGAGCAGCGTGTTCTCATAGTTGGGCATGACCAGCAGCGGCATCAGGTATTCGAACATCGAGCCGCTCCACGAAACCAGGATCGGATCGCCCCGGGAAGCGACGAGGAGGCGGCCCAGCGAGAACCAGTGGTCCTGCGAGATCTGCCCCTGGGCGATGGCGACGTAGCTGCACAGCCGCGCCTCCGAGGCCAGCAGATCATAGAAGCTGGCATCACAGCGGCGTTCGGCGACGTTGAACCCGGTGGAGAACAGATCCCTCACCGGGTCGAACAGAAAGGTGAAATCCATCGCGGCCAGCTCGTCGCTTTGCGTGGCCAGGGTTTCCAGCGAGAGCAGGTGCTGGCGGGCATGGTCGCCGGCTTCATGCAAACAGCGCGCGAGCGCTGCGAGAGGTTCTTGTGCCTCCTGCCGGGACTGGCCGGGTTCCGTGGCGGCTTCCTGCAGCGCCGCCTCGATCAGGGGACAGAGCGAATGCTCAAACTCCGCAAGCTCTCGCAGGGTTGACGGCTCGTCGAGTTCGGCGAGCTTCTCCTCGAGTCTTGTGGCTGCCGGCGGGTTGAGACGCTGGTTGATCTCCAGTTCTTGATTTCCGATTTCGGATTTGGAGGGCGGCACCGCCTCGTGCCGGCGCCCTGGACCCGGGGCCGGCAAAGCCAGCCACGGCGCGAGGAGAAGCAGGTTCTCCAAATGCTCCTCGCAATTCCGCTTCAGGGTTTGGGCCCACCCGTTGAGTTCGTCCCCGTCGTTCACCAGGGAAGCGGCGATCGCGGTTGCGTGGCGCGTCGCAGTCTCCATGACGGTGAACATCGCGCGCAGGCTGGAGGGTGCCTGCTCCAATTCGGCGTCGAGCCTGGCCAGCGCGGCATTCTCGCGGACCAGATCCCGGAGAATCCTCACCGTGTCGCGCAGGCCGGCAAAAACCTGCGGCGAGAACGTTTTTTCATCGGCCTGTTCCCTCAGTCCGGAACCCAGCGTCAGCAAATGTCCTGCCAGGTTGCCACTGTCCACACTGGATACATAGAGGGGGAGGAGCGGCTGGAGCGTGCGGGTCTCATACCAATTGTAAAAGTGCCCGCGATACCGCTCCAGTCGCTGCATCGTGGTGAAGGCGTCTTGCGTTCGTCGAATCAAGCCGCCCACCGAAAGATACCCGAAATCCCGTGCCGCCAGATTGGCGAGGAGCGCCAGGCCGATATTCGTAGGCGAGGTCCGCGAGGCGATCCTCGGGACCGGAATCTCCTGGAAATTGTCCGGCGGCAGCCAGTTCTCCTCCGCGGTGGCAAAGGTTTCGAAGTAATGCCATGTCCTGCGGGCGGTGCATCTCAGAAAGGCCGTTTGCTCTGCGGTCAGATCCGGGGTTGCGGATTCAATTGGCTGGCTGACCCGCCAGGCGATCCACGGAGCCGCCAGCCAGATGCCAAGGAACGGCAAGGCGAGGGGCAAAGAAGCCGGCTGAAGCGAAACCAGGAGGCATCCGCTGAGCAGGGCGACGAATGGCGCGATCCACATGGTGGCGTAGAAGCCGACGAGGTCGGCGCGCGTTGTCCGTTCGGAATCACTCGACGTTTGCCATTCCAGGAGCCGTCTATGCGTCACAAGCAGGCGCAGCAGCGTCCTTCCGATCGCATCCATGCTGACGAAGGCGTCATAAGGCAGGAATGCCACGGTGAGAAAGATCTGGCCGAGCTGCCGGCCGCACGACCAGGCCAGTCCCCGCAGATGCATCCCCCAAGGCAGGTCAGCCGGCTTGCGAAACAGACTGACCAGAGCCGCCAGCAACCCGGGGAGCGCGATGATCGCGAGGACCAGAAGCGATCCCAGGCCGCCGAGTTCCGGAACGAGCAGCCAGTTGCCCAGCACCAAGAGCATCAGGGCAACGGGGACGAGGCTGCGCCTCAGGTTGTCGAAGATCTTCCACCGGGACAGCACGGAGAGCGGATTGGCAACGCGACGGGCGTCCGGGCCGGGAACCCGCGGCAGGAGCCATTGCGTGATCTGCCAGTCGCCGCGCATCCAGCGGTGACGCCGGTCAACGTCGACGTTGTAGCGGGAAGGATATTCCTCGTAGAATTCCACGTCGCTCACGAGGGCGGAGCGGGCATGACACGCCTCCAGCAGGTCGTGGCTGAGAATGGAATTCTCCGGGAAACGCCCGTTTATGGCCTGCTGGAAGGCGTCCACGTCATAGATTCCCTTTCCAATGAACGTGCCTTCATGGAAGAGATCCTGATACACGTCGGAAACCGCCCGCGTGTATGGATCGATGCCCGTGTCGCCGGCAAAAAGCCGGACGAACCACGACCGGCGGGCGCTCGGCAGACTCACGCCCACGCGCGGTTGCAGAATGCCGTAACCTTCGGCGACAATCCCGCGCACAACGTCGAACACCGGACGGTTCAACGGATGGGCCATCATTCCGACGAGCTGGCGGGCGGCATCGCGCGGAAGCTGGGTGTCGGTGTCGAGCGTGATGACATACTTGATGGCCGGCAGGATGTCCGTCCTCCCGACAATCCCGGAAAAGCACCCGCGCGAACCGCCGCGGAGGAGGGCGTTGAACTCCATGAGCTTTCCCCGCTTGCGTTCGTAACCCATCCACTGGCCTTCGCCGGCGTTCCAGCGCCGCGGGCGCTGAAACAGGAAAAAGAGGTCCTGCCCGGCGGAAGGATATTTGCGGTTCAGCATCCAGACCCCCGCCCGCGCCCGCTGCAGAAGCGGTTCGTCTCCCGGCAGGACCTCCTCCGGAGCGTCACGGAAATCCGTCAGCAAGGCGAAGTGGAGGTACGGATCCCGGTTCGAGAGGTGGTGAATCTCCAGCGCTTCGATGAGCCGGTCGACGCCTTCCAGGGTCGTCAGCATCGTGGGAACGACCACCATCGTGCGGCAATCGGAAGCGATGCCGGAGGAATAATCCAGGCGCGGAAGCAGACGGGGTTTCACCAACAGCGTGGACAGCCAGTTCATCAGCGCCACAGCCAGCTGGCTGCCGCAAATGAGGAAGACAAGGGTCGAGAGAATGAGCTTCCATCCCTGCACCTCGAACATCCGGGCCTGCTGGATGAACCCGAATGCGGCGAGCAACGCGAGCGCCCCGATCCCGCCCGCATAAAACGTCAGCGGAAAACGGTGAATGCCCCGTTCGATGGCTGTCCGCCATTGCCACCGTACATTCGCCGCGCGCCCAAGCATGGGCTGGCCTTTGTCGATCAGGTAGAAACCCACATGGGCGGTCCGGTCGCCGTGTCCCTTTTGCCGGGCGCTGTCCGCGGCAAGCTGGATCGCGCGCCGCGCGACGTCCGCTTCCGAAAGCCGGCTGTGGCGGGAGATGGCTTCGACCGCATGACGATAGCGGTCGCGGGTCGCGAAATCCATCGCGCGGTAAACGCCGGCCGGGTCCGAGCGCAGAACCTCCTCGACCAGACTCAGGCTCTCCACGAACTCCTTCCAGTCCATGGCGCTCAGAAAACGGAGACTCGCGATACTGTGGCTGACGGAAACCTGGTCGGCGGCCTGATTTTGACTTTCCAGCTGGACCAGCTGTTCGATGGACAACCCGAGCTCAACAAGCCGCTGTTCGAGCCAGTTGCGCGCGAGATGAAGCACCGGACTTTGTCGCGACAGGCGCTGACAGAACTCTGCCACGAACGAACTGGAGATGGGGAGATCGGACCCCGCCATTTCCGCCACCACCATGACGAGGCGCGACGGGTTCTTCTCCGCCATGTTCTGCAGACGATCCACCCACGAGTCCGCAAGATCGCGGTCCTCACGGGCGATGGTCAGCCGGGTGGTGATGCGCTGCAGGTTCTCAATCAACCCCAGGCGCAACATGATTGGGATGGCCCACAGCTCGCCCAGTTTCAAGGAGCCCCCCGTTTGGTAGGCGGCGATGAAGGCGCTGAGCGGTCCCGCATCGATCTGCGCATCCACGTGCGAGATCAATTCGAGCACGATGTCGTAGACGCGCGGCAGTCCGGCGGAAGGGCTGTTCACGAGGCGGGGTAACTCGCGGCTGTAGCCCCGGGGCAGATGCCGCCTGGCCATTTGGATCTGCTCTTCGATCAGGTAGAAGTTGTCGAGCAGCCATTCGGCGGCCGGGGTGACGCGCCGGCTTGGGTTTACGTCGAGGGTCGCGCGATTGAAGGCCCGGAGGCTCTGCTCGTTTTCGCCCAACCGAGCCAGCAGTCGATCAGAGCGGTGTCGGTGGGGGACGAGCCTATGCTCCGCCGCCAGCGCACGGGCATGACGCTCCAGTTGTTCAATGCTGAACAGTTCGGCGCGCAACGGCGGCGGGCTCCCGCGGGAGCGCGGGCGCGCTTGCCTGGCGATCCAGGGTACTGGTTTCAATTGAGCGTAAATATGCACGATCGCCAGAAGAACGATATGGGGTATTATTCCCAACGATTTCAGGCAGGAATGGGTCGGCAGGCGGCCCGTTTCGACGGGGCCTTTCGATCGGGTTATGCCCTATGCCCTCCGTACGGATTATCGTCTATGCTCTTGCCGGAGAAGCCGTGCGCTGCCCCGAGAGCGGAACAACCGTTCCGCTTCTTGCAGCCCGCGCGACGGCGGTCGCAGCTTCCTCTTGCCCGAGTCAAACTGATGCTGAAGATCCATGAAACTCCAGTTATCAATTCTCGTTCGCGGGTTCATCGCCAGCGTCGTCTCACTCTCCACTTGGGCGCAGCCCGAAACCACCCATGTGCGCCTCGGCAGCGGGAGTGAGACCCATGAATTCAACCGTATCCGGGTCGAAAACGTCCAGGAAGAGAGCCTCGGGCGCATCAGGGATCCGAGCATCGATCCGATCAGCGACCGCATCGTCGAGTTGCTGGTGGCCTCCGACAATTCGCTCGATGTCGGTTCGAAGATCGTGGCAGTGTCGCCGCGCGCGCTGATTTCCGATCCGCTCCGCGGGGTTAACCAGCTCACCGTGCGAATCGACGTGATCAAGTCCGCCCCCGGCATTCGATCTTCGAAGTGGCTCGACTCCAACCGGAGTGATCGGGTCGCCGCGGCCTACCGCATTTTTGGGCAGGAGCCCTGTTTTCTGGAGGAAGGTGACACGGCTGGCCAGACGGCCAACAGGCGCAAGTTGTTGTTCGACGATGTCGAGCGCTCCGGGAGGATCCGGAGGCTGGTGGTCGGAAACCTCCGAAATCAGAATTGAGTCACACGCCCGCTAGCCTGCGAACATCTTCATCCAGATGTCCCCGCCGGGTTTTGCCCGCGGGCTCCTGCGGTCCCGGCATGGCGACTTCCGAGGCCATTCTGGCCTGACAGATATCCACCGGTTTAACGCCGGTGAAAAAGCCGGAGCGGATCGGGTAGCCAAGACCGCACTGGTGGCCCCGTCCGTCTTCCTTCAGGTTCGGGCACCCCCGGCAGCGAATGGCGTGGAAACCGGTTTCGTCCTCATAGCCCACCGGGGCATCCCTGAGATTCCTCCAGGTTATGTTTGCGGCGACGGCCGCAACGCCAACAGTGATGGACAGGATGATGATCACGCGGGGAGGGGCAGCTTCGCAATTCAATCGCGGAAACTCGGGACCGGGCAAGCAATAATCCGGAGGGTGACCTCTTTTCCGGCCGATGTTCGACCACGTCTCTGTTCAGCCGGAATCTCGACCGAAGCCTGCCGGCCAACGGAGATAGCGTCCACGCGGCGGCGGAACTGCCCGTGCTGGGCGATCTGCCGGGACCGTCGACCGCGTTCGCGGTCAGGCCGCCAGACGAGTCCGCAAGGTGCTCTGGCTCGAAGACATCCGCGCGCGATGCGTATCGCGGATTTGCAGAAACAGGGCCGGCACGGTCATGAACATGATCTTCAAATCCAGCCACAAGGAGATGTTTCGGGCGTAGCGGATATCCAGACGGAGCATCTCCTCGAAGGTGGTCCGGTTCTTGCCGGAAACCTGCCACAGCCCGGTCAGCCCGGGAATGGCATCGAATCGTTCCCGCTGCCAAGGAAGAAACCTCTCGTATTCGTACGGCACACAGGGGCGCGGTCCGACCAGACTCATGTCGCCCCGGAGCACGTTGATGAGCTGGGGCAGTTCGTCCAGGCCCGAGGCGCGAAGCAGCCAGCCGCCGGGAATGACCCGCGAGTCGCTCCGGGAGTCCATTTTCACCATGGGAGCGTTGGAGTGGATCAAGTCTTCGCAATGCCTCTGGTGGATCCTGTTGTCTGCGCCGACGATCATCGTCCGGAACTTGTAGCACATGAATCGCCGTTGCCGGTGCCCGACGCGCGGCTGGCAGAAGAAGACCGGCCCGGGAGACGCGATCTTCAGCACGATGGCCATCACGAGAGTGACCAGAGCGAACACTGGCAGAGCCAGCAGGCAGCAGGCGATGTCGATTGTACGCTTCCAGACCGGCATCGGATCTGGGCGGTTGATGGATGGTGTGATGCTGGTCATATTCGTCCTCGGTCTCCTGGCCCTGGGTTTTGCGGCCGATGGGCATGGTTGATTGCGAACCAAGGAAACCGGAGTCCTCTCTCTTCTGGCAGTCGGCCTGCGGCGGTGGCGCAATTTCCCATGGGGGGCGAATTTGCACCCGAAATGCAGCGGGCGCCATGGGGTCTAACCCTGCCGGAGAAGGAAAGCGCTTCGGTATTCACCGCTCACACACAAGAAACCAATTTGCGCCACAGTCCGACGCTCATGGAGGGCATGGTCGGGCAATACCCCATCGCGCTTCCGGCGTTTGCCGGGGGTGACCGACCCATCATCCGTGCCGGTGCACACGTGTTTCGCGCTGCATCTCAATCTTCGGAACGTCATTCCATAAGGCCGGGAGCACAGGAATATCACGGTAGAAAAAGGAAAGCGGGAAGGCAGCCGAAATCGGCCGCTGGGACGAACTGTGCATCCGCGAAGGAATATACCCGCCCTGGCCCGGCAGTAGATCACCCCATATCCCCCCGGGCTTGATAACGGTAAACTGAATCATATTGATCGCGTTTCCATGCCTTCGACGGACTGTGCTTGTCCTAACGGTTTTGGCGCTTTTCACGTTCAATTTCGGCCGGGCCGCCACGGGAACCGCGACAGTGGGTCAGACCGTGACCTTCTCCGTCACCGCCGACGGCACGACTCCGTTCGCCTACCAGTGGACCCGAAATGCCGCGAACATCGCCGGCGCCAGGGCGGCGACCTACGTCATTAGCAGCGCGCAGCTGACCGACGCGGCGATCTATCGCGTAGTCGTTTCCAATTCTGCAGGGTCCACCACCTCCGACAGAGCAATCCTCACGGTCAAAAGGCCCAGATCCTCGGCATTGGCACAGGGGTCCACCATTTCCAATGGCATCACGCTCGAAGTCACCACGGCGCCAGCCACCATGATCATGCCAGCGTCAACGACGGTATCGGCGACGGCGCAGGTCTATGCAATCAACGTGACCTCGAACCCAAGGTGGACGGCCAGTTCGAGCCAGCCCTGGGCAACCGTTTCACCGGCCAGCGGCGGCAACAATGGCACCGTGACCGTGACCGTCGCGGCCAACACATCGGCCGGCAGCCGGAACGCAATCATCACGGTTGGCGGACAGACCAATACCCTCACCCAGACCGGTGCTGGGACCGTCGTCATCACACTGCCATTGACCGTGACAACGCTGGCAGGTTATCCCCTGAGCAAGGGCAGCATCGACGGCATCGGCAGCAGCGCCCGTTTCTATTATCCCACTGGCATCGCGGCAGACAATGCGGGCAACCTGTACGTTTCTGACACCGACAACAACGCGGTTCGCAGGATTGTCGCCTCCACCGGAGAAGTGACCACCACAGCAGGCCTGGCGGCCAGTCCGGGCAGCACCGACGGCATTGGCAACGCCGCCCTTTTCAGCAAACCCTCCGGGGTTGCCGTTGAGAACGTGGGCGTGGCCATCGATAGCGAGGGCAACGTTTTTGTCGCCGACACCTTGAACCATACGTTGCGCAGGATCACCTCATTGCATGCCGTCAGCACCATCGCCGGTACGGCCGGACAGAGCGGCTACGTCGATGAAGCCGGCGCCGCTGCCCGCTTCCAAGGACCGCAAGGTCTGGCGTTCTGCCGGGTCGCGAGCGCAACGGGCACGGAATCCGACCTCTACATTGCCGACACCAACAACCAGACGATTCGGAAGATCAATCTCTCAAACGGGCTTGTGACCACGGTGGCCGGCCTGGCTGGCGAGTCCGGAAGCAGCGATGGCATGAGCGGTTCGGCGCGGTTCAACTCTCCAACGGATGTGGCGGTTGACAACAACGGCAATCTCTTTGTGGCCGACTCCGAGAACCATACCATCCGCGAGATCCTGCCGTCCGGCCTGGTGAGCACACTGGCAGGCCAGGCGCTTGCCAGTGGTTCCGCCGACGGCGTCGGCACAGCCGCCCGCTTCCACTCGCCCTCGGCGGTGGCCGTGGATCTGTCACATAATGTCTATGTGGCGGACACTGCCAACAACACAATCCGCATGATCATTCCCCTGACCGGCGTCGTAAGCACTCTGGCGGGGTTGGCCGGAGCCAGCGGAACCGCCGATGGATTGGGATCCGCCGTGCGGTTCTACAATCCCACCGGCATCACAGTGGATAGCACTGGCAATCTCTATGTCTCCGATACAAACAACCACACCATACGCGTCGGGCTGCTGCCGAGCATGCCCTCCGTTCAGACGCAGCCGCAAAGCCTGTCTGTGGCCATGGAGAACAACGCCCAATTCTCCGTCACGGCCACGGGACGCCCTGCAGTGACCTATCAGTGGTACTTTAACGGCGCGGCCATAACCGGCGCAACCGGCAGTACCTACAGCCTTTCGAGCGCGCAGTCTGGAAACGCGGGGAATTACACTGTCGTGGTTTCCAATCTGGTGGGTTTTGTCACCAGCAGCCAGGCAACACTCACGGTCGGTGCCGCACAGACCAGCGGTGCAAGCAGCAACGATGGGGGTGGCAGCAGCGGAAGTGGTGGCGGGGCAGGGAGTGCACCCGGCATGTGATTCTATCGAGCACTTTTTTTGCTTGCAATGGTTCGTAGACACCGAAGGTCATCCAAATAGTCAAATGACAACAACATTAGAAGCCACAGTCTCTTGCGCAGATCCATCGAGACGATCGTGCGGTTCTGGTCGTCGGACACAATGGATGGTCTTGGCGGCCGTCGGGTGTGGGTTCCTGGCGCTCGTCACCGGCTGTCAGACGCCTCAACCAACCGCGGCGATGCAGCAGACTCGTGGTCAGGCTGAGGGCAGCCGGCCGACTGAGGCGCAGACCTTGCGGGAAGGCGACACCCTGAGGATCTCCTTCCCCGGAGTTCCGAATCTGGACACCACGCAGCAGGTCAGGCGGGATGGCAGAATCACGCTGTCCATGGTCGGAGAGGTGATGGCCGCTGGCCTCACGGCCGGCGGGCTTGAGAAAGAGCTGCTCAAAGTGTATTCGTCGCAGCTCGTCTCAAAGGAAGTCACGGTCACGGTGGTATCTTCGTCCATCTCGGTCTTCGTTACCGGCGCGGTGATCCACCCGGGGAAAGTCGTGTCGGATCACCCCATCTCCGCCCTCGAAGCCGTCATGGAGGCGGGTGGATTTGACAGCGCGAAAGCCGATATGAAAGCCGTCGTGGTGATCCGGCAGGAAGGGGGGCGGACCCAGAATTATACCTTGAATCTGAAACTCGTGATTGAGGGGAAACAGAACGAGCAGTTTCTCTTGAAGCCGTCGGATATCGTCTACGTGCCGGAGAAGTTCTCCTGGTTCTAGTGCGTGACGCGATCCCGGAGGTTCACTGG
>Ga0182027_10008833_pt1 | contig 14595 bp, 10 predicted proteins | sample 712E1DmetaG_FD_121300 | JGI IMG/M metagenome (GOLD analysis project Ga0182027, IMG submission 121300) | Permafrost microbial communities from Stordalen Mire, Sweden - 712E1D metaG (Illumina Assembly) | ecosystem: Environmental > Terrestrial > Soil > Wetlands > Permafrost | place: Sweden... | reverse complement strand
CCCCAGGTGGAAAAGGCGTGGGGAGACATGGTGAAACCGCCAAATTGGAATCAGGACATCCAGACGATGTGCACCACGCGTCTGCAGGCGGTGGCGACCGCCAAGGAGGCGGCCGAGAAGTACCTGCTGTCGCATGGAGGCATGGACGCCACCTCCTACGATGCCCTCTCGATGCGCACATCCCTGGGGCAACTGCATGCGTGGAACGGAGAGATGGACCAGGCAATCGAGCAGTGGGAGGTCGTCTATAACGCGGCGCCCACCTATCTACCCAACGCCGTATCTTTCCTCGACGAACTTCTTGGTATTGGATACCTGCACAAGTCTGAGATCGAGAACGGCGTGTTTCGCAAGCCCGGAGACAAATGTCTGTTTCCGCCACGCGCAAGCGTGCGTTACTCTACACCCCCGGACTCGGAAATGGCCGTTCGGCATTTTCTGAAGTACCTGGAAGGAAAGCCCGACGACATCGAGGTGAAATGGTTGCTCAACATCGCTTACATGACGCTAGGCAAATATCCCGATGGCGTCCCAAAAGCATACTTGCTGCCTCCCTCGTTGTTCGCGTCGTCCGAGGACATCGGCCGCTTCATTGATCGCGCGCCCGAGGCGGGACTGGACAACTTCGGGGAGGCGGGCGGGGTGATTGTAGATGATTTCGAAAACAATGGCCTGTTCGATGTCGTGGTTTCGTCGCAAGAACAGTGCGCTCCCCTGCACTACTTCCACAACAACGGCGACGGGACCTTTTCGGACCGCACCAAGGCCGCCGGCCTGTCCAACCAAATGGGAGGCCTCAATATCATGCAGGCGGACTACAACAATGACGGTTGCATAGACATTCTGGTTTTGCGCGGAGGGTGGCAGATCGGCCAGCGGAAATCCCTCTTGCGCAACAACTGCGACGGCACTTTCACGGACGTAACCCGCGAGGCGGGCCTGGCCGAGCCGGCCACCGCCACGCAGACTGCCGCTTGGGTCGATATCGACAACGACGGCTTTCTCGACCTCTTTGTGGGCAACGAGAACTCTCCCAATCAACTGTTCCACAACAATCGTGACGGCACATTCACGGATATTGCTCACGCCGCGGGCGTGGACCGTGTTGCCTACACCAAGGGAGTCGCCGCGGCGGACTACGACCACGACGGCTACGCGGATCTCTATCTGAACAACCTGGCGGGCGCTAACTCGCTATTCCACAATAATCATGATCTGACATTCACGGACGTTGCCAAGCAAGCCGGCGTTTTGGGAAATGGCCGCGGCTTCGCCACGTGGTTCTTCGACTACGACAATGATGGCTGGCCCGACATCTTTGCTACCAGTTTCTATATGTCGGTGGAGGAGACGGCCAAGACTTATCTGGGCCTCCCGCACATCGCCACCGGAATGAAACTCTACAAGAACCTCGGAAACGGCGCCTTTCGCGACGTCACCGAGGAGGCCAAACTAGACAAGGTGTTCCAACCCATGGGGGCCGGGTTCGGGGATGTGGACAACGATGGCTATCTCGACATCTATCTCGGCGGCGGCAGCCCGTCTTACGCTTCTCTGGTCCCCAAAGTTCTGCTGCGCAATCACGATGGAAAGTACTTCGTCGATATCACCGCATCTTCTGGTACTGGCGATTTGCACCGAGGACACGGAATTGCATTCGCCGACCTGGACAACCGCGGCTATGAGGACATCGTGGACGTCTTCGGAGGCGCTGAACCGGGCGATCGCCATGCTATGCGGCTGTTTGAGAACCCCGGTCACGGCAACGACTGGATCAGCCTCAAACTGGTTGGAGTGAAGGCCAATCGCTGCGCGATCGGGGCGCGGATCAAGGTGACCCTGACCAACGCCGGCCAAGGCACGCGCTCCATCTATCGGACGGTCGGCAGCGGCGGTTCGTTCGGAGCGTCGCCGCTGGAACAGCACATTGGCCTGGGCAAGTCCGCTCAAAACGTGAGTGTGGAGATACTGTGGCCGGGAGACGTCGCGAATCCGCAAAGGTTTGCTAGTGTTGATAAGAACCAAGCCATAGAGATCCACCAGTTCGCGCACGACTACAAGAGGATCGTGCGGCATCCTGTTCACTTGGGAGGTGACCCAAATGGACCGTTGGCCCATGGCAAAGTGTCTCAATCATCCAATCAGTGACGGCGCGGACTCCTTGTAGGTGATTGCGTACGTAATGTGACAATTGGCGCGAACTTCTGTGGACAACGATTGAGGCCGGATTTGGAATCGAAGCGGATTGCCCGCCGTGCTTGTATGAAGCTCACGCCTTTGCGGCTGATCTTGCGGTCTGGATGCGCCGCAGCGCCGCGGCTAGCGCGTCAATATCGGAGCAGGTGTTGTAGAGCGCCAGCGACGCGCGAACCGTGTTTTCGATTCCGAATCGCCGGTGGATGACATGGGACGAATCGAATCGATAGTCACAGCGTTCAAAAGATCCTACGTTTAAACCAGCGCTGGATTCAGATGGCACCCCGGAACCGCCCACGTCGAACCGTATCAGAACCCCCTGATTTGAGCACGTTGGGGTTGTCGGCTGAGCGAAAGCAAACTCCCCAGGTTGGTGAAAAACCAGGGAATAGGATGAGACTGAAGGAAGGAAGCCTCGGAGGCGGCCTGTGTGCCTCCAGAGCAGGTGTTCAAGGCGCTGCATCTGCCTGGCGGTCGTGCCCGGAGCGCCGGCCAGATCGCGTCGTTCTGCCTCCCGGCGCGTTCTGCGGCTGCTTGCGACGGCCGGCAGCGGCGCTTCTCGCATGTTTCCTTTTCTGGCCCACACTCATCGAGCCGGTATCGTCGCAGCCACCGCCGATTCCGGATTGGTCCGGGCCATTCGCGGCCAATCGTCGGCTGAGCGGGATCAAGATCCTGCCTGAAGTCGGCCCGGGATCGGAATCAATCGCGGCGACGAGACACGGATGGCTTTACACAGGCTTGCAGGATGGCCGGGTGGGCCCAGAGCCGCGGATAGGTGCCAAGGCGAGAAGCGGCGGAGAACGGTCAATTCACACTTTATCAATGAGATCGAGCTTAGCGAGAACCACAATCGGTCAGTATGGCTAAAGCCTATGCCACCTCGTGCAAGTCCTTCGGCGATCAAGAATAACCGTAAGTGCTTACGTCGATTGGAATTGGAAGTGTTAAGAGCTGGCGACCCCCTGGGTCTCCCGCAATGGCTCGTCCGAGTTTTCCGGGCTAAGCTATAGAAAAATTGGTCGGGGCGAGTGGATTCGAGCCACCGACCTCCTGGTCCCGAACCAGGATGACAAAGAAAATCAATAACTTAGCCATGGTCATAGTGATTGAGACGGATTGCCACAGCTTGCTCCAGTTCAAGAACTTGAAGCCGATCGAACGGTTCTCCGTCTATGCGAGTCACGATCTGTCTATGCGTGGAGTGGGCATAGTATTGGGCATAGTCGGACAAGCCTTGCGGCGGTTCAATCGGGACACAGCCGTGATCGGCTTTGGCGTTCGCTACGACACACGTTGATGCGCAACTAGACCCGGTGCCTGCTGGCGCTGTCGCTGCTGCTCGGCTCGGTTGCTGGCGAGCGGAAACCCGGTCGCTTACCATTCTCCATACCAACGATCTGCACGCGCGCCTGTCGCCGCGCGACAATCACAACGGGGGATTCGCCTATCTCGCCGCGGTGATCCAGCGGGAGCACGCCAACTGCCACTACTGCATCCTGCTGAATGCCGGCGACCCGGTGCAGGGCACGCCGGTCTCGACCAACTTTCATGGCCTGCCCGTCTACGAGGTCGCGAACCTGCTGGGCTTCGACGCCGCGACGCTCGGTAACCATGAATTCGAGTTACGGATGGCCGCAGTTGTTGGCCGAAACCGACGTTTTGCCCGACACCCGTGTACAGTGGGCGCTGGAAGTTGCACGGGACTTCGACGTTCCAGCGCTCGATTTTGTTTTGCGCCGTCTGGCCGAGCACCCGCCGTCGGAACTCGCGGAGATGGCACGTTCCTTTGCATACGCATCCTGCGAAATCCATCAGGATCAACTCGGCATTCTGACGCCATTCCTGGCCCATTGATAACCTCGCAGATCGGTCCATTTCGGGAACAGGACCGAAGCGCAAAAGGCAATCCGAGCGCACTTGGTTTCGCCGGGCGGACAACGAGTTCAGTTAAGCGCTTTCGCCAAATGCGTGTCCATCGCCGCCCTCCGACGAGGCGGCGGTTTCCCGCGCAGCGGCCTAATGACTGCCGGGAAGCGTCGCTATTGCCTCAATTTCAACCAGGGCTTCCCTGGGGAGATTCGCTACCTGCACGGTGGACCGAGCTGGCGGGCTGTCTCTGAAGTAGCGGCCGTAAACCTCGTTGACTGTGGCAAAGTCGGAGATGTTCTTTAGGAATACCGTCGTCTTTACCACGTGCTCAAGATCGGTGCCGGCCGCTTGCAGGACCGCTTGCAGGTTCTTCAAGACACGGTCCGCCTGGGCCGCGGCATCAACTCCGACGATTTGGCCGGTACTGGGGTCGAGCGGAATCTGCCCCGCCGTAAACACCAGACCACCGGCCTTGATCGCCTGCGAATATGGGCCGATGGCCTTAGGAGCATCCGGCGTGGTCACGACCTGCTTTTGCTGGGCCCAAGCGCTCACGGCGAGCAGGAAGACCGCTGCGGTCAAGAGTGCTTTGCGCATCATTTGTTTTCGATCCATTGTACCGAACCAGCGGCGTCATGCTTTCTCCTGCGCCACATCGTGGGGGAACGGATCGTACGGAAACAGAACGGCGTGATATTTGCCCTCGAGCGCCGTGTGCAGGTGCAGAAGCGCGCTGCCAACGCCGGCGGCGCCCTGCATGTAGCCGGTCTGGGCGACCACGATCCATGGCTGGACTCGAAACTCGGACTGATACCAGCGGTAACCCTTGTCGTCAACGAAAGCGCGATTGATTACGTTGTCCAGCGCGCGGCGAGCAAAGTCCAGGTACTGTTCCTTTCCCGTTGCCTGATGCAGGCCGAGAAGGAAGTCGGCGATTCCAGCCGCTCCGCAGCATTGGCTGATGTTATTCCAGAAACCTGGCAAGTGACCCGGCTTGACCGAGTACTCGACGCGCAGCGGTATCTGCGGATACGAGTCTCTCTGCTGTTCGGGAATTCCGCTTTTCAGGATTGCCCCTGCGGCACGTTCGGTGATGTCGAGCCAAGCTCTATCCTTGGTGTTTCGGTAGAGTTCGTAGAATAGCCTGGCCGATCCGGCCGGTCCGTTGCACTGGCCCAGATAGAAAAGGTCCAGTCCGGTTGGTTCGTGATGGTGGATCAGGAAGCTGTCGCGGTCGGCGCGCGCGATGCTCTTGAGATGGGCTGCGCCCGACAGGGCGGCATCGAGAAATTCCTGGTCTCGCGTCTGAGAATACAGTTGCGCCAGCACGGTGGCCACGCCCGCGGTGCCATGGGCGAAGTTGGGAATTGTGATTCCAGCGGCCAGCCCGCCTGGCCAGAAGAGATTGCCCTCCGGGTCTTTCACTGCAATCTCGCGCAGGTGCTTGCCCGCGTCACGCGCTAACTGGCGCCAGTCGTACTGGTCAAATGTCTTGGCGGCGTAGAGGAGATACGAGATGATCCCCGCATCCCCGCCGCTGACATCAAATGCCGGCCCCCATGTGACTCCGGCGCCGGCCGCCTGCGCGCGTTTAGCCAGCGTGTCAGTTACCGATAGAGCCGCGTCACGATAGCGAGTCTCTCCGGTCGCTTTCCACGTTTCGAGTATCGCCCAGGCCACGCCCGCCAAATCGCGGCTGAACCCGCTGCCCTTAATGCCGGCGGCGTGGTCGATCACGTAGTCGGCGGCTCGTTGGGCGTCTTCACTGTAGGACGCATCCTTGGTAGCCCGCGCTAACTCGAGAGAGAAAATCAAGGTGCCGGCATTGCCTTTGTAGATGCCCGGCCCAACGGTTTCCGGCTTATCGGGTTCGGATGGCCAGGCAATGCCGGCGGATTGTTTGAGGGCGCTGGATCGAATCCACGCCGCCGCCTGTCGCGCCGGTTCCAGGTAATCGGTTGCGGCGCCCGAGCCAGCCGTGCCAGCGCCCGGGGTAGCCGCCAGTGCCGGGCGGTATCGAGCGAGTGCTCCGCCGATACCTACAGTTTGCAGAAACGTGCGTCGGTTTGCGTTCATGGATTCTCCTCTGATTGATCCGGCTATCGCGTTGTGCTCTGACTTTGCGAAGCCAGCGGGGTTGCTTTCTCCGCCAGCAAACGCTCGATCTCGGTGGTGAATTCTTCCTTCAGGAGCGTGTTGAACTCTCCGCTGGCGGGGGCCGCGAAGCCCACGTGCACCTTGCGAATGTGGCCGTTGCGGTCCTGGAAGAATGTGGTCGGCCAGGAATTCAAGTTGACTGCTTGGGGCAGCTTGGCGTTTACTTCCGATTGCGTGCCACCAAGCAGCACTGGGTACTCGATTCCGTATCGCTTCACGTAAGCGCGCAGACGGGTCGGGTCCTTCAGTTGCTCCGCCTCTTCGAAATTCAGCGCAACGATTTCCAGGCCCAGCTTGCGATACTTGCGGTACAGCTCCGCCAGGTATGGCGACTCGTCGTGGCAGTTTGGGCACCAGCTTCCTGTCACGTTCACCAGAACGACTTTGCCCAGAAAGCGTGCGTCGCCGTCAGAGACAATCTGCCCGTTGAGATCCGGGAAGCTGAAATGGAAGCGCTCATTCGGGTCTTTGACGCCCGTGTGCAGCGTGGGATCCGACGGCACGGGAAGTCCCTGGGCCCTCGCCTGGGCTGGGCGCACGGCTTTCAACCGGTTTCCCGGCGCGACTTCGGCGTGGCCGTCGCGCAGAACCAGGTCAAGCGTGCCGTCGGCGGCTTGCGTTACTTCCAGACGCGCCGGACGGCCGCCGGAGAAATGACTCAGCACGAACTTGCCATCGGCGTAGGTACCGGTCAGTGCTCCGGTATCTCCGTCAATTCGCAAGATGGTCGCCGAAACGTCCGCCCCTGATTGACTGACGATGAAGCGCCAGGAAGACTCGCCGTGCTTCCTGCTCTCGCTGAGTGGAATCTCCCACAGGCCATCAATCGAAGGGACATCGCCGGCCGCCGCCTTGGGCTGTGGCTTATGGATCGTGGCGTGGAACGAATTGCCGCGTGTGATGCTGGAAGTAGCTGCCGAGTAGCGGCCATATTGACCTTCGAGTACGCCATCTTTCAGCGTGGCTTCCAGCCGGGAGGCGTATATGTCGAAATTGAGAACAAGCTTGCCGTTCTCGAAACGTCCGCTGGTTGAGCGGACCTTCTGATCGCCATTGAAGAACCAGCCCTGAACCGCCGCCCCGTCACCGGCAATCTCCAGGCGGAACGGGATTTCAGCTTCCTTGGTGGTCAGCGTTGCTTGCCAAAGCCCGGCCACCGATTGCGCCAATGCGGCGGGCGCAATGGCGAGAATGACTGCGAGTAAGTTCTTGAGTTTCACCTAAGTCTCCTTATCTACTTGACTGTTCTTGGACAACTACGGCCGTGATGGATAGCCAACCAAATGACTGTATAGTGGCTTCTGCGCTGGGCGCAGGTTCAGCAGGGCGGTCAGAGCATCCGGGTCGACATTGGCGCGGAACGAGCTGGCCAGCCCCTCCGACGCCGCAAACAGATATACGTTCTGTACGATGAAGCCCACGTGCACGTTCGACCACGCCGTCAGCGCCGATGGGTCCGGGACGCGTCTTCCGGCGGCCTTCGCCTTATCCTGGTCTGCGATGTAGACGAGGGTGACCGGAACGCTAGCCGGCCCCGACGCGGAGGGACGGGGGGCCGCACCCGGCACCGGCGGAAGCGGCTGTCTGGCGCTCTTCGCGCGCTGGTCGCCGGCCAGCACCGGTTTGAGAATGTGACCGGCGGCATCGTATACGTACACGCCTTCGGGCAGGAAGACGTAGATGTCGATGTCCTGGACGTTCATGGCCGAGGGGGCCGTCCGCTTTCCGTCCGGCCGGTTGACGCCGAAGGCCGCCCACAGAAGGTTCGAGAGCATTTGCGGTGGAAGAGCGTCCGGCCCGATGTTGCGCAGCGTCTTGCGCTCGCTCAGCGCCTCTAGCAGTGGCTTGCCTCCTTGAATGTTCGGTTTGGGAAGTGTGATCGATCCTAATGGCTTAGTGTCCTGGTTGGGACTCGGGGTTTCGGCCATTGCGGCGAGAGCTGGCAGCGCAGCTCCCGCGCCCCATAGGAATGATCTTCGTTTCACCGAGTATCCTCCAGGGTTTCGTGGTGCGACTCCAAGGTGCGCAGGAACGAATCAACGTCCCTGCGCCATTCGCCGCTTGACGAAGAGCCGGGTTAGTTGCGTGCCTGCTCGACGTGCGGGTCCACCTCAGTGAGCGGACGGTCCCAATGCGCCACCGTCAGCCGCCAGCGGTCCTGCTCCTCCTTGCGGAACGTTTCCTGATCGGGGAACAGCTTCTTCGCGATACCGCGAGCCTCGGTCCGGTATCCCGCGTCCCTGTAATAGATCAGAACTCGCAGGTCCCAGCGTTCGCTCTCACCGACGTGGCCGCCACCCTTTTGCACGATGTACTTAGTGACGATTCCCTCTTTCTTCTCCTCGTCCAGAATGGCGATCTGATACTTCTTGAAGATGGTGTACCAGTCGTCGAAGTAGCCCCATTTGGCGGCGTAGACCCATTCGACGATGGGAGGAGCTTCCGCCGCCGGCTGGGACGGAGCGTTCTGCGCGAAAGCCGGGCGGACAGCGCCGATGCCGGCCATTGCCGCGCAGACGGCCAGCGATCCGAGTAGCCGTTTGGATGATAAGTGAATGCTCATTGATTACTCTCCTTAAGTTGAGTTAGAACGTGAATCGTAAGCCGAACTGGCCCATCCTCGGGTTATTGATCTGGCTGGTGACCTGACCGAATGTAGAGCTGCCGAGCGTCGTATTCGGCGTTCCAAAGTACGGGGTGTTTGTGGCGTTTAGAGCCTCGAAGCGGACCTGCGCCGTAACTCGCTCCTTGATGGAGAACTTCTTGTCGAGCGAAACGTCCCAGTTGAACAATCCCGGACCGCGTGCAGTGAGGAACCTGCTGAGATTGCCGAATGTGAGTTCCGGAGCAACGCTGAACGCCGCCGGGTTGATCCAGTCATTGAGACGCTGGTCTGTCGAGCCCGATGTGACCGGAGAAACGCCAGTAGCATTGGGCCGCTGATAGCTGGCGCCGATCAGGGTGTTGCCGTTGGGTTGTGTCACGGACAGCGGATATCCGGTTTGGATCACGCCAAAGGCATTCAGGGACCATCCGCCTACGGCATAATTCAGAACCCGGCTGCTGGCCAGGAAGTGTTTTCCCTTGCCAACCGGCAGTTCATAAGTGATTGCCGTGGTGAACCGATTCGGCACATCCTGCGTGGAGAGGCTCCGTTCGCCACTTAGGTTGTACGCGTTTTGCGGACCTGACACCGCAACCACCTGGCCGGAGCCCGCGGTGTTCAGACCGGTTATGTCATCCACGCTGCGCGACCAGGTATAGGATGTGAGCAAACTCAGTCCATTGGCGAAGCGGCGCTGCGCCCGGAAATAGAATGAGTAATAGCGGCTGGCGGCGGTATCCGAGTCGGAAAGCGACACGGAAGTATACTGCGGAAACGGCAATAGTAACTGCGCCTGAGTAACCTTAGCGGTCCCCAGCGTCCCAACCCCGCCGTTGTTGTAGAGCGGATTCGGCACGCTCTGCGACAGAGCGGCTACTCCCAACGAATAGTACGAGGGGTTGAGTTGATCGATATTCTGACCATTCTGAAACAGGTCAAGCGAGTGAGATCCCAGCGCGCCCAGGGTGAGGACAAATCCTTTCGGGGCCTGCCGCTGCACCTCCAAAGAGAATTGCTGAATGTACCCGGCGGACGTGGTGTTTGGATTGAAGAGAGTGATCGCTTGGCCAATCCCAGAAAGCGCGCCGAGCGAGTTGCCGGTGGGTTGCAGGAGCCCGTTCGGATAGGGATTCGACAGAGTGTCGGCAGGCGTGTAGTTGCCGTTAGTCGAAGCGATGATACTCGTAGTCGGGGAATAGCCAATGGGATTCTGGAAGCTGAAAAAACTGGGCGCCCAAAAGATGCCGTATCCACCGCGCACCACCGTCTCGTCGTTGACGGCGTAAGCGAAGCCGAGCCGCGGCCCGGGTTTGACGGAAATCGGCTTGCCGGTTTGGGTCGGATTTCCGTTCACCCCCGCGTATTGCACGCCTCCCGGAATCAGCAAGCCGGAGACGTTCTGCTGCAGCGGGTTTGCGACGGAGGGGTCGATCCCGACAATCAGTCGATTGCCTGACTCCTGTACGCCCGACTCATATTCCAGGCGCAGGCCTATGTTGAGGGTAAGTCTGGGAGTGACGCGGTAGTCGTCTTGGACAAAGCCGCCGTAGTAGCGGACGAAGTCGTTAAAAGTGTTGACCACGGGAGAATCCTGCCCGCTGGTCGGATAGCCAAGCAAGAGCGTCGCCAGGCTGCTCCCGGTTCCAGCCGTGGCGCTTGCTGCTGTTGCGCGCGTGAACACGTCCGTGAAGCCCAGGCTGGTGGGCCCGGCCGCAGGAGTGCCGAAGTCGTGTATCGTCCGGATATCGAAGCCGGCCTTCACGCTGTGCTTGCCCAGGAATTTGGCTATCGTTGCGTTGAAACTGCGCGAATAGAATACGTCCTGGTTCGCGCAACCACCGCCAAAATTCGTGTAGTCGTTGCTCGATCCGCTTGAGCAGGCGTTCACCGCTCCGCCCATGGTGATGGCAGGAAAAGCCGGGTTGGGCGTTTCGGCCGCCAATGAAGCCGGCAAACCAAGCGAGGACTCGTTAAAGCCGGCGCTCTCCTGGGTGCTCCGCGAATAGAAACGGTTGAATCCCCAACGGACCGTGACCACCGTAGTTGGGCTCGGCGTCAGCGTCGCGTTGGCTTGAGTCGCGTCGATCTTACGATCGCAGCAAAGGTTCTGGCTCGGAGTCGCGGGATTAGGGAAGATATTGCCGGGAGCGTCCGTTTCGAATGTCTTCTGGTGAATGTAGGACGCCGCGGCGGTCGCCCAGGATGCGAACTGGTGATCGGCCTTGAATGTGTACTGGTCGCCCCGGTTCGGGTAACTCCCCGTGAAGTTGTAATTGGTCTGCTGGTAATACTGGGTGGGAACGTTCGGATTCGGATAGAAATCCGCGAGCGCCACGCCGACGGCGTTCAGCTCGCTTTGCGGAATGATGTTTCCCGGGAACTTCGTTCGCGTTCCGTTGGAAGCCGTGCTGAGCGGGTCGTAGATCGTCTGGAACGCTCCGCTCCCGGTTTGAAATCCGCTCCTGGTCAAGCTCTGCGAGAAGTTCCCCGCCCGTTCGAGTGCCGTGGGCACGGCAAGAAAACTGGTGGAGCCATCGCGCTGGCGGTAGGCCTCAGTGCTGAGGAAGAAGAACGTCTTGTTTCGCCCATTGTAGAGTTTCGGGACCACGACGGGACCGCCGAGAGAACCCGCCCAATCGCGGAATGGCTGATTGGGGATTGGATTACCGGCGCGATTCGCGAAGAAGCTGTTCGCCAGCCAGTCCGTCTCGCGAATGTGGCCGACCGCACTGCCATGTATGTCGTTCGTTCCCGAGCGCAGCAACGTGTTAAACGTGCCGCCGCCGGTGCGTCCCACCTCGGCGTCATAGGTGCTGGCCTGAACCTTCAACTCCTGAACGGCTTCGGGAGAGGGGACAATCACCGCGCGATTGTTCGAATCGGTAATGGAGATCCCATCCACCAGGTAGTTGTTAGTCCGCAGCGGACCGCCCGCGATCGAAACCTGCGAATTGCCGTTTTGGTCCTGCATGCGGGCAAACTTCGGGTTGGCGACAAACACGACGGTCTGCGCCAATTTGCCGATGAAGAATGGGTTTCGCCCGAGAACCGGCAGGTCCGTGATCTTCTGGGAGTCGATCAGTTGCCCGGTTGATGCGTCGGCTGTCTGTAGTGGGGGCGCTTCGGCAGTGACGTCGACTTGCTCGCCGACCGCGCCTAACTCGAGCCGCAGATCGACCGTGACGGCAGCTTGCGTCGAGACCAAAACGCCCGGGCGCTCCGAACGCTTGAAACCGGGCGCTTCGACGGTCACTGTATAAGTGGCCGGTGTCACCGCGTTGAACGCATAGTCGCCCTGATCGCTGGTGATCGTCGCGCGGCTCAGCTTGGTTGCTTCGTCGGTAATCGTCAGCTTGGCACTCTGGACCGCCGCCCCGCTGGGGTCGAGGATCCGGCCCCGCAACGAGCCCTGAAATGACTGCGCAAAGGCGACAACTGAAATGAGGAGAACGTAAACGAACAATTTCATATAGATACCTTTCACGGCTACACATTAGTCAAACGGATCACCTGCCCAAGGCTCCAAATGTAGAGCTCGCGAGAGCGCGAACCTAGTTGCTCGGAAGAGCCAGGGCACCCATCTCGATTGCTTCATCGAGGAAGTTCCCTGTCGAATATTTGGCTGGGAGCTAGAGAATTCTAGCGGGAGGAGACGGGTACTAGAGGCAACAACAACAGCAGGAAGAGGACCCAAAACCGCGTGCTGCTTCAATGGGCGGAGACTGGTGCGCCGCTGACACGGACACCAACGCTATCGCCGCCAGTCCGGAACACCAATGAAACTCGCAACTCATGCTCACTGCTCCTGTTTCTACTGGACTCGATAAATTACCAATTGTCCAGTAATTAGATGGATTATATGGTGATCGAGTTTACATGTCAAGAGACAATTTTGTCCGGATCTTTAAACGTGAATCTTCTCAGCATTTTGGCCCGTACCGGAGTGGACGCAGGTTTCGGTTGTCATGGCTCCCAAAAAGCCGTCCGGTGAGCGTTCCATTGCTCTGGTGTGTTGAGGTTCTGGAACGGTGTAGCCGAGGGCATCGGCAGCGGGACCGCCCGGAGTTGCGGGATCGCCTCGCGCATTTTCCGTACTCCCCGGCCCAGCAGGGCGCTCACCGCACCCAGGCACCGCCGACGATAGAGGGCGCATAGCGGCTGAAGGTGTCCGCCGGGGGAAACGGGAACGACACAGTCCCCGCCGCACTGCTGCGCGGCCTCCAGAAGCGACTCCAGCAATTCTTCGGCAATTAAGGGCATGTCGCACGCAACGACCATGTTCCATTCGGCCTTGGAGGCGCAAAGCGCTGTTTGAATGCCGCCGAGGGGACCGTGGTCCGGCAGGACGTCCTCAATCGCGGGATAGGGCAGCGCACGATAGCGTTCCGGGCAGCCCACCAGAACAACCGGCCCGCACACCCGCTCCACAATGCTCGCAATATGCTCGACGAGGGTATGGTCCCCGTACCCCATTAGCGCCTTGTCGCGCCCCATGCGCGAGCTCCGACCGCCAACGAGCACGAATCCTGCGACACCTGCAGGCCTGAGTCGTTCCATTGTCAGATCATATCAAATTACCATTTGTCCTATCGACAATCAGGCATTATACTCAGAAGCAGTACCAAGAAACTGGATTTTCGGATCTCAAGAGGGAAATCCACTGGAGCACCCGCAAATGTCCACAACGACCGCCGCTCCGACACGCCGCCAGGTCCTCGCTGTGACTGGAGCCGCTGGCGTCGCCTCCGTCCTCCTCAGCGGACCCTCGGCCGAAGCCACGCCCACTGCCGCCGCGGCTGAAAAAGCCATCCCGACATTTTGCGCGATGTGCGGCCCTAGCGCCGGCTGCGGAATTCTCGCCATCGTACGCGATGGCAAGTTCGTGGGAATCGAAAGCTGGCCCGACGCGCCGCTCAACCACGGTAAGAACTGCCCGAAGGCGCACGCAGCGCCGCAGTGGGTGTACTCCGAGCAGCGCCTTAGGTATCCATTGAAGAGGGTGGGTGCGAAGGGTGAGGGCCGCTTCCAGCGCACTAGTTGGGAGGAAGCGCTCGATACCATCGCGGCGAAACTGAAGGAGCAGAAGGCCAGGTACGGTCCGGAATCGCTGGCCATCCTGTCGCCCGCTCACCGCACCTATAGTAACTACTTATACCGATTTCTGACCGCGCACGGAAGCCCGAACTACGGCCATAGCGGGATTTGCGCAGTGCAGAAAGCGTTCACGTTTTCCTATACGCTAGGCGCACAGCCGCAGCCGGACATCGATCGCACCAACCTGCTGATGATCTGGGGGAAGCAGCCCGTGTACGCCGGAAGCTCGAAGGGCAGCGTCAAACAACTGCTCGACGCCAAAGCGCGCGGCGCCAAAATCATTTCCATCAAGCCGACCACGGAGCCCGACGTGGCGCTTTCCGATGTCTGGGTTCCGATTCGTCCCGGTACGGACGCCGCACTGGCGCTGGCATTCCTGCACGTCATCGTCACGGAGAGACTTTACGACGCCGCATTCGTCGAGAAATGGACTTTCGGCTTCGACAAGCTGGTGGATCACGTGCAGCGGCACACGCCAGAATGGGCCGAGCCCATCACCGGCGTATCGGCAAAGCAAATCCGCGACGTGGCCCGGCTATACGCCACTACGAAGCCGGCCTGTATCGATCATGGTAACGGCTTCGAGCACGCGCCGGGCTGCAACAGCGCCATACGCGCCGTGGCCATCCTCATGGCGATCACGGGCAATCTCGACAAACCCGGCGGCGATG
>Ga0182027_10008832_pt1 | contig 14596 bp, 11 predicted proteins | sample 712E1DmetaG_FD_121300 | JGI IMG/M metagenome (GOLD analysis project Ga0182027, IMG submission 121300) | Permafrost microbial communities from Stordalen Mire, Sweden - 712E1D metaG (Illumina Assembly) | ecosystem: Environmental > Terrestrial > Soil > Wetlands > Permafrost | place: Sweden... | reverse complement strand
GCACTGTCTCGCGGCGAACTGCGAACCATCGGCGCCACCACGCTTGACGAATATCGCAAGTATGTCGAAAAGGACGCCGCCCTGGAGCGCCGCTTCCAGGTCGTCAAGGTCGAAGCCCCGTCAGTGGACGAAGCCTTGCTCATTTTGAAGGGTCTCCGGCCCAAGTACGAAGAGCATCACAAGGCCGAGATCACCGATCAGGCCATCGAAGCCGCCGTCAAAATGGCCGACCGCTACATCACCGACCGCTATTTGCCCGACAAGGCCATTGATGTGATGGACGAAGCCGGTTCCCGCGCCCGCATCGGCACCATGACCCGCCCGCCGGAAGTCAAGCTGCTGGAAGCCGAGATTGAGAGCATCAAGACCCAAAAGGAGCGCGCGATCAAGGACCAGGATTTCGAAGGCGCGGCCGCCATGCGCGACAAGGAGAAGCACGCCAAGGAAAAACTCGACGCCGTTCTCGCCGCCTGGCGCTCCAGCCGCGAGGACAAACGGGTCGTCGTCGGCGAAGAGGATATTTTGCAGGTCGTTTCCAAATGGACCGGCATCCCTCTCAGGCGCATGGAGGAAGGCGAAGCCCAGCGGTTGCTCGCCCTGGAACAGGAAATGTCCCGCATCATCGTCGGCCAAAACGAGGCCGTCTCCGCCTTGTGCAAGGCGCTCCGCCGTTCGCGGGCGGACTTGAAAGACCCGCGCCGGCCCATCGGCACCTTCGCCCTTCTCGGCCCCACCGGCGTGGGCAAGACGCTCCTGGCCAAGACCCTCGCCGAAGTCTTGTTCGGCGACCCCAAAGCCCTCATCCAACTGGACATGAGCGAATACATGGAACGCCACAATGCCTCCCGCATGGTCGGTTCGCCCCCCGGTTATATTGGCTTCGAGGAAGGCGGCCAGCTTACCGAGCAAGTCCGCCGCCGCCCCTACTCCGTGGTCCTGTTTGACGAAATCGAAAAAGCCCACCCGGATGTCATGAACATGCTCCTCCAAATTCTGGAGGAAGGCAAATTGACCGACAACATCGGCCGCGTCGTCAGCTTCCGCAACACCATCATCCTTCTCACCTCCAACGTCGGCGCCGACCTCATCCGCCGCCAGACGACCATGGGCTTTTCCACCGCCACCGACGAGCACAGCTACGACAAGATGAAGGAGAAGATCATGGACGAAGCCAAGCGCATCTTCCGCCCGGAATTTCTCAACCGCCTCGACGACGCCATTGTGTTCCGTTCGCTGACCAAGCCCGAGCTGGTGCAGGTTCTCGTCCTGGAAGTTTCCAAAGTGGGGCAGCGTCTCAAGGGTCGTCAACTGCAATTAAGCCTCGATGAAGCGGCCAAGGACTTCCTGCTGGAGAAGGGCTATGATCCGACCAACGGCGCCCGTCCGATGCGCCGGGCGGTGGAACGCTGCCTGGAGGACCCGCTGGCCGAGGAAATCTTAAAAGGCGGCCTTCTTCCCAACGAGCCGATTTTGGTCACCGTGCGGGACGGCAGGCTCGTTTTCCAGCAAAAGACCCCGGCGGCTGCCCCCGCAACCCCCGCTCCGGCCGAACCCCTGACCAGTTAAACGAGAGGGGTCGTCGCCTGCCTTGTAGCGTCGAGCCTGTGGCTCGACATCGGCGCACAGCGCCGACACTACAACAATTATGGTGTAGCGTCGAGCCTGTGGCTCGACTTAAGCGCATATTTCGGCGCGACAACGAAAGGGAACCTTAACCTGGTACCGTCGGGCCAGCCTGATTCAGGTACGCCCCCATGCGGATGTGGCGGGAATGTGAGCTTGGATGAGCAGAGACTTGCCTTCCGGGAGCGGAAGTGTAATGTGACGGCGTGGATAGTGCGATTCTCGCGAACGAAGCTTTGAAGCTCCCTCCTTTGGAGCGGGCGCGGATTATTGACGCGCTTTGGAACAGCCTTGACCCGGCCGAACAGAATTCAATTGACCAGGCTTGGCTGCTCGAATCGCAAGATCGTCTCGCGGCCTTTCGCGCGGGTCAACTCACGGCCATTGACGGCGAAGAGGCATTGCGGGCCATCGAAGACGATTTGCGGCCATGAAGTCCCGGCTTCTGCGCCCGGCGTGGCGGGAACTGCGGGAAGCCGCAAAGTACTACGAAGACGCGCAGGTCTTGGCATGGGTTGGCTGACCGATAACAAGGCGAGAGGAGAATTCACCGTTCGTTACCTTCGTAGATAAACGCTTCGACAGCACGGCCAGGCCAATTGCTTCGGATTGCACTTTGTAGGGATTCAGCCAGTGTTTTAAAGTCTTTCACCGAATATTGCTTATCATATGAAAGCATGTGGATGCGACCAGTAAATGGGGCTACAAATTCGCGTCCCCCCTCGGTGATGCGGCTCCCATTCGTCGGCCAGAAAACGTAGTCCCGAAATGCAGAGCGCCATTCTCCAGTTTTGAGCGACCGTTCCCTTAGTGTTGCAGAGTCAGACTTATCGTGGCTGTCAATAATAATCTCAGTCGGCATGGGATAAACAAAAAATGCGGCATGATCGCTCATGTAGTTGGCACATCCCTGCCCCAAATATGACATGTAGTGTTTTACGACCTTGTGAATGCCATAACTCTCCGCGAAATGCGTGAAAGCGTCTGTGAACGAAGCCGATTCGTTGGTGGTCAGCCCGACGTAAATGCAACACCAGGGCGCTCCTTCATACTGGAAAGCGTAAAAGTCGCCATATGCCAACTTGTCTTTGCCCAAAACCGGACGGCGTGAATGCATCTCCAGACACACTTGCCCCAAGACTAAAATCACCGCGACATAGACGGCGCGAATGAACCAAACGAAAGTGGTTTGTTCCCAGGATCGTCGCTGTGGTTGCTCATTCATCCTTGTATTCAATATACACCGCCGTTGGGTTCACGCAAACACAAATCAAACGGAAGTGGCGCAAGCCTTCGCTGGTTCCCCCTGGTGGTGACTGCATTGGACCCAATGTTGCGAGGGCAGCCTGGGCGCAATCCTGCGGACAATGACGGCACGACCAGGCACTTGTCGGGGCGGAGCGTTCGCGTGTCGGCATTCCACCTTCGCCAGGCCTACGGACAGGTCGGCTTGGCCTTCGTGCATTTACTTCGTCACAGGCTTGTAGTCCTTCCACAGCCATTCCAAGGCTTGGGGATAGGTTTGGGCGATGGCGCGGCCGTCGGTATGCCCCGCGCCTTTGGCGTAAATCAACTGGTAGTGATAGCCCTTGGCTTTGAGAACCTCCGCCATGCGGATATTGGCAATGATCCAGTTGTGGAAACCGGCGGAGGCGGTCGCCGCGCCATTGTCGTTCTGCCCGAACTCCAGCCAGACGCGCAACGGCTTGGCCGGGCTTGCCGGGATCAAGTGCTCGTGATATTCCCACGCGCCGTGCGGGTAGTCGGCGTCGGGATGCTGGTTCACATAGGTGCCGGAGTAGGTCAGGACGCGGTGGTAAAGCTCCGGATGAAACCACGCCATCGTGAACGCCGCCGAGCCGCCGGAACTGCCGCCCAGCGTCATGCGGCCATCCGGATCCCGGGTCAGCTTCACGCCGTAGTCCTTTTCTACCTTGGGCAGAATTTCCGCCTCAATAAACTCGGCGTTTTTGCCGGAAACCGTGTCGTATTCGAGGCCGCGCTCGCTGCCGCCGCCGTCGCCGCCGCCATTGGCGATCATCACGGCGACGATCGCCGGCAAGCGGTGGTCTGCGATCATGTTGTCGAGAATGTTGGGCAGTTGATTATTCCTCGCCCCATAGGCATCCGCCGACACGATGAGCGGAGCGGGCGCGCCGGGGACGTACTGGCTGGGAATATAAACCGTCACCCGCCGGGTGGGGGTGGCTCCGCGCAGGCCGGTGTCGGGATAAAATTTGCTGTCGGCTGCGTTCATGGTGAAGCTTTCCACTCGGCCTTTCGGCACACCGTCCTTGGGCGTCTGCTCCGGGGCGGGGGCATACGTCGGCCCGACGAAATAACTCCCGTCGCCGGCACCCGGCGTCCACGCCGGAATGTCGGCAAGCGTGGCGATCTCGGCCTGATCGGCGGCGCTCAACGGGCCGCCCCGGTCGCCCCCGCCGCGTCTGGCGCCGGCGGCCGCATTGGTTGGCGCGGCGTTGGGGGCGGGCGCGGCGTCTTGTGAGAAAACCAAGCTCGTGCCCGCCAGCAGGCAGAGCATCGCAACACAACAGGTCATTTTGACAATCTTCATTTTTATCCTTTCGCGCGACAGAGCAATCACGTTCCGCCAGCCCAAAGACAACTCTGTTCGCTATTTATATTTGCGGAATATAGCCCAAGAATCACTTAAATGCACAATGAAAATAACTGAGGTTAATGCCTGCCCCGGCCGGAATTCTGTCAAGACCATTGCTATCCGCCCAGATAGGCGGCCCGGACCTTGGGGTTCTGGCGCAAGGCGGACGAGGCGTCGTGGAGGAGGATGCGGCCCGTCTCGAGCACATAGCCGTAGCGGGCGACTTCGAGCGCCAGGTTGGCGTTCTGCTCGACCAGCAGGATGGTCAGGCCCTGCTGGCGGTTGATTTCGGCGATTTTTTCAAAGATAGTTTTGACTAGAATCGGCGCGATGCCCAGCGACGGCTCGTCCAGCATCAGGAATTTCGGACGGCTCATCAGGGCGCGCCCGATGGCCAGCATCTGTTGTTCGCCCCCGGACAGCGTCCCGGCCACCTGCTTGCGCCGCTCCGCCAGGCGGGGAAAAAGGCCCAGCACCAGGTCGCGGCTGGCCTGGATGTCGGCCTTGTTCTTCTGCAAATAAGCGCCCATTTCCAGGTTCTCCGCCACGGTCAAATTGGCGAAAACCATCCGCCCCTCCGGCACATGGGAAAGGCCCGCCGCCACGATCTTGTGCGGCGCGCCGTTGGCGATGTCGCGCCCGTCATAGACAATTCGCCCCTGCGTTTTGACCAGCCCGGAAACGGCCTTCAACACGGTGGACTTGCCCGCCCCGTTGGCCCCGATGAGCGTGACAATTTCCCCCCGCGGCACCTCGAGCGAAACGCCGCGCAGGGCGGTGATGGCGCCGTAATTAACCGTGAGATTTTGGATGGACAACATGGGCGGCTTAATGGGCGGATTCCTGGCCCAGATAGGCCTCGATGACCTTGGGGTTGGCGCGCACTTCTTCCGGGGTGCCTTCGGCGATTTTCACGCCGTAATCCAGCACAATGATGCGCCGGCAAATCCCCATCACCACCTGCATGTCATGCTCGACCAGCAGCACGGAAATCTTGAAGGTCTCCTCCACAAACTGGATCAGCTTCATCAACTCCGCCTTTTCCGTCGGGTTCATCCCCGCCGCCGGCTCGTCCAGCAGGAGCAGCTTGGGCCGGGTGGCCAGGGCGCGCACGATTTCCAGGCGGCGCTGGTCCCCGTAAGGCAGGCTCCAGGCCGGCGCATCGCGGAATTTGTGCAACTGAAAGATCTCCAGCATCTCCATCACCCGCGCCGCGATCTGTTTTTCCTCGCGCACAAAGCCGGCGCCGCGCCAGACGGCGTGGGCAATGCCCTGGAGCAAATGCAGGTGAAACGCCACCCGCACGTTGTCAAACACACTCAACGAGGCAAACAGCCGGACGTTTTGGAACGTCCGCGCGATGCCGCACTCGGTGATCTGGTAGGGCTTTTTTCCCGCAATGGACTGGCCGCAAAATTCGATGCGGCCGGCGGTGGGCTGATAGACGCCGGTGATGAGATTAAAAACGGTGGTTTTCCCCGCGCCGTTGGGGCCGATCAAGCCGACCAGGTCCATCGGGCCGATCTGCGCCTGCAACTCCGCCACCGCGGTCAGTCCCCCGAAGCGGATGGTGCAATCCTCCAGGCGCAGCAGCGGCGGCGTTGTCGGGGGCGGCGTCATGCCTGGAACTGCCTGGATTTCCGCCGCCAGGCGAACAGGCCCTGCGGGCGCGTGAGCATCAGCACGATGAGCAGAAAGGAATAAAGCACCATGCGATATTCCGCCACCGGCCGCAGCCATTCGGGCAGCAGGGTCAGCACCACCGCCGCCGCGATGACGCCCGGCGTGTTGCCCATGCCGCCCAAAATCACCATCACCACAATGTCAATCGAGTGCATGAAGCCGAAGCCTTTCGGATCAATGGACAAGGTGTCATGTCCGTACAGCCCTCCCGCGATGCCGGCAAAGAAAGCGCCGACGACAAAGGCCACGATTTTGTAGCGCGTGGTATTCAAGCCCATCGCTTCCGCCGCCACTTCATCATCCTGCACGGCGATAAATCCGCGCCCGTAGGTCGAATGCACCATCGTCACCACCACATACGTGCAGACCACCGCGGTGGCGAAGACCCAGAAGAGGGTCGTGTAAGGCGGAATGCCGTTCAAGCCCAACCCGCCGCCCAGCGACTTGATGTTGCAGAAGATCACCCGGATGATCTCCCCAAATCCGAGCGTGACAATCGCCAGATAATCCCCCTTCAACCGCAACGAGGGCGCCCCCACCACCAATCCCGCCAGCGCCGCCGTCAAACCGCCCGCCAGCAACGCCCCGCCAAACAAGCCGTACGCGGCCCAGGCGTAATGAGCCGCGCCACCGGCCGGGAGGATTTCCGGCCCGACAAACAGAGTGATCGCCGCCGAGGTGTAGGCGCCCACACCCATGAAACCGGCGTGCCCGAGCGAAAACTGGCCGGTGTAGCCATTGACCAGATTCAAGCTGACCGCGAGGATGATGTTGATGCCCACCTTGGTCAAAACGCCGGCGTAGTAGCGGTCAATGGCGCCGGAAAAGCAGCCCAGCAATGCCGCCGCCCCCAGCGAGGCCAGCAACAGGATTTTCGGCCAGGCAGTCCAATCGGAAGCGCGGGACAAATTGGGGCCGGAACCGTTCATGGCTCAGACTTTCTCCACGACGACCTTGCCCAGCAACCCCGCCGGCCGGAAGAGCAGGATCAAAATCAAGACCGCAAAAGCAATGGCATCGGTGTAGGTGGAATAGTGGCTGCCATTGACAAAGGTTTCGATCAGCCCCAGCAGCACCCCGCCCAGGGCCGCGCCGGGAATGTTGCCGATCCCGCCCAGCACCGCCGCGACAAACGCCTTCAAGCCGGGCAGAATCCCCATGTACGGCTCGATGGACGGATAATTCATCGCGTAGAGAATGCCGCCCGCCGCCGCCAGGGCCGAGCCCAGGCCGAAGGTGAACGAGATCACCCGGTCGTTGTTGATCCCCACCAGCGACGCCGCTTGATGATTGAAGGAGACGGCGCGCATCGCCGTTCCCATTTTCGTTTTGAGCACGATGAATTGCAATCCGATCAACAACAGGGCCGACACCCCGATCACCAGCAGTTGATTGCTGGACACATTCAGCCCGCCCCCGGAAAACTCGCGCACCGGAAACAGTTCCGGGAACGGCTTCGGGTCGGCCCCGAAGACCAACTGGCCCGCGCTCTCCAGGAGGAGCGAGACCCCGATGGCGGTGATCAGCACCGTGAGCTTGGAGCGCTGGCGCAACGGACGGTAAGCCAGGCGTTCGATGACAATCCCCAGCAGGGCGCAGATCGCCATGGAGAGCAGCAGCGCCAGCAGGCCGCCCGACACCGAATGAGTGCCGATGCCCAAATTCACCCGCAGGGCCGGACCCGTTCCCGCAAAGCCAATCGTGAACGGCCGCGCCGCGTAATAACCGGCAAAGGCCCCCACCATGAACACATCGCTGTGGGCGAAATTGATGAAGCGCAGAATCCCGTAAACCATCGTGTAGCCCAGGGCCAGCAAGGCATAGACCGCGCCCAGCGAAAGGCCATTAATGAGTTGTTGGAGAAATTCTGTCAAAACGGGGACCGCGGGCGGCCGGTCCCCCGGCCGCCGCATCGTGGATGAGTTGTTGGAGAAATCCTGTCAAATAAACCGGGCCTTCATGGATTGATGGTTTCCAGATACTCAAACTTGCCGCCAGCGACCTTCAAAAACACCGCCGACTTGCTCGCGTTGCGGTCCTTGTCCATCGTAATGCTGCCGGTGATGCCCGGAAAATCCTTCGTCGCCGCCAGCGCGTCGCGCAACTTCGGCCCGTCCGTTGTGCCGGCCCGCCGGATGGCGTCGGCCAGCAGCATGGCCGAATCGTAGCCCAGCGCCGCCATGGCATCCGGCTCCACCTGGTAGCGGTCCACGAATTTTTTCGTGAATTCCTGCACCGCCGGGGTCTTCTGCTTGGGCGAAAAATGCGTCGAGAAATAGGTCCCTTCCACCGCCTCCCCGCCGATCTCCGCCAGCTTGGTGGATTCCCAGCCGTCCCCGCCGAAGATCGGCGCGTTGATGCCCAGCTCCTTGGCCTGCCGGCAAATCAGCCCCGCCTCATTGTAATAGCCGGGGACGAAAATCGCGTCCGGCTTGGCCGCCTTGATGGCCGTCAACTGCGCCCGGAAATCCGTGCCGCCGCTGGTGTAATTCTGTTCCGCGGCGATCTTCCCCCCGCCCTCCACAAACGCCGGCTTGAAGAACTCCGCCAGGCCGACGCTGTACGGCTGCCCCACATCCATCAGCACCGCCGCGTTTTTCACCTTCAACGTGCCGAGCGCGAACTTCGCAATCACCCGCGCCTGAAAGGAATCAATGAAACAAACCCGGAAAATATAATCGCCCGTCTCCGTCACCTTGGGGTTGGTCGAGGAGGGACTGATCATCGGAACCTTGTTCGCCTGGCAGATGGGGGCGGCCTCCAGGGACCGGCCCGACGCCACCTCCCCCAGCAGCGCAATCACCCCGTCGCGCGAGATGAGCTTTTCCGCGCATGTTTTGGACTCGCCCTGTTTGGATTGGTTGTCCTCAGTCAACAACATGAATTTTTTCCCCAGCGCGCCCCCTTTGGCGTTCAGTTCCTCAATGGCCAGCTCGGTGCCATGATGCGACATCTGCCCGAAGGATGCCTCCTTGCCGGTGAGCGAAGCGTATTCGCCCACTTTGATCCAGTTGCCGCCGCCGCCGGACGCGCCCTGCTCCTGCGATTTGTTGCAGCCCGCCAGGGCCAGCGCCAGAAGCAAACCGCAAACCGCCGCCCTCGGCAGAGCGGGGTTGCCGGGCCAGTGGCCGATCCAAATTCGTTGCCTCATAAACAGTCCTGCGGTTCGTTTTGCCGTTGTCAGCGCCAACACATCCGCAAGGTAAGGAATCCCCCGCCCCTTTTCAACCCTGAAATCCGGCCTGCGGAGCGCAGGCGTCCTCGCCTGCGGGTTCCAGCCGCGTCTCGCGGCGTTCATTCCAGCGCGGGGTCACCTTGTCACCGGCCTACTGGCGGGCAGGGGCGTTGGTGGCGGACTGCATCCGGCGGACGGCGGCCAGGCCGTCCCGGGCATCGGCGCTGTTGGGATCCAGGGTCAGCGCCTTCTGGAAACAGGCCAGGGCGGCGTCCCAATCGCCCCTTCTGCCCTGCGCGTTGCCCAGCGCCACAAAGAGCGCGGGATCATCGGATTTCAGTGTAAGCGCCGCGCCAAATTGCTGGATCGCTTCGTCAAGCCGCCCTTGTTTCACCAGCAGAATCCCCAGGTTTTGATGGGCCGGAACATTCTCCGGCGCCGACCGGATGGCCTCCCGCAAATGGCCGGCCGCTGCTTCGAGCAAACCCTGTTTTTCGAGCAACCGGGCCAGCAGGATATGCGCGTCCGGATCGCCGGGCCGGAACCGCAGCGCCTTTTCCGCCTGGACCGTCGCCTCTTCCGCGCGGCCCTCGTCGTCAAGCACAATTCCCAGGTTCAAGTTGGCCTCGGGCGATTCCGGGCGGAGCGCCAGCGCCCGGCGGAACAACGCGCCGGCCTGCTCATAGTGGCCCCGGCCCTCCTCTTCCGCGCCCACAAAAATCAAGGCCTGAAAGGAAGCGGGATTGCGGGCCAGATTGTCCCGCCACAGGCTGGACATGTCCGCATAGTGGCTTTGGTTCTGCCACGTCAACACCGACAGCACCGCCGCCACTGCCACGCCCAGCGCGCAGCCCGTTGCGCCGCTCCGTCCGAAACAGAGCCGGGACGGCTCTGCCACTGCTTCGCCAACGGCCGTTTCTTCGCCCGGCGCGAGTCTCGCGGCGCGGCTCCCTCCGCCCCCGCGCCAGACGCCCGCCACCGCCAGGGCCACCATTCCCGGCACGGCCAGGTATTGCAAATGATCGGCCGCCTGCGCGAAATACAGATACACCAGCTTGAACAGTCCCAGCACCGGCGCGAGGGCGATCACAAAATAGGCCGTTCCGAACCACAGCGCTCTTCCCCAACCGGCCCGGTTGCGCCAGAAAACCAGGAGCATCGCCGCGAAACATAGGCCCGGAATCCAGGCGGACGGCGAGGCGGCGCTGAGGTTCCATCGCGGATAAATAATGGTGAGGTGGACGGGCCAGAAGATTTTCCACAAATAAAACCAGACCGCCCAACTGCCCCCGAGCAGGCGCACGGGCAGACTGTCATTCAGCGCGGTGTATTGGTTCTGGAACCTCATCCCAAACAATCCCAGCGCCACTGCGAGCAAGAAGAACGGCGCCGTCCGCGCCCAATCCCGGCGCGAAACCCGTCCGCGCCGCCACCAGGCCAGGAGCAGCAGCACCACGGGCAGAACCACCACGGAGACTTTGGCCAGCAACGCCAGTAGAAAGAAAACCAGCGCGAGGGCGTAGAACCCGCGATTCCCTTTCTCCCCGTCATCCGACCGCAGCCAGCAGAACAGGGCGGCGAGATAGAACAGCATCGAAAGGGTGTTCTTCAGCTCGGCGATCCACGCCACCGAGGCCACACAAACCGGATGCACCCCAAACAGGAGCGCGGCCAGCCAGCTTCCCGGAATCCGCAGTTTTCGCAACACCACCCAGAGCAAGACCACGTTGGCGGCGTGAAGCAGGATATTGACAACGTGATAACCCGCCGGACGGGTTCCCCAACACCGCCATTCCAGCCAAAAAACCGAATACGTCAGCGGGTGATAATCCGTCAGCTTTTCGCCCAGCCAAATATCGTGAAGCCCGCCGGCGGATTGGATGCGCGGATTATTCGTCACCATATCCCCGTCATCCCAAATAAAGCCGCCCCGCATGGCCGGGCAATATACCAGCACCGTGATGGCCGCCAAGACAGCGGCCGCGCCCAATATCTGTTTGCGATTCATGGCAAGAAACCCTGTGACCGGCCCATCCTGCCGCACTCCCCCGCCCCGCGCAAGCCTGCGGGAAAAAGCTCCCCACGGTTGGGCGCATTCACATTTTTGGGTTCCCCTCTTAATCTTACTCCTAATCTTGATCTTAATCTCATCTTCCTCCTGCGGATTAGGAGCAAGATTAAGATTAAGATTAGGAAAGAAAACCCAAGAATGTGAAATGCACCCCCCGGTTTTTCTTGCACCGCCGGCCCGCTCGGATTACGGTGTCAACCATGAATGACAACTTGGTTGACGCAAAGGGTTCCGAACGAATTGCCGGCCTCACACGCCGGGTCCTGCGGGGCGGCGAAATCACCCGCGCCGAGGCGGCCTGGCTTTTCGGCTTGGAAAGCTCCGCCGATATTTTCGATCTGATGGCCGGCGCCAACCGCCTGCGCGAACATTTCAAGGGCAACAAGATCCATCTCTGCTCCATCGTCAACGCCAAGGCCGGCGCCTGCTCCGAGAATTGCGCCTTCTGCGCCCAATCCTCTTTTCACCAGACCGATTCCCCCAGATACGGATTCGTGGACCCGGCCCCGGTCCGGCAGGCCGCCGAGGAGGCCGCCCGCAACCGCGTCACCGCCGTCGGCCTGGTTGCCGCCTGGCGCGGCTTGAAGGAAGGGCCGATGCTCGACGAGGTCTGTGATCGCATCCGCGAACTGGCCCAAAGCGGCAAGACGCGGCCGGACGCCTCGCTGGGCATCATCGAGAGCCAGGCCGTGGCCGACCGGTTGAAGGCGGCGGGCCTGGAATGTTACAACCACAACCTGGAAAGCTCGCGCGAATTCTTCCCCAGAGTTTGCACCACCCACACCTACGAGCACCGTCTGAACACCATCCGCCACCTCAAAAACGCCGGCCTGAAAATCTGTTCCGGCGGCATCCTCGGCATGGGCGAGACGCGCGAGGACCGCTGCGAACTGGCCTTCTCGCTCAAGGAGGCGGGCGCGGACATCGTGCCCATCAACGTCCTCAATCCGATTCCCGGCACGCCGTTTGCGAACAACCCGCCGCTGCCGCCCCTGGAAATCTTGAAGACCATCGCCTGCTTTCGTTTTATATTGCCGCGCCAGGAAATCATGATCGCCGGCGGGCGCACCGTGAATTTGCGCGACGCGCAAAGCCTGATTTTCGCCGCCGGCGCCAGCGCGCTGATGGTGGGCAATTACCTCACCACATTGAACCAGCCCGTGGAAAAGGACCTGCAAATGCTCCAAGACCTCGGCCTGGACCCCAATTGGGCCGAGCACGATAACTGATGATATGCCCTCGACGGGCGGCGCCTCGTTGACTAGTATTTTTGCATGAGACGATCGGCATCCGCGTCACGCACTTCTGATGGGGCGGCAAATCGGTGGGGGAAAAGACTCGCCGCCGACGTTGCCGCCGTGATGTCCCGCCATCCCGAAGCGGATCCCGAAGATGTCCGCCTCACCCTGATTTCCCTGCAATCGCCGCCGCTGGAGCGGCTCAACCGGAGTTTGCGCCGTGGCCGAGGTTTTGCCGCTTTCCGAAAGTGAACTGCGGCTTTTGGAGTCGCTGTTGCGCCTTAGAACTTTGTTGCCCATGCGTCCACCAACTTGCGGGCGTCTTCCGCTGGAATTCCCTCGCGGCGGCGCGCTTGCTCACGGGCGGTCTGGAGGCCCGTCAGCAGTTCAATTTCGCGCGCGATTTCCGCCAGAGACATTTCTTCCGGCAGTTTGCGGACATATTCGATGACGGTTTCCCGGCTGCTCATGGTGCCATTATCGCCTGCTGGAAAAAGAAATGCGAGCTGAACAATTTTCCATTGATGATCCGGTTTGCACGGCTTGCGCGGACGGCCAGGTGCGGCTATCGTTCCGCCATGAGCACAATTTCGGTTAGCGAGTTGAAGAAAAGGCCGGCGAGCCAGTGGTTGAAGTCGGCGGGCAAGGATGACTTGGTCATCACTGCCAAAGGCCGGCCAGTCGCGATATTGCTGCGCATCGCGGCCGCGTCGGTGGAGTCCGCCGGCGCGCTCGCGCGCAGCGTCCGGGCGTTGCAAGCACAAGCGGCCCTTCAAGAAGCCGCTGTTGGCGGCGGCACTTCCGATCTTTCCATGGCGGACATTGACGCCGAAATCGCCGCTGCCCGCCGCCTCTGCCGCCGGAAATGAAAATCGTCCTGGACACCAACGTCGTCGTGTCGAGACTGCGCAAGTGAAAGTCGTGAGACGGAGGCTGCCGCGTTCTTCCCAGCGCCGTCAGGCGCGAGATCTCTGTAGAACCACAAAACAATAATCCCAAGCCCCGTCGGGACGGTATATTCCGTCCTTTCCCGGAAAATTTCGCTCCTACGGAGCTTCCGGCCGTTTTCGATGGTTCCACTACAAAGATGGCAGCCCTACGGGCTTTAGAAAGCAAACCGTTTTTCTTTGCGTTCCCGGCCTTCTTTGCGCGAAACTTTTCCGGTGCAGCGACTTGGCAAAAACATCGGCGGCTATCACGGGGAGACTATCGAGATCCAAAAAACGCTCCTGGAAATCGAGCAGGCCGCGGCGGAGAAGAATTGGACGCGCGACGCGGTTCCCGGCCCGATGGAATTCTCCGCCTGGCGCCGCGCGGTTCCGTCGCCCCGCCGCCGCGTTTATATTTCCGCCGGAATCCACGGCGACGAACCCGCCGGGCCGCTCGCCGTCCTGGCCTTGTTGCGCGAGAATCACTGGCCCGGCGACGCGGCCCTCTGGCTTTGCCCCTGTCTGAACCCGTCCGGCTTCGCGCTCAACCGCCGCGAAAACAGCGGGGGGATTGACCTGAACCGCGACTACCGCCACCTGGAAAGCGCCGAAGTCCGCGCCCATGTCCAGTGGCTCCAGCCGCAGCCGGAATTCGACCTCTCGCTCTGCCTGCACGAGGATTGGGAGTCGCATGGCTTTTATCTGTATGAACTCAACCCCCATCACTGCCCCTCGCTGGCGGAAAGTATAATGGACTCAGTGGCGGCGGCTTGTCCGGTGGACCGGTCGCCGGTGATTGAAAAATGGCCCGCGCAAAACGGGATCATCCGCCCGGCCATCAACCCGATGGAGCGCCCGCGCTGGCCGGAATCCCTTTATTTGGTCAGCCAAAACAAGACCCGGCTCGGCTACACCTTTGAGGCCCCGTCGGATTTCCCGCTGCCCATCCGCGTCGCCGCGCTGGCCGCCGCCGTGCATGCGGCCCTTCGGTTGCTCTGAGGGGCGGCGGGGTGAGACTCCGTCGAACCGTAATCAAAAGAAAATCATGGCTCGACAGAGTCTCACCCTGCGGATTTTGAGTTTGCCGGGGACGCCCCCCCAGGCCGACTTTGAGACACGAATAGTCACCTCCAGAACAGGGCGCATTCGTGAGCGGCGTTAAGCCATTGAGCTGCAACAAGGAATGATTTGGGACTGGACACCCTTGCGGGAACTTTTTAGGCTGGCGGCATGTCGAATTTACGAATTTGTCCCAGT
>Ga0182027_10008830_pt1 | contig 14597 bp, 12 predicted proteins | sample 712E1DmetaG_FD_121300 | JGI IMG/M metagenome (GOLD analysis project Ga0182027, IMG submission 121300) | Permafrost microbial communities from Stordalen Mire, Sweden - 712E1D metaG (Illumina Assembly) | ecosystem: Environmental > Terrestrial > Soil > Wetlands > Permafrost | place: Sweden... | reverse complement strand
TGCTCAAATCAGCCGGTAGAAACTGGCATAGATACTTCCAATCGTTCCCGATTAAGTTTTTGTCCATGCCAGAAGCATACATAAGTTGCAACAAATGTCAATTCCTTATTCTAGCGCCTATGCGGGAGAGGGGTGTCCCCCTGGGCGGGACGGGGTGAGGGCCCATACCCCCAGGGCTTACGCCCTGGGCTACTATCTTGCGCCCCTACCTGGGCTTCGGAACGACCACCCGAAGAGATATGACTTAATCAGCTAACTTCTGAATCAGCACACTAGCTTCTTTCTTCTTACTTCTTACTTCTTGCTCCTGACTTCTGACTTCTGGAGGTCCAGACGTTCCAGCGAGACCGCGTCCAGCCAGAAAGTTCCGGTGATTTCAGTGGGAAAAGCTCGGCTGCGCGGGCGCCAAACCGACACCCGTACGACTTGGGCTTGGGCTCCGGTGGAGAACTTCAGACTCACCGGGTGCCAGGGAGTTGTTCCCACAGTCGTTTCACTCGATACATCCAGGCAGGCGGGACAGGCAGGGTCGAGCACGCGGAGGCGAGGGCCGCTATCAGACGTGATGCTGTCCGAGCGGGCGTACGCCGTCAAGGAATAACCCTGATCAGGAACGACGGGCACAAATTGATAGACCGCTTCAGATTCATCATTCCGGCCCACCGTGAAGTCCAGGCGCAAGCAGCGACTCCCCCGGTAAGCGCCGGAGTCCGGGAAGGCAAGCGAAAGATAGGGCACTTCCGGAGTGCGCCAGTCAAATCCGGCGTTCAGGGGGACTTGCTCGAAATCACCATTGAATATGAGATTGTCCGGTTCACCGGTGGCTGGCTTCTTCACGATTCCCAGGCGCTCGAGGTCCTGCCAGACGTCGATCGCTTCCTTATACCGGCCAAGTTCGAGCAGACGTTGGAGGTAAGGTTCGGCCGACGACAAGGGAAAGGGGAAAGCGGCAGCCACAGTCTGAACCCAAACTCGGTAGGCAAAATCGGCATCCCCCTGGGCGCTCAAGAAGTTAACGTAGTCAAGTCTGAGCTTCGCATCTGCTCGGTTGGGCAAAACCTTTTCGAGGACCATCAGGGGATCGCCGACGGCCTCCAGACAGAGCCGAAACGCCGGCCAGTTGTATTCGGAGCTCAGTTCCAGCAAGCGCCGGAACTGAGGCAATGCCGCCTCCGGCCGATCCGTAAGCAGGTAGCGGTTGGCAGCGATCCAGTGGAGACGCGGGGTCATGGGACTGAGGCGCAGCGCGTGCTCGAGGGCCCGATCGGCGCAAACGGTGTCACGCATGGAATCGCAAGCTGAGGCGAGGCTCAACCAGTAAATTGCCCTATGGGGATTCAACTCCGTGGCCCGCCGAAGATGCCGGAGGGCCTCGGATGGGTTGTTACCTCCCGGCGCATAGGAATAAACCAGGCCGAGCCGATGGTGAAGTTTCGGGTTGTCAGGATCAAGGGTTAAGGCCCGGCGAAGCTCGGTGGGATTGGCAGAATCTTCAAGCGAAGTGGCGATGCCAAGGCGTATGGCCTCACCCGCGATGAAAAGCGCTGCCAGCCCTGCGGCAAGCAAGAACCCGCTTGCCCGCCCCCGCGACCGCAGCGAGAACTCACCCCTCCCTTGCAAAGAACCGCGCCCCATAACCATAACGCCTCGCCCTGCCCGGGGCTGCCCTCACCCGAGGGAACTGTCGAAGACTACCTCAGGTTGCGTCCTTAACTCTTTTTGCTGCTATAGTAAGAACTGTAGTTACCGGAATAGTATGACCCATAGTAGCTGTAGTAGCCCTCATTCCGCGCATCCCACTTATTCACGACCGTGCCCAGAATTCTTCCCCCGGCGCTTTCCAGAATCTTGTGGGCGCGCACCAGGGCGCGGCGCGCCGTGACTCCGCTTTCCACCACCAGCACCACTCCGTCGACAAGCCGGGAGAGAATCGTGGCGTCCGTCACCAGCAGCAAAGGGGCAGAGTCCAACACCAGGTGCTCGAAGCGCTGGCGCAATTCCTGTAAGACTTTTGCCATGGTGGGTGAGGCGAGCAAGTCCGCCGGGTTGGGAGCCTGGGGCCCAGCCGGAAGCACCCAGAGATTAGGTACCGGTTCAAATTGGCGCAGGACCTCATCCAGGCTGTGAGCGCCGGAAAGAACACTGGTGAGCCCCGCGCCATTCTCCGAGAGACCCAGCCCCCTCGCGATCGCCGGCCGGCGCAGGTCGGCGTCAACGATCACCACGGGCACGCCGCGCTGGGCGAGCCCCAAGGCCAGATTGACCGAGGTCGAAGTCTTGCCCTCGCCGGGCTGAGCGCTGGTCACCAGCAAAGCCTGGGGAGGGCGCGGAGCAGTCGAGAGCAGAATCGAAGTGCGCAGGGTGCGGTAAGACTCTGCCAGGGATGAGGTGGGGTGTCTCAAAACGATCGATTCCACCCCGCCGTTCCGTGGCTGGCTCCTGTCCACGCCCATCCTCAGCCAGGACGACCGCGCCAGCGGGATCACGGCCAGGGCTGGGGCGGCGATGAGCCGCTCGACGTCCTCGGCGCCCTTGATGGAAGTATCCAGACTTTCCTGGACGAAGGCGAGCGTAACCCCGAGAATCAGTCCCACCAGCAATCCGACCGCAATGTTATACATTTTCTTCGGCCGCACCGCCACCGTGGGGATTAACGCCGGATCGACTAGATGGACGTTGGTCGCCCTCAAACCCGCCGAGACCGTCGCATCTTTCAGGTGCTGGAGTAGGCTGTCATAGAGCTGTTCGTTGGTGTCAAATTCACGTTTCAAGATGTTGTGCTGAATTAAGAGTTGGCTGAGCTTTCCCACCTCCACCTTCTCTTGGGCCACCGCGCCGGACAAAAGCCTTTCCCGGCCCAGGGCCGCCATGTAGTCGTTGCGAATTCGCGCCAGCACACGGTTACGCTCGCGCTCGATCGTGGACTGGATTTCGTTCACCTGGTCCCGTAGTCTTACTACTTTGGGAAAGTTGGGGCCGTACTGGCCCAAAGCGTCCACGTATTGATCTCTCAAGTCGGCGTGTTTTTCCTCCAAGCGTTGCAACAACTCATTCTGCGCAATGAGGGCCGCCTGGGAATCTTTCGAGCTCACCTGCTCGTAAAGCGATTGCTTTTGCATGCGCTCGCTTTGAGCAGTCGTCAAGTCTTGGCTCAAACCCGCCAGCCTCTGCTCGACCACACTTTGCTTATCGTCGATATTAACGATCACATTCTGCCGCTCGTAATTGACCATCGCCTGCTGCGACTTCTCCACCTTGGCTTTCAACTCGTCGAGCTGCTGCTCCATGAATCCCGACGCTTGCCGGGTGGCGTCGTATTTCTGATGAAAATTGTATTCGCTGTAGTTGTTGACCAGCGCGTTCGCCACCCCCGCTGCAAGCTGGGGATCGGTGCTCTCAAAAGTGACTTCTAGCATGCGGCTACTTATCATCACCTTCACGCGCAGGTGTTCTCCAAATTTCTTGATGACCCGGTTCTGCGCCGCAGTCTGAGAATCCGCCTGGGGGCGCTCGCCGCCTCCGCCAAATTCCGCCTTTTCCCCCATGCCGAGTTGCTGAACGGTTCGCAAGGCTAAGTTCTCGCTTTTGAGCACGTTCACCTGGGTCTGCAAGAAAACCTCATCGGTGGGCACGTTCCGGTAGAGATCGTTGAGGGACTGGATTTGTGGCGTTTCGGCCTCAAGCTCGACCCGCGCCGTAGCCTCATAAACCGGCTGCATCTTGAAGGAAACAATCGCCACCAGCGTTGCCACTACCAAGGCCACCGTCAGGATCGTCCACCGGCGCTTCAATAGAATCAGCCAGTAGGTCCGTATATAGGAATAGCTGTCGGAGCCTTCTGCCCCCAAGTCGATAACAGGGTCCAGCCGATGGTTGACCCGTTCCGGGAACCCGCGTTCAGGAGGAGCTAACTCTTCGCGTTCAGCCATCTCGTAGAACCGCCTTTGCCAAAATCAACTAAACTACAGTCGTGTCCGCGAAACACCTCGATAAGGTGCTCGCCGTGGCGGGTGGTGGTGTCATTTGGGATGGGATCCCTTTCGACGCCGGTCATTCCCGCGAAAGCGGGAATCCATTCCGTCGACAACGCATTTCAGAAGGCTTCCCGAGTAGATTCCCGCTTTCGCGGGAATGACTGCGCCTTGCAACCCCCATGTCTCGCAATTGACACCAGTGCCCCTCAGCGCGGCTCCCGCCCGGTGCGGCCGGTAAATACCACCGGGACGGTCGCGCTACAGTGCCCACCCAATTACTGGACACCACGCTAGCCCTCCGCACATAACCCATCATGTGCTTGACCAAAAAGGGCATCACCTATAGACCACCGCCAATCCAGCGGCTGTCACCGCAGCGTCGCCGGCCCTGTGAAACATCCTCAAGGCAGCGCTGTCGGGCACAAACAGAATATCATTGTTTTGTAAGGGCTTGTCCGGAGCATGGCCTTGCAGCATGGCGTGAAGGTCAACGCGAATCTCTTCCCGGCCGCCAGGAGCCGAGGAGTTGGGACGAAGGATCATGGCTTTCTTCCCCTTGGCGGTGGACTTAAGATCCTCAGCCAGGGCAATAGCCTTCAGGACCGTCACATCCCCCCGAGCGCTCGTCAACAAAAAGCCGCCGGGCCTGGTTACTGCCCCCAGGACATAAACGACTCCGGCATGTTGCACCGTTACCCGATCGCCCGCGTAAACGTCGATGTTCAAGCTCGGATCGCCAGTCTCCAGGAGCCGCCGAAGATCGATGGTCACGGTGGGCGCAATGGGTGGTGATTTCCCTCCTTCCACGGCGTCTCCAGCCTCCGATTCCAACACCCCGCGGGAAACTTCGCCGCGCGTTATAGTTACCAAGGACCCTGCATCATCAGACACTCCCTCGGCTTGGGAGAGAACATCCAGCAGAGTGGTCCGGCCGAAGACCGGGTAAATTTGCGGCTTCTTGACGGCCCCCGCGATGGCCACCGCGTGAACGCGTGACTCGCGAAAGGTCACGTTAATCTGAGGATGGCTGAGCACCCCGGCTTCTATACACTTCTGCGAAATGACTTCAGCCAACTGCTGGGGGCTCATACCCGCAGCCCGAACGGGGTCAGCGAGGAGCGGGAAGGCCAGGGTTCCCGTCGCACTCACCCGGTATTCATGCGTCATCTGTTCCACGTCGAACACCTGAATGAATAAAAGATCGTTGGGATAGATGAGCGTCTCTTCCGCCTTCAAAGCCCCCGGGTCAGCCCCGCCTTGGGTGTCCGCCTTGCTGTCGCGAACGTTCTCCTTTTGCGGAGCCGCGGGCGAAGCACCGCGAGCACAAAGGAGACCAGCCAAGCCCATCAAAAGCAACCCCGCCAGCGTAAAATGGAAACGGGCAGGCGCCCTGCCGCCGGCGCGCCCAAACGATGTGCCACGCCACATTGATCGTCTGCCTCCCCATGCCATGCTAATCACTCCCTTCAAGACTTCCTGCGAGCCGCGCCGTAGGGGCACGCCATGGCGTGCCCCAACCTCAATCCTCAAGAGGCGCCCCTCCTGCACGGCCCCTATTGATTCCGAAGTTCCCGAACCCAGGGCGACGTGTGAGTGCGGCTCCCCACTCGCTCCACCGTAGAAACGTCCACTTCCACGGCGGCGGAGCGCTCCAGTATTTCCACCGCAAGCACCAGCCGATACAAGTTTTTCTTGCGAACCAGAATCCCCTCCAGCCCCTGCAAAGGCCCGGAAATGACGCGCACCTTGTCACCACATCGCAGAAAGGGGTGAGGCTCGACTCGATTTCCCCATTCGATCGCCCTTCGAACTGCTTCGATCTCGGATTCAGGAATGGCCGCGGCTTCACCATTGATGCTCAGAATGGAAACGATCCCCGGCGTGGTCACCACCTGGAGCCGCCGCTCTTTCATTCCCCGCAGAAATAGATAGCAGGGGAACAAAGGAAGCGAGAGGTGCACGGTGCGGTCCTTCCATCGACGAGTTGCGTTGTAAAGGGGAAGAAAGACCTCGAGCCCCTTGGCGGAAAGAATCTGGGCGATGGCCTTCTCGTGCTGATGTCGTGTGTAGATGGCGCACCACGACCCGCTCGCACCCAGCCCGCCCCCTTCCGTTCCTGAATTCATCAGCCGCCTGCTCCTGGCGAAACGAGGGTTTTCCACTCGTTATTCCATCCTGATAGAGTGCCCAGGAAGCCCTCCGCCTACAGCTTTCGGCTAAAGCATTGGGGCCTTCTTGCCGATTACCAAGAGGTGAAGCTTTCATTCTCGACTGCTTATCGCCGGGATGTCAAGCGCGGGGCCTCTGACTGAAAGCATGTAGCTCCGCCCTGTGACTTACAGGAGAACAACTTGCAATCCCATAAGTACCAACAGTCTCCGCCCTTATCAGCGAACACAGGCCGCTTGTTGTTCACACTGTCCGAGCCGGCCAAGGTCGAATCCTTAGCAGGCACATGCGCCGCGAGAGCATCAGACCTTCCACCACCCCGGGCACACAAACTCCCATCCCGACACGCCGCAAGTATACCACTCTCTGGCTGGTTAGCAAGACAAGTATTAACTACGTCGTAGAAGACACATTGACCGACATTAGCTGCCAGCCAATCGTGCTTCGTGAGAGCGAGGATGCTGCAGAGAGCCGGTTGACTACCCCAGAATCAAAAGTGATCGCTCCGCAGCTCACTTCGCCGCATGGCGGCGACCCTGAGCGTTAAAGTAGCCCACATATTACCATATCGTCCCCAGCAATCCCAACGCTAGCCCGCATTTCTCACCATGGGTCTGGTAGGGCGGGGCTTCCGCCCCGCCCTCACAGGGCCTTCGTGATCATTCCTGCGTCCCTTGCTCCATACAGCTTGTTTGCGCGTGCGAAGCTTTGGAGTGCGGCAGCTTGCTGCCGCTTTCCTCCCGGCGAGCTTGCTCGCGGAAATTTCGACCGGGAGCGCAATTCCCCGCCAGCAAGCTGGCTCGCGCCAAAGCGGCAGCAAGCTGCCGCACTCCAAAGCTTCGCACCGAATTCCAGGAGGGAAGCGTTTTTCCGCAACCTGTGAAGCTCCCCCGGACCCGTGGTGAGAAATCCGGGCTAGTACGGAGCCGCGAGAAACGTATCGCCACGGTTGCCGGAAGAGGTGTGGGTGTGGCTTCCCACCTTGGCGTGGCTTTTGAACCTTGTTCATTAGTTCTCTTTGCTCCTTTTGGATACACACAATGCAATACATTGCAATACAATACATTCTTTCAAGAACTTTTTGTGTGGGAAAAAGCAACACAATTGAATACAATCCAAAACCATGAGAAAAGCCGCTGCTCTTTCGTTGCGCATTCCTGCGAAGTTAAAAGCAGAACTTGAGGAGATTGCTTGTGACGAGGGCCGAACCCTATCCCAGGTATGCGAAGCCCTGTTGAATGGAGGATTGGAAGCCTATAAGAAGCGCGGAACAACATATTTGCAGCGATACTTCTCTCGCCAGAGAAGGATTTCACGCCATCTCCGTTAGTGGGTCAGTTTGCCGGTGTAGCGGCGGGTTTATCCCGCCACGCTGAATGTCCGCAGCCAAACATGGCCGCGTAAAACCGCCTCTGCATCAAACTGACCCAATACCCGATCACCAAGCGTCATTAAAGCATCAGGAGCGGAGTTGTAAAAGAATCGCAAACTGCAAAACGAACTCCTACATCTTCGGCAGTTAACTTTCCTATTTTCAATTTAGTAGGGACTAGTTCTGGCTGTCTCCGAAGTGCTTGTTTTGCCCCATATTTTCGGTGTTTTCGTGCTTGACATAGGGCGAAACTAAGGCGAAGATACTTGACAAGAGCTCAGGCGCGCTCACTGCTCGGGTGTGCTGTTGCTCTGCCCACCGATAGGGGCATTGGAAGGCGGAGGCAATGCGCATGGCAACTCCCATAACGCAGCAAGCGGCGGACACAAGCATTAGCGATTCGAATAAGCCACGAAGGAGCACCAGGCGGCGGGCAAACATGTCTCTTGGCGGGCCCGCTGGCCCGACGACTCAGCGAGGTAAGCAGAAGTCGCGGCAGAACGCAACCAAACACGGCATCTTTGCGGTAGGTATAGTTCGCAGGCGGGAGTCGGTGGCCGAGTATCTCAAGAGCGTCGAGGATATGGTCGAGACGGTTCAGCCCATGGGAAGGCTCGAGGAGATACTCGTCGAAAAGCTGGCCATGTTGGTGTGGCGCTATCGGCGTTTGCTTCAGGCAGAAGCTGCCGAGGTTGCGAGGGAAACTGAATTCGCCGAGGAAGGGAACTTGGAGGGCAAGACTAAAGCCATGCTTATGCTCAGGGGAGAAACGGGATTAATCCCGGGCGCCCTCCTCACCAAAAATGAAGTGGCCCTTCAAGGGGGCATTGACGCACTCTGGGAGTTGCGCAAACTGGTTCAGGAGAAGGGCCTCAATTGGGAGCGAGATCGAGATGCGCTCAAGACGCTTTATGGCTCTGTGAAAGAACAGGGGGGGGAAGGGCATTCAACGCTTGGAGTGGTACACGATGGGCAGGAAGATAGGGGGCCAGATCCTCATGGTCCGTTGGCGAGCAAATATCGCGAACTCGCAGTGATGGGAAAGGACCAGGACGGTTCAACTAACCTCGCGGCCGACGCTGCGGAATCAATGGTCAGCATGCTCACGGAGAAGATCAAAGTATTCGAGTCAATATTCCGGGACTGGAGTGCGCGCAGCGATCATCGCAATCGGCTAAAAGCCGCCACAATGGTCGTCCCTGGGCAGGAAGTTGCTGATCGGCTGCAGCGCTACGAAGCCAGCCTCGAGCGGTCTTTCGACCGCACCCTTTCGCAGCTCGAGCGCCTGCAGCGTCTGCGCTTGGGGCAACCGGTGCCTCCGGCGCTTAAGGTGGATGTGTCTCGCTAGCTCGGCCATGTTCCGATATGTGTATTCAGCACTTCAGCGGACGGCCTTCGAGGTCCGATACGCCACAAATGTGTCAATTTGTTGAGCTGAGCGGCTTCGCCGCCTGGTGTGCGGGAAGGCTTTGCCTTTCCGAGGGCTTGCGCCCTGACTAACCCCCTTCGCTCGGCTTTGATGCGACCCTGACCGCAAAGCAAAATTATCTTGACGGGACAAGGCCACAGGAACATAAATGCAGGCGAGCCATAACAAGCAGGGGATGCCCGGGAATCGGGAGGCAACCCGAGCCTTGCGTGCTGCGCGCTGGTGGTGGGCTGTTGCTCCCCAGAGGAGAGGCGCAAGCTGGGATTCCGGACAAGGGTTCGCAGGTGTTTTCCGCAGGAGGATACTTATGTTTCGAGGTATCGGCTTGTTTTTGATTCTGGTTTTGTTTTCGTTCCTACTCATCGCAAGTCATACTCGCGCGGAGGGTGAGCAAGGGCAACGCGGCCAACTCTACACCGGTTTCCTGGATCCTCCACGAGAATATTCACCCATGCCTTTCTGGTTTTGGAACGGCAAAATGGAGGGCCCGAAGATTCAGGAAGAAATCCGCCAAATGGTAGGCCAGCATGTTTATGGGGCGTTTCTGCACGCTCGGGACGGCCTCCAAACCCCCTACCATTCCGAGGAATGGTGGCAGGCCATTGGAGCAGGGCTCGAGCAGTCCAAGCGCAGCGGCTTCAGCTTCAACTTCGTCGACGAATACGACTGGCCCTCGGGTGAGGGCCGCAACATCTGGATGGCAGGCCATCATCAGAGCGAGGTGCTGGCGCGAAGACCGGACTACCGCATGAAGAGCCTGGGCTACAAGGCGGACGTGATAAAAGGACCGAAAGAGGTCTCCCTGGCCGCTCCGCCCGAGCTCCAGGCTGTGGTGGTGGCCCGCTGGCTAGGCGACAACAGAATTGATGGACAGAGCTTGCAATTATTGTCTTCAGCGGGCGAATCCGGACAAGTTAAATGGCAGGCTCCCGAAGGCGACTGGGTGGTAGTGGAGTTCTACCTCGAGCCTTCCATGGGCTTTGATGGCGGGTTTGTCGACTTGATGAATCCGGAGGCGATGAAATTGTTTTTTGACCTCGCCTACGGCGAATTCCACCGGCGTTTCGCCTCATACTTTGGCAACACCATCCATTATTCCTTCGCGGACCACGAAGGTGACTACGGTTACCGTATCGCCTGGACGCCGGCCCTATTTGACACCTTTGCGCGGCGAACGGGTTACGATCTTCGCAAGGTGTTGCCACTGTTGATTTACCAGGGTGGCGATTCCACCATCAAGGTCCGATGCGACTATCTTGCGACGGTAACCCAACTCTATCAAGATTCCTTCTGGAATGGAATCACCGGCGACGCGGCAAAGCTGGGAATCGGCCGGACCGGTCATGCCTGGGAGGAATCGCTCCAATGGGCCGCCGCGCTGGAGGGCAGCTTATTTGCGGTCGAACGCGGCCTTAACCCAGTAGGCGTTGATTCTCTGGGGGATTTTGGCCGCCAGCCACTCAACTTCAAGGTCGCGCAATCCGTCGCGGACTTCGAAGGGCGGCGTTTCATGTGTGAAAACCAGGGTGTGCAAGGAACCGATTCCTACCTGGACATGGAGGGTTTGCGCCGCGGGACAAACGGAGTTGGCTTCTCGGGAGTCAATCTCTTTGTGCTGCACGCCTTCAATTATGATGCCTCCCGCGCCAACTATCCCCCCGACTGGTTCCATCAACCTTACTGGCCCTACTTTCACTACTACGCGGACTATACCCGGCGCATCAGTTACATGAATTCCGAAAGCCGCCACGCCGCCAATGTGCTCATCTACTATCCCATCCTTTCGATGTGGGCAAATTCAGAACCAGCTTTCTCCACCCAAACACCCTACAATCAGATCGGCTCGCCGGCGGTTTGGAAAAACCTTACCATTGCCGTTAACGACTATTACACGCGGCTCATCCTCCGCCTCGCCGATCGGCAGTGGGATTACAACATTGCGGATGACGACTATCTGGATCGAGCCCGAATCGAAGGCAGTGAACTGGTGATTGGCCCGCAGCGTTTTCGTGCGATCATTCTTCCGCCCATCAGCACCCTCAGCCGAACGGCCCTGAAGAAGATTCAAGAGTTTTATCAAGCCGGGGGTGCCGTGCTTGCCATTCGCATGCTCCCAACTTCCTCCCCGGAAGCGGGAGAAAATGACGCCGATCTCGAAAAAGGGATCGCCGGCCTCTTTGGCGCGGGAGCAAGCAACACCCCCCTGCCCTTCACCAAGCAGCAAGGTGCCGGGGGTGGACGGGCCTATTTCGTTGCTCAAGACGTCGAAACCCTGATTGATTTGCTCGATTCAGATGTTCCTAAAGACGTCCAAGTGGTTTCGGGCTCCTCCGCCAGCTTCTACTTCGAACACCGTGAGAAGGTCGGAAAGAATTACTACTGGTTGGTCAACGACATGGACCGCTCCCGAACCAATCACGTTCTCTTCTCCGTGGCCGGCATTCCCGAGAAATGGGATGCCCTGAGCGGCAAGCGCTCGCCGTTGTTCTTTGTGAACCGTCCGGAAGGGACGGAAGTGCGGCTGGATTTTGGACCTTGGGATGCATACTTCGTCGTCTTCAACCCGCTCCAGGGGCAGGGTCAGAAAGCCGAACTCGTGAGCACGAATGCGGAAAGCCTGACGGTTGTTTCTCGCCAGGCTGGGGCCATTCAGGTTCGCGCTTCGGCGCCTTGCACCCAGCGCGACCTCGAGGTTACGATGCGCGCCGACGGCCAGACCTACCGTGCGCGTACGCCGATTACCGAGTTGAAACCTATTCCGCTGTCCGGGAATTGGGACTTCCGTCCTGAGCCTAAGCAGGTCGCAGTCCCTTATGTGAAAGTAAAAGACGCAAGGCAAGGTGAAGGAGAAAAACTCGGGTGGGCTGGCGCGGACTTCGACGATGCTGAATGGTCCTCACTATGGCTGAGCGAAGCGGAGAACACCGTCCGTAACTGGAATGTCATCGGTCCTTTCCCTAATGCGGACGATGCGGGCTTCGATGCAGTCTACCCGCCTGAAACAGAGTTTAAGCCGGAGAAGGCGTACGCGGGCCTGCACGGCGATGTGGTGGGATGGAAGCGGTACTACGGCGACGAACCTTACCTCTCATTGGACCATTGGAGCATCTGGATGGAGACGGAAGGCGGCCCCTTCGACGATTCCGCCCACATCGTCCAGTTCAATCGGGTACTGGGAACTTCGGGGCAAAACTGGATCACCAGCTACGCCCTCACTTACCTCTATTCACCCCAAGACCAGCAGGCCAATTTTGTGGTGGCGGCCGACAACTGCGTCAAGGTGTGGTTGAACCACCAGCAGGTCTTCGCCCGCCTGCGCCACCCCTTCTGGTACGAGATGAACGACAACTGGGCTGACCAGATACCTGTCAAGCTGCGTGCGGGCTGGAATGAAGTGCTTATGAAGATCGGCCTGGGCAGGGGTGCGGCCAGCGGCTATTACGGATTCACTTTTCGGGTCGAGGACGATCAGGGCAAGACGCTGCGCGGCATCATCAATGGCATGTTGCCTTACGATGCGCAAAAGTCTGTAAACACCAATCCAGGAGTGCGCTGGTACCGGACCGAAGTTCCCCCCGGCGTCACGGCTATTGTTCCCCCCGCGCTGCAAGGTCCTTACCGCCTGTTCTTGAATGGGGTCGAGCTCAAACCTGCGGGCGGGACTCCCATCGACATTCACCCCCTGCGGCGCGCAGAAAAGAACACGCTCGTCATCGCCGCCCGCGAAGATGACCGCTTGAGTTCCCCGGTGGAATTTGTGAGTGGAACGACGCCCTTCTCTCTCGAAGCGTGGACGAAGACGGCCCTCGCCAACTTCTCGGGGACGGCAATCTATGAGAGAAGCTTCACTCTACCCGAAGCCTATCGCGACAAGCGACTGGTGCTCGACTTGGGCCGCGTGAGCTCGGTGGCGGAGGTTGAAGTCAACGGACACTATGCGGGAACCTTGGTGTGGGGTCCGTTCAAACTGGATATCACCGAATTTACAAAACCCGGCAAGAATCAGTTGAAGATTCGCCTGACCAACACCGAAGCCAACGCCCGTGCGGTGGGGCCGTCTCACCGGATTCTTTCCAATATCAACGTCTGCGGGCTCGAAGGTCCGGTCGAGATTGTGCCTTACACAGACCAGACGCTGGCGTTGAAACCCGGCAAGGAATAATCTCCGGGCCGGACCAGCTCGAGCGGCCTTGCCTGAGGAGTGGCGACTGCCAGGCCTGGGTCGCCACTCACGTAGTGACCTTTCTCCCAAACCACCCGGTCGCCCTCTCGAATCACCACATCTGTCATCTGTTATTCCGCGGGCATGACAACCTCTCGGAGAAGCTCGAATTCGTTCTCGGTGTTCGTGGCGGGAGGATCCAGGAGCCAGATCGCCGCTTTGGGGACGCCGAGCCGCTCCAGGACCTGCTGGTCTCATTCCTCTTCGGTAACGCGATGAACGCCCAGACTGGCGAATGCCTTAATGGTTCCTGCCGGATCGTCTTTGAACAGCCATATTTCCGGCGCCCAACCCTGCCGATAGATTTCTGCCACCTCCATCGCGCGGAAAGGCATGAGGTCCCTGAGAACTACAATGGCTCGCGCCGGCTAGATTGTCGTCAACCACCAGCCACCGGCCCGCATTGCGGAAGGCCCAGAACGCCGCGACAATCAGGACCGCCAGAACGGCCAGAACAATCAGCAAGCGTCGGCCAGCGCCCTTAACCCTCATGGTTGCTCCGCCCTCCGCCTGGGTCATTCTACGCAGGGCAATGTCGGCCACGTTGTTCGCACCCCATCCGAATCAGCCCACTGTAAGCCAAGGTCGCAATTTCTTCCCCTTTGAGCAAGAAGTTTACAGGGCCTTCACGATCTGAACGCGCTGCTCGTCTTCCCGGCGCAGCTTGTCCACCCATTTTGCTGCGCCGCGTTGCAGTTCGGGATGATCCTTTACGTGCAAATGGATGGGACGGGAGTGCCGGTGGTGAAGAAAGAGACGGTGGGTCGGCAAGGCAAAATCGAGGGTCAACCGGCCCATACGCGGGAAGTCAAGTTGGGGTGCGTATTCACCCAAACGACGTGGGATCAAGAGGGCTACCCGATCCGCGCTCCGGATTCCACCACCTACACCGGCGGCATCGAAACCGCCGAGGAGTTCGGCCGACGCCTTTACCAGGAAACCTGGAAACGGGGTTGGAGCCACGCGCTCATCCGGGTGGTGATGGGCGACGGGGCGGAATGGATTTGGAATCTGGCCGCCTTGCACTTTCCGGGCGCGATTCACATTGTCGATCTTTACAACGCGCGTCAGCATCTGTGGGAGTTGGCGCGCCGGCTGTACCCTAATGACCAAGGGAAGCAGAGGGCCTGGATGAAGGTCCACCCGAAGCGCCTGCTGGATAAGGGAAAAATCGAAAAGCTCGTGGGCGTGCTCCGCGCCATCAAATCCCGTAACCCCGAAGCCGCGGAGAAAATTCGCAACGAGGCCTACTACTTCGAGAGGAATGCGGAGCGCATGCGCTACCCTCAGTTCCGCCGCCAACACCTCGATGTCAGGACGTCGGCACAAGAACAGCGTAATCGAGACGCGAAGTGCAATGGACTTACGAGCCGATGTCTTGAAGAGAAGTCCCGCGCTGCGGGAGGTAGGGATCTTGTTTGTCCTTAAGTG
>Ga0182027_10008829_pt1 | contig 14598 bp, 14 predicted proteins | sample 712E1DmetaG_FD_121300 | JGI IMG/M metagenome (GOLD analysis project Ga0182027, IMG submission 121300) | Permafrost microbial communities from Stordalen Mire, Sweden - 712E1D metaG (Illumina Assembly) | ecosystem: Environmental > Terrestrial > Soil > Wetlands > Permafrost | place: Sweden... | reverse complement strand
GTTCCAATGTAATATCCTTGCCAATTGTATAATCCTCGAAGCGGCCTTCCAAAGCGAGAGCCATCGTCTCGGCCATGCAGGCGTAGGCCTTGCCTTCGGGAAAACCAAAATTGAAATGAAAATTCACGGGGCCTGGCACATCCACCATTCCACCGTCAATCACTAATATATCATCTCTGGCCGCTGCGACCATTGCAGAAACGTCGCGGGGACGGGCCACATCGCACACCACGCTTCCCGATTGCAGGTGCTCAGGGTGAATAATATCATGAATGGCGCTCGTTACCGTAAGAATCAACTGGGCTCCGGCCAGCAATTCCATGCTCGTACCGGTCTCCAGCTCGGCTCGCGCGTGGGAGCCGAGCCTTTCACGCAAACCCTCGAGCTTTTCCCCGTCCCTGGCGATCAGGATCAGTCGCGCCACATCGCCCGCCAGAAGTTCCGCACACACGCGCCCAATTGCGCCTGTTGCGCCGACCACCGCCGCACTGGCCTTATCGAGCGGAATATCCATCACCTTGGCTGCCGCGCGTATCGCCTGAACTGCCAGGGAAACTGTATACGAGTCGCCGGTGGTGACCGGTATATCCAGTTGATTCGCAATAGTGATGCCCGCGTCGCCCACCACGGATGTGAACGCGCCCAATCCCAGGATCTGTGCCCCCAATTCTTCGGCCAGCCTTCCGGTTTGGATGATCTTGCGATAAACCGTTCCTTCCGGAAGTTCCAGCATGCGTTTTGGGGTATAGGGACAGGCTACAAACCAGCCTTTGATCTGCCTGCCCGTGGCTGCTGAAGTGATTCCCTCGATTTCAGAAAGATAGACCGGTGGAAAGAAAGTGGAAAAGAAATTGATCTGGCCTTCGGTTAAAACTTTGCCAAGCAGGGGATATTTGCGGCTGACATCACGTTTCGGGTCAATCGGATGGATGATAAAAGCAAAACTATCCATATCACTGCTCAAACATCATTCCGAGCGTAGCGAGCGCAGGGACATTGGATCCGAGCCGCCGGTCAGGTCGCAAGGCCAAAACTACCAAGACTCCAACTTCTGGTCCTTCCGGCGATGGTACAGGGATTGATGCAAATTACCAGACCGGAAATGGTGATGGTCGCTGTCCTCATAACGCACATCCCGGTCGATCACGCGGCGCTCCTTCGAGGCGGCCAGCACCACATCGGACTCAATCATACGGGAAGGATAAACGATCATGCCCGCGCCGAGTCGGCAGTTGTGACCGACTGCACTGCCCATGACCGGCCGGTTGGAAACGCTCAATTTCCCGTTCCCATCCAAAGCCTTCAAGGGCGCGGGTACCAGGTTGTAATCGGTGAAAGTCGAGCCGGCACCGACAAATGTATTGCGCCCGATCACGCACATTTGCAAACAGGTATTCTGCGCGATCATGCTGTTATCCATCACAGTGGTCATGAACAAGGCCGAACGGAACGGCATGAAAGTCCCGTCCCCCACCACCGAAAGCATCAATTGGACATCCTGCGAAACATTGACGTTGTTGCCGATGATGCAATTCTCGATCACCGCGCCGGCATTGACCGTGACATTATCGCCGATGGTGGTCGGTCCGTGGATGACTGCCCGCGGGTCAATAACACAATTCCTGCCCATCTTAACCAATTCCGAACATTCGAGCAATTGCCGTCCCTCATAGACCGCCTTGCTGAGAACCCCCAATTTGAATCCCAAATCTTCATTGAGCCTTTTTTCAAAGCGGGCGCCGCGTCCGAACAAACCGAAGACCACGTCGGCGATGAAGATATGCACCCAGGAATCGATTGCGATCAGGGAACGCAGTGGAACATGGAAAAGCAGATCGCCGCTTTGGTCGGCCATGTAGGTTGGAACGTGATAATAGCCGACTTCGCGCGCCTGCATATCAATCACCAATGGCTCCACATCCGCCACCGGCCCATTGGGGTAATACCACAGGTCGGCCAGATACACGCTGCCAGCCGGGGTATAGGAAGAGGAAAGCGGGAGCGCATGTTCCTTGAAGGCGGGATCGTCCGCTGAGAAAGCCGCACGCACCGCACGACGCTGTTTCTGGGCCCGGTCCATAAAAGTGCGGATATAAGGCTCATCGAAAAACAGGTTGTCACGATAAACTACCGTGGGCTCATGAACGGGCGGCATGGGCATACCCTTTTTCAATTCCATTTCGCGGTTCACATAAGGGGCCAGCAAATTTCTCTGCCAAAGCCAGAGGGGTACGTTTTGCAAACGCAGTTCGCGCGCCGGTTCGCAGAACGGCATGATGATATTGGGGGCGTGAAGGATGATTTTGAGCATGGTTCCTTGAATTTTAATTATAGTAGGGGCGGGAGGTGCCTGCCCCTATAATTTTGTTAAAGAATCCAGTCTCTATGAAAGAGGTGTTTGGTCAATGAGGATGGTACAGGCTGGGTCACCGCGCGCAAGGCAGGCAATCTCCTCGACATTGAATATCTTACCACCACTCAGCCAATATAGCGCTTCCTGCAAAAGCCCGGCAGCCAAATGACAGACCGGATCGGCGGCCTGCCTTTCCCAGCACAGCGGACAGCGCTCGATGATCCAATACAACTTGCCATCCTTCTCCTCGAGCCGGACGCGCTGGTCGGTCTGTGTATTGAAAAGTTCGGCAAATGATCTTGCGCCTGTATGGATTTTGGTGGAAAGGGGAAGCAGGCGAAACGCGGTCCCGGTGATGCCCAGCAGCGAGCCATACTCGCGCAGGCCATATTGGAAGCAGGCGCGTCCGATCCGCAATGCCGTTCCGTGTCCACCCTGCGGACCGTAAACCTGCTCCAGCGATTCTTGAAGCCGTGTTACAGTCTTGAATGGGAAATTTTTTTCAGAGCTTGCGGCTGGATATTCTTCCGTGTACGGAGGCAGGGAAGCCAGATTGACAATGGTTCGGACGCCCTCCCTGCCAAGCACTTCCTCCATGGCCATCAGGATGATGCGCCCCATCCGCTCCGGATAAAAATATTCGGTCATAAGGTTAAACCGGTGGGTTCGGTTTCATCCAGAAATGCCTTGAGCTTCTGGCTGAATTCCAGCGGCTCGTCCAGCATGATGAAATGACCGGCGTTGACAAATCGCTCCACACGCGCCTGCGGCACACCGGCTTGCAGGGGCTTCCACTGATTGGGATTGACCACGATATCCTTATCACCGAACATGCCCAGCACCGGCACATGCACCTTTCCCAGGCTGGAGCGTAAATCCGTCTTGCGCAATGAACCGATGCTGGCAAAGAAGGCCTGCATGGTGGTGCGGGAGACATCGCGATCCATCATCTTCGCCCAGTTGCGATCCTTTGAATAAGCGGGGGCCAGCAAATGATAGAAGGATTTATAGATCCAAATATTGTGATAGGTCAGCCATCCCAGCGGGCGATAGCCGAAGACTTTTGGGAAAAAGAACAGCGATGATCCGACAATGGGAGAGCCGATGATCACCACCTTGCTGACCCGTTCGGGATATTGAATGGATACGGATAAGCTGACGGTTCCGCCCATGCTGTGTCCCACCAACGGTGCACGCGCAATCCCAAGTTGATCCATGAATTGGTTGACCAGGCTGACGAAATCATTCACGGCATAGGTTTCACGCTTGGTGCCCGATTCGCCGAACCCCCAAAAATCCAGGGCATACGTGCGATAGAACGCGCCCAAATAAGCCATGGTCTCCTGCCACAACCCCCATGAGCCCTGGTAGCCGTGCAGGAGAATGACCGGCCTGCCCCTCCCGTATACTTCGTAATGAACGATTCCCTGATCAGTCGTTATCGAGGACACAATGTTTCGCTTTTCCGGGGATGCGCAGGGACGCTCGTGCCCGATGGACGAACAATCTTCGCCGAGGACGGCGAAGGGGGCATTAGGGATAGGGGATAGAGGATAGAGGATAGAGACGTTGTGTGCAACGTCTCTTCACGCAAAGGCGCAACCCCCAACCCTTGAAGAACACAAGGGCAGGGAACGGGGCAGGTGATCGCAAAGAAGAACAAGGATTGGGGGATTGACAACATCACCAAAGGATGAACTCCTAGCGGCTCGAATCCATCTCTGCCAAAATGCTGTAAAGCAGTTCCAATAGCACCTGCTTGACCTGCGCTTTGTTGGTTGCGATGCAGGGTAAGAGCTTGGTTTTTGCATCCAGCCGAAGCGCATGACGCACATCTTCCAGTTCCCAGGCATCGCTTTTATCCTGTTTATTGGCGGCCACGACAAAGGGTGTGGGCGCATAGGCGCGGAAGGTTTCGAGGATGGAACGGGCTTCACGGAAAGTCTCAGGGCGGGTGGAATCGACCATGACGATGAAACCCAACATGCCCTCCGAAAGGATTTCCCACATGAAGTCGAATCGTTTCTGGCCGGGGGTCCCGAACAGATACAAGACCAAATCTTCATCCACGGTGATGCGGCCAAAATCCATGGCAACCGTGGTTGCATCCTTGACGGATCGCTCCGACGAACTGGATATTTTCCGCTCCGTGGCGACCACATCAATCTCGCTCACCGATTGGATGAACTGTGTCTTCCCGGCGCTAAAAGGTCCCGTGACCACCATTTTGACAGTTTGCATAATTCCGTATCCTTCTAAACCAAATTAGAAAAAAAACAGTCACGAAGGATACAAAGCGAGAACACCTTGAGGTTCTCCTGAGTGTCTTTCGTGTTCCGAGTGCCTGCTTGCCCTCGGACTTTGAGGGTTGCGTTTAAAAGTTTCATAATTTCTGGATGCGCCCGATCAGTTTATTGATGAGCGTCTTTTGTTCTTCTCTATCCTGCGTTGGGAACATCCTGGGATTGATTTGCGGCGCAGCGTGTGGGCTTAAGGGACGTACCATTTCCACCAGGCCGGCCTGGATCAAGCCATATACAATGCGGCGGATTTCCATATCGGTCAACTTCGCCGCCGACGCGATCTGCTTCATGGTGTTCTTAGGATCAATATATTTGACTACACGCCATTCCTCGATACTGAGGTTGAGGTTTGTCATTGGGCGGTCGGTGAATTTGAGCGCCATATCGAGGCTGGGTATTTCATCCTGCAGTTCCTCCCATTCGCGCAGTTGACGCGAGCCTTCGATGATCAGGTTTTCGAGATCGAGCCGCACATTGATACGGTCGTCGGGCGGCAGCATTTCGTTCTCGAAACGGAAGAAACCCTCCACCCACGCAAACAGGCGGCGGATCACATCCGTGAAATAGCCCTGCAGGTTAAGCAGGATGTCTTCCTGCGAGACGTAACCGGCATTGATCAAAAGCAGACCGAGTTCCTTATCGGTCATCTGGCCGGAACGTTCCGCAATGGCGCGATACTGGTTGACGTTCAACTTGTTGGCCTTATGCAGGACAGCCGCCAGGCTGTTATCCTCGGAACCGACCTTGGCATAGGCCAGCTTCCCCTGCCGGAATGAAACATGCGCCTGTTCGCTTGGGCCGTCAATGACCAGCGTACCGGTCTTCTGCGCCAGGTTGATCAGGTTGAGCAGTTGGGTAATTGTAAAATCACGAAGGTTTCCGCGTAAAGCCATATCGCCTCATAAGAAGCCCCGCCAGGGGAGCAAGTGCATGGGATTATACATGCAAGAAATGGATGCGTCAATTAAGCCGGCTTGCAGGTTTGTGAGGAGGAAGATGGGAAATTGGGAATAGGTAATCGTGAATAGGAAACTGATTTTTGTAACTTGAATTGGCATTGGTGCATGAAAGGTTTGACAAAAAGGGTGTGACCGAGTAAGTTTGGTTTATGCCTAAACAAAAGCGCACCCAGCCACGCCCGCAGACATTATACCGTGTGAAGAACTGGTCGGAATATGACCACGCCTTGGTGCAGCAATTCTCAATATGAATAAGACAGTGGAGTCATATTTCTCAGAAGGGGCAAAAATCCAAACGGAGTGGGAGAAATGAGCAAGTTTCAGGGCGTTTTTGTTTCGCCAATGGGAAATATCCATTCACAATTTCTCATATTGAGAATTGCTGCCTTGGTGGAACGAGGGTTGATTACCTTCTGGATATCAGAAGACTTTGCAAAGACATGGCGCTACGCCGGAGAAAAACAACGCGGCAGCCAGTTTGAATATATACTGAGCACGGGCACAAATTGCGGTTTTTCTCTCTTTATAGAGAATGAAATTATCCATCATATGCGGCACTTTGTCGGCTAAATTGCTAATCTGTTCCACATTTGTGGCAAAGTGTGGATTTCTTAAACCTTGTAACTGAGTTACAGCTTTTGAGTGCACCTTGTAGTAACGACTTCAGTCGTTCTCTCTGAAATCGTTTATAACCTTTGAGTACACCCGCGGCAAATAACAGGTTGACATTCCAAGACTTTAGAGTATATTTACCCCCATACAATCCATAGAACGGGGAGCCTGTGTGGCAGGCTGAGAGGAGCGCCCTACGCTCGACCCGCATTACCTGATCTGGTTAATACCAGCGGAGGGAACATCGTTTCAATCAAACCATCCTCCGCCGAGGATGGTTTTTATTTAACCATCCCATTCCCTGGAATGGGTAATATTCTTGTTGACACAAATTGCCTGACAAATAATTCTTGCTAAAGCCGCCGTCCTCGGCGGCGGGGACGTTGCCGAAAGCATAAACTTGTAATGCAATTAAGGTAAACCTGAATAGTAGAGAAAACAATATGTCCCGTATCCTTATCTTTGCCAATGGCGAATTGCCCGACCTTGAAAAAACCCGCAAGCTCCTAAAACCGGATGATACCATCCTTTGTGCGGATGGCGGTATCCGTCATGCGCTGGCTCTTGGAGTATCCCCGCGTTTTGTGGTGGGCGATATGGATTCTGCGACCCGGGATGAAATTCAAGGACTAAATCAAGCCGGTATTCCCATCGAACTCCATCCGCGCGACAAGAACGAAACAGATCTTGAACTGGCTTTGAATCGCGCCCTGGAGCAGAAACCATCATCCATTCGGATCGTGGGCGCCTTGGGTGGCCGCCTCGATCAGACGCTTGGAAATATTTCCCTGCTATCCGACTCCAGGCTTGCTTCCCTCGATTGCCGCCTCGATGATGGGGTGGAGGAAGTCTTCTTTTGCCGGGGGCGGCCCCAAGCGCCGTCCCCGGCCTTCAGTGGAAGGATCGAAGGAGCACGCCGCGATCTTGTTTCGTTGGTCCCCTGGAATGGCACGGTTACAGGCATTCGCACAAATGGGCTGCGCTGGCCGCTGAATAACGAGACTCTTTATCCGGATAAGGCGCGCGGCATCAGCAATGAAATGCTGGAAACCGTTGCCGAGGTCAGCATTGAAACCGGGTTGCTCCTGGTCGTGCATCGTCGTTTATAGAATACCCACGGTCACAAATTGCGCTTTCCACCTTCTGAAATAGCGCAATTTGTGACCGAGTGAGGTATAGAAAGGAAGAAAGATGAAAAAAGTCGGACAAGTCTTACAGGTCCCACAGGTCTCAAAAGTCTCACAAGTTCTGCTGGTGATGGTGGTGGCCGCATTGGTGGCGGCAGCGTGCTCACCGAAGCCAGCTTCACCGCAAGCCACTACAGGGTCTGCACCTCAAGCATTGACCGTGATGACACACGATTCATTCTCCGTGAGCGATAATGTCATCCAGGCCTTCGAGCAAGCCCACAATGTCAAAATTACTTTCGTCAAAGGCGGCGACGCCGGGGAAATGCTCAACAAGGCCATCCTCTCCAAAAGCGCGCCGCTGGCGGATGTGATGTATGGCGTGGATAACACCCTGCTTTCGGAAGCTCTCAGTGTGGATATTTATGAGCCGTATGCTTCACCTGCCCTGAAGAATATCCCCGCCGGGTTTCAACTCGACTCCTCCGACCGCGCCCTGCCTGTGGATCACGGTTATGTATGCGTGGTCTATGATAAGGCCTATTTCAATACACATAATCTCTCCGCGCCGCAAAGCCTCGAAGATTTGATCAAACCGGAATATAAAGGTTTGCTCGTGATGGAGAACCCGGCCACTTCATCTCCCGGCCTTGACTTTTTGTTTGCCACTATTAAACATTTTGGAACGTCGAACTATCTTGATTATTGGAAACAATTGCGGGCCAACGGCCTGGTGGTGGTGGATGGCTGGGAAACGGCCTATTACACCAACTTCAGCGGCTCCGCCGGTCAGGGCGCACAAGCGCTGGTCGTCTCGTATGCGACCGACCCGGCTTATGAAGTAATGTCAGCCTCGACGCCGGTTGCAGATGCGTCCGTCGCGGCAATGGTCGGACCCGATAGCTGTTTCCATCAGATTGAATTTGTCGGCATTCTCAAAGGAACGCAGCATCTGGCTCTCGCGCAAAAATTCGTTGACTTCATGTTAAGCGCGCAGTTCCAGGCCGATGTGCCCGGGCAGATGGCAGTCTATCCTGTGGTTTCGAATATTTCCCTGCCGGATGCCTTCATTAAGTTTGCCCCCATCCCTTCACAACCTGCGACGCTGAGTTCGGATGATATCGCCAATAACCGGCAGGCCTGGGTCCAGGCCTGGACTGACGCAGTGCTGCATTAAACATTGCAAGGGCACAGCGCCATTTCTGGCCAGTAAGCCGCACCCTGCCTTCTGTGCCTCTCTGCAAATTTTGAGATGAATATTCTGATGACTCGCCGCATCCTGCTCTGGCTGGCGCCGTTGACTTTTCTGGGCCTGTTATTCTTTTATCCGTTTTTCCGTATCCTGGCTTTCGGATTGAACCTCGGGACGGTCAAGGCGGATAATCTTCAACTTGTTTTTCACGTTTTGCTTTTTACTTTTTACCAGGCCTTTTTATCGACCCTGCTCACATTACTCATCGGTTTGCCCTGTGCGTATCTCTTTGCACGCTTTGATTTTCATGGCAAGTCGCTTTTGCGTGCCCTGACCACCGTTCCGTTCATGCTGCCGACGGTTGTGGTCGCGGCGGGATTCAACGCATTGCTCGGTCCGCGCGGCTGGATCAACATTGCCCTGGCAAATCTATTCAATGGGTTAACCCATTCCTCGACTTCCTTTTCTCCCATCCCCTTTGTTGGCACACTGGGCGCCATCCTGATTGCTCATGTCTTTTACAACACGACGATCGTAATCCGCCTGGTCAGCAATGCACTGTCGGGCCTCGACCCGAAACTGGAACATGCCGCGCGTTCCCTGGGTGCGGATAACCGCCGCGTAGGGTGGCATGTAACCCTGCCTTTGCTTCGTCCTTCGATATTGGCCGCCTCCCTGCTCGTCTTCTTGTTCGACTTTGCCAGCTTTGGGGTCATCCTTCTGCTTGGCGGCCCGACCTTTGCAACGCTCGAAGTGGAGATATATATTCAGGCGTTGCAGATGCTTAATCTTCCGCTGGCGGCATTGCTGGCGTTCATTCAACTGCTTTGCACATTGATCTTCTCGATCCTTTATACGCGCCTTGCGACGCACGTCGCGGTTCAGTCTGCGCCGCGCCAGGCTTATCCACACCACCCCAGAACGATCAGGGAAAAGATATTTGTTTTTGCGTTTTTTGTTTTTTTATTTGCGTTTTTTGTTCTTCCCATGCTTTCCCTGCCTCTGCGTTCTGTCTCCAGCCTCGATGTGGTTCGCGGCGGGGGAACGCCGTTCCATTACAGTTTGACTTCCGATTATTACAGCGAGTTATTCATCAACCGCCGCGACTCGTTGTTTTACGTTCCGCCCATCCAGGCCGCGCTCAATTCATTGGGTTATGCCGGCGCTACTGTGATCCTTTCGCTGTTGCTTGGCTTTCCCGCCGCGTCTGCGCTCGCCAGGCCCGGTCGCCTTGAAAAGTTTCTCGATCCGATTTTGATCCTTCCGCTGGGCGCCTCTGCCGTGACCCTTGCTTTGGGGTTTATCATTGCCTTTGGCCGCTTATTGATCTCGCCCTGGGTTGTCCCATTGGCGCATACTTTGGTTGCATTGCCTTTTGTGATCCGCACATTACAACCCGCCATTGCCTCCATCCCTGAACGGCTGCGCCAGGCCGCAGCCTCCCTGGGAGCCTCCCCGTTCCGTGTCTGGCAAAATGTGGATTGGCCGATCCTGCGCCGTGCCACACTGAACGCCGCCACCTTCGCATTCACCATTTCACTCGGCGAATTCGGCGCGACCCTCCTGTTGGCGCGCCCCGACTATCCCACCATTCCCATTGCCATTTATCGCTTTCTATCCCAGCCCGGCGCTTTGAATTACGGCCAGGCCATGGCGATGGCAACCCTCTTGATGGCGCTGACCACTGCCGGTATTTTGCTCATCGAGAAGCAGCGGCTACCCGGAACGGAAAATTTTTTCTAAACGCGAAGGATCCGAAGCGCACAAAGGCTTCACTCTTTTGGTTAAGCCTTTTGTGCCTAGGTCTTAAGAATCTATGTTGAAAGTTCATGATCTTTGCAAAACCTTTGACGCACTTCCACTTCTCCAGGGCATCTCATTTGTCCTTGGGGCAGGCGAGACGCTTTGCCTGCTTGGGCCCTCGGGCAGCGGCAAATCAACCCTGCTGCGGATGATTGCCGGACTCGAACCTCCGGATGCGGGGCAAATTCTGTGGAATGAAAATGATCTGTCTTCCACACCGGCTCATCTGCGGGACTTTGGGCTGGTCTTTCAGGATTACGCACTTTTCCCCCACCTGAATGTTTTCGATAATGTGGCTTTTGGCTTGAAAATGAAGAATTGGAAAATCGCTGAGATCGGGACGCGCGTTGCCGAAGTATTGGATTTGGTGAATCTGCGCGGCTTCGATCATCGCAAGGTAACCGATTTATCCGGCGGGGAACAGCAGCGTGTGGCGCTGGCGCGTGCGCTGGCGCCTAGGCCGCGCCTGCTGATGTTCGATGAACCGCTGGGGGCGTTGGATCGCGCCTTGCGCGAGGAGTTGCTCGCTGAACTGCGCGGCATTCTTCATCGAACGGGGATCCCTGCTGTTTATGTGACCCACGATCAGGATGAAGCTTTTACCATTGCCGACCGCGTCCTGCTTTTGCATGAGGGAAAAATTGTTCGGCAAGGCACCCCGGCGGAGGTTTGGTTGAAACCGGATTCGGCTTGGGTGGCGGAATTTCTTGGATTGGGAAATGTGATCGAAGGAAGCTGCAGGTTGCAAAGTGGAAAGTCGAGGGGTTGCGAGGTCGAAACCGGTTTTGGTATCTTCGACGTGAAGTGCGGGCATCTTCATCGGGCGGGAGAAAAAATTCATTTGTTGGTGCGCCCGCGCGCAGCTGCCGGCGAGTCGAATAAAATTCAAGGCCGTGTGGCGGATGTGCTCTTCCAGCAGGATGGATTTAAGGTCAGGCTGGATAACGGTTTATACTTTTATTTGAAAGATGAACCAAAGATCGGACAGAAGATCGAAATCAAAATCAAGTTGGAATGTTTGGAATGAGCGAACCAATTAAAGTTCTGAAGAAAAATTTGGAGGGCCGCGTGACGTGGCAATATGAAGGGCAGGTACTGCGCCGCGAGCGGAATGCGGTTGTGCTGGAGGCCTTCTTTAATCGCCCCGATCTGCCGTTCATGGATGTGACATTTAAGAAGAACGACCGTTTTGTGGAAACGTTTTATACCGACCGCTGGTATAACATCTTTGAGATTTATGACCGCGACGATGGCAATCTCAAGGGCTGGTATTGCAACGTCGGCCGGCCTGCGGTTCTGAGCGATGGCGCAGTTTCTTATGTGGATCTGGCGCTGGACTTGTGGGTTTCCGCCGACGGGAAACAAACCGTGCTGGATGAGGCTGAATTCGATGAATTGTCGCTTGACGTTTCGGAACGGGAGAAAGCCTTGAGCGCCCTTGCAGAACTCCAGCGATTATTTAAAAAACAATAGCCTCCGTTTTTTGCGGAGGCCCTTGTTTTATAGCATTTGGATCAGTGCGCTGGTACCTTGTTGAAGGAGCTTGTCTCCGTTGTTCCAGAGCCAGTATCCGCCTACTGCCCAGTATCCGCCTACTGCACCGACAACGCAGCAGCACAGGACGATGACCACGACGATGACGATGATCATCGTCGTGTTGTTTTTCTTCTTCGGCGTCGGCGTCGGGCCGGGATTGAAGTCCATGGATTGATTTTGGTCGTTCATATATGCCTCCGGATGAATTTTGATTTCCGCGCTCAGGCGGTTTCTTTCTTGCTCGTCCTGCGCGCCCACCACCACATCAGAAGCACAATGGCAATGATCACCAGAATGGCAATGGCGACCGGGACGAGAATGGACAAAAGGGATACAACCGTTGATGTGATATCTTCCGCCACGCTGACCGGCACGTTTCCCATTCCTGCGGTTGTGGCTGTGACCATTGGGCGGATTGCCGCGGACTTGACCACGTGCACGCTTCCCGCCACCAACAATCCGCAAGCCAGCGCCAGGATTGGATGGATGCCGGTTACGATGTTTGCGCTGGCTGCGAAGGCGATCGCGCCCGCCACAGGCCGGACGAAAGTCTGGATCAGATCGTTGATGTGATTCGCAACCGGCACTTTATCTGCCAGCATTTCGATGATCAGCAGAACGCCGATCAAGATCAAGATATATGGATTGGCAAGCACATCATAAGGCGGGCTGAGTTTGATCAGGTTGGTGTAATGTGCGATGACGCCGATGACCAAAAGCGGGATATAGGCGTTCAAGCCTGCACTGGCTGAAAGTCCAAAGGCCGTGAAGATGCCGAGCAATGCCTCCATACCTATGCCTCCATACCTAACCCGTCAATCCGGGAAATCCGGTCCAGGTGTGCGTGAGATTGAACCGGAATAGGTCAATGCCGAGGATCAGGATAAACGCCAGGGTTAAACCCGCCAGCGCGGGCAGCCATAATTGGTGGAGGTGCTCGAAGGCGTTATCCTGTTTCATGGCCATGACCCACACGATGCTGAAGACCATTGTCAATAAAGCCAGGACGCCCAGCGTGCTGAGGACTGCAATGAAATATAGGATCGCGTCGAAGTTGCTCAAAGCCCCGAAGTCGAATAGAAGCACGACGAAGACTAATAGTCCGAACTGAGGCCATTCGAGGGCCGGTTTATCTTCGGGAACGCGCCAGATGGTCTGGTTGAACATCGGAAAAAGAATCGATGCCATGGCGATGCCCATGCCGCTGCCGGTGAAGACCCGCGTTACGTTGGTTGTGACGTAAAGATTTGGAATTTTCATGAACGCACTGCCGTAACTTTGTTTAAGTAGTGCAAGATAGGAATTGCTTCCGTCTATCGCAAAAGCCAGGAAGAAAATCACCAGCACGACGAGGATGCCGCGCTTGGGAAGCTTGCTTTTCTTCCGGCTGATAAATCCTTGCAGGATCAATGCGATGGCCGCGGCATTGAACTCACCCGTGCAACGCGCACACAATGGAAACTGTATATTTCCGATGAAAAGTGAATGCGACGGCAGACGGTGACAGACCGCGTACCCGATCGCGTCCAATTTTCCCATCAAGCCGGGCGGCGCGATATAAATCCAGGCGCCCAAAGCCACGATGGCTGCCAGGGGAATCAGCCACTTTGTCAAAGTTTGTATCAAGGATGCAGGCTTTTGTTCCATCATGGGTTGATTATATGGGCAATATTCCTGAAAAGCAAGAAAGAGTATGGATTGAGGTATGATAGCCGCAATACGATTTCTGGTTCGAGGAGGAACCATCCATGAAACGAATTGGGATTTTAACCGGCGGCGGCGATGCTCCCGGCCTGAACGCGGTCATCCGCGCCGCAGTCAAAACAGCCATCCTGCAATATGGCTGTGAAATCTATGGAGTGCTGGACGGTTATGATGGGTTTCTGAAGGATGGTGGGATTATCCCTTTGGGTCTGAAGGAGGTAAGCGGGATTTTGCCGCGCGGCGGCACCATCCTCGGCGCGGCCAACCGTGGGAATCCGTTTGCCCGCAAGGTGTTTCAGGATGGCAGGGAAATCACCGTTGATAAATCGGATGAGTTGATCCATGCCATGCAGCAATCCGGTCTGGAGGCGCTGCTGGTTCTCGGCGGGGATGGCACCTTGCGGATTGCGCATGAGCTCTACTTGAAAGGCATCCCTGTGATCGGTGTTCCCAAAACGATTGACAATGATATTGGCGGCACGGAAGTGACTTTTGGTTTCGATACCGCCTTGAATACTGCCACGGAAGCGATGGACCGCCTGCATACCACTGCGGAAGCGCATCACCGCGTGATGGTCTTGGAGTTGATGGGACGCGAAGCCGGTTTCATTGCCCTGCACGCCGGGATATCGGGCGGGGCGGATGTGATCCTGATCCCTGAAATCCCGTTCAAATTTGAAGCGGTTCTGGGGAAGATTCGCCGGCGTATCGTGCGCGGCAGTTTATTCAGCATCCTGGCAGTTTCGGAAGGCGCCAAACCGTTGGGCGGGAACGAAGTCTTTTCACGCAGCGGCGATGAAATGTATGTGCCGCGTTTGGGCGGCGTCGGTCATTTGGTGGGGGAGTACATCGAGCAGCAGGGATATGAAACACGCGTGACGGTGCTGGGCCATTTGCAAAGAGGTGGTACGCCTACAGCGTTTGACCGCTGGCTGGCGACCCGTTACGGTGCGGCCGCCGTCAGGCTTGCGGCACGCGGCGGCTTTGACCGCATGGTCTCCTTGCGTTC
>Ga0182027_10008827_pt1 | contig 14598 bp, 11 predicted proteins | sample 712E1DmetaG_FD_121300 | JGI IMG/M metagenome (GOLD analysis project Ga0182027, IMG submission 121300) | Permafrost microbial communities from Stordalen Mire, Sweden - 712E1D metaG (Illumina Assembly) | ecosystem: Environmental > Terrestrial > Soil > Wetlands > Permafrost | place: Sweden... | reverse complement strand
TTCTTCGAAAAACAGCGGGAGTACCCCCAAGCGGATTCGAACCGCTGATCTCAGCCTTGAAAGGGCCGTGTCCTAGGCCTCTAGACGATGGGGGCGAGGCGCGAACGGGAGTGTAGCAGGGCGAGGGTTACTGCTTGCACGAGTGCCCGACCGAATTGTGGAGGCCGAACGTCCGTCGCGACAGAGATGACCCAGCGCGGGTCGCCGCGATCGTGCGGGGTTTTCGGCCCCACCGAAACGAAGTGCCGTCGCGACCGCGGTTCCCCGGAACGAGAAGGCGGAAGTCCACTGCCAACAAGGCACCAGAGGAGGCAGAACCATCCTCCGCCGGAATCGGGCGATCCCGAAGGCTCGATTCGAAAGGGAATCCGAACTGTTCGACCGCTCATCGTGAATGCGGACCCGTTTCGTTTCGGTGCCACCGAAATCGTGCGAGATCGCGACTCCGGCGGCGTCGCTCGCGCCCCGTGCCTAACTATTGAGCAGCAGCACCATGACCAGCAGGGCGGCGAGGGCGCCGGCGCTGATCACGGCCGAGATGCCGCCGACGGCGGCTAGAAGCAGGGCCCGGCCGGACTCGCCGTCCTGCGTTGCCCGCCACGTCCCGATCGACGCGATGACAGCATTCGCGCCGAAAATCAAGCCCACCACCACGCCGGCGCTCATCAGCACCGCGACGGGGGTCGTGTGACTGGTCATCGCCAGGCCGAGGAAGACGAGCGAGCCGATCGATCCGAGGGTGAGCAGGACCGGGGCGGGCGACAGCCGGCGCAGGCGATCGGCGAGTGTCGGCGGGGGACCCTCATCGTCGGAGTCGGATTCGAGGTCAGTGGCGGCCGGCTCGGGGCCGAGCGGAGCCACGGTCGGAGCCACGGTCGGAGCCACGGTCGGAGCCACGGTCGGAGCCACGGTCGGAGCCACGGCCGGAGCCACGGCCGGAGCCACGGTCGGAGCTACGGCCGGAGCCACGGCCGGGGTCGCCGGCGGAACCACGGGCCGAGCCGATCTCAGGAGCCCCGGCAACGCGGCGGGCAGGTCCGACTTGCTCTGGGCCTCCCGCGGGTCTTCGCCCGTGGGCAGCTCGCCGGGCGATGCGGCGGGGAGGCCCGACTTGCTCTGGGCCTGGCGATCATCCTCGCTCATTGCCAGAGGCTAGCAGACTGCGTCGGTGACCTCGACGGTCGGCTGGCAATCCGCAGTGCTCGGAGCCGAACGATGGTAGATCGCGACCTGGTATTCGAGCCGGGGACGCTTCATCCGATCCGCCAGCTCCACGCCGAGCGCCCCGAAGCCGGCTTCCAGCAACTCCCGCGCCACCTCGATCGACTCGAACGTCCACCAGCAATGGATGACCCTGACCCGATAGCCCGCGCCCAGGAACGGTCCGCGGCGGGTGCTCCATTCGACCTGGCGGGCGTGGAGGTCGGGCCAGAGGCTCCAGACGTCGTCACGGCCGTAGTCGTGGACCAGCAGCAGCCGGCCACACGGCCGCAGCAGTCGCTCCGCGGTACCGAGAAATCTCGAGCCCGGCGTCGCGAGCTCCGACCACGGCACCACGACAACGTCCGCTTCGGCGGCTGGCAACTTGGCGAGAAGATCCATGGCGGCTGGTTCGTCGCGCGGGTCCGGAAACGCCACGGACGTGACTCTGGCCCCGATCTCGGAAAGCTGCCGCTCGCGAAATCCGCGGCCGGCATCGAGCAGGACAACGTCCCGGCCAGCCACCGGGCCCAGGTCTTCGAGCGCCGCCGTCAGCTTCCCCTCACAGTCGACGACACGGAGAAACGCTTCTTCCAGTTCCGTCGTGGGCAACGCGGCGGACAGGTCGGGCATGGAGCACTCCTAGAGAGCCGGGTCAACTCCCAGGACCACTCCCTCTCGGGCTTCTATTTCGACCACGAGAGTCCCCCTCTCGAGCGGTCGGGCCGCGAACGTGGTACGCCATTCGCGTCCGTGCCAGCTTACCTGCTCGAAGGGGTGGTCTGCCGGCCCGGAAACCTGCAAATCGAGCCGAACGGGCTCTTCGCCGGTATTGACGGCTACCAGAATCGACCGAGCGGGCGAGCCTGGGGCGCCGACCGTCGGGCGGCTTTCGCCCGACGGGCTCGAATCGACCGAGCCGCCTCCGAGCGCCAGGCCGGCTCCGGCCGAACCTTCGACGTCGTACATCCGGTAGGCGACGGCCGAACCTTCAGCCGCCAGCAGCTCGAAGCGGCCCCGGCGAAGCACCGGGTTGGCGTGGCGAAGGGCGATCAGGCCGCCGATGAAGTCCCGCAGGCCGCGGTCCTGCCGCGCCGGATCCCAGGGGTATGAGCGGCGGCAGTCCGGATCCTCGCGCCCGGCCAGACCCACCTCGTCGCCGTAGTAGATGCACGGCGCGCCGGGGAGCGTCATCTGGATCAGGGTCGCGAGGCGCAGTGCCGTGGCGTCGCCGCCCGCAAGAGAGAGGAAGCGTGGCGTGTCGTGGCTGTCGAGCAGGTTCAGCTGAAGTGACGTCACCGCGGGCGGGTACGTTGCCATGATCCCCGCCAGCTGCCGCCCGAACTCGGGCCCGTCGATGGCGCTTACGTGCCGGCTGTATTCGTGGGTCGTGGCGACAAGGGCCTCGTCCAGCCGGCCCGCGCCGGCGAACGACAGAATCGCCTCGGCCAGCGGGTAGTTCATGACGGCATGGAATCGGCCCCGGCCGGTTTCCGGGCCTTCTCGACCCTCGCCCGCCAGCCAGGTCCGGGCCGGGTTCCAGATCTCGCCCACGAGATATGCGTCCGGGTTGATGGCAAGGCAGCGCCGCCGGAACTCCTCCCAGAAGCCGGGCTCGTCGATCTCCTCGGGCACGTCGAGGCGCCAGCCGTCGATGCCGAAGCGCATCCAGCGTTCCGCGACGCCGTAGATGTACTCGCGCACGAGCGGGTTCGAATGGTTGAGCTTGGGCAGCGCCGGCAGGTCCCACCATGCCTGATAGCCGAGGACCTGCTGGGAGGGCGTGGCGGCGGGCGGCGCGGAATCGGGCGCGTTGCCGCCGGGCGCGAACTGGAGCCGCCCGATCGCCTCGACCTCCGCCCGCCCCGGATAGGCATTCAACCCTCGACGCCCGGACAGCACTTCGGCGTCAAGGCGGAACCAGTCGCGGTACGGCGAGGCGGCGCCGTTCTCCAGAACGTGGTGGAACGGCCAGAACCCGCGGCTGGCGTGGTTGAAGACGCCGTCGAGGATGACCCGCATGCCGCGCTTATGCGATTCGTCGAGCAGCTCGCGAAGGGCCGCGTCTCCGCCGAGCAGCGGATCGACCAGCTCGTAGTCGAACGTGTGGTAGCGGTGGTTCGACGCCGACGCGAAGACCGGGTTCAGGTACAGAGCCGTGATGCCCAGCTCGCGCAGCTCGTCCAGGTGCTCGGCGATGCCAAGCAGGTCGCCGCCCTTGAAGCCGTGGCTGGTCGGGGGCGCGTCCCAACGCTCAAGGGTCCCGGGCTTCGGCACTCGCACACTGGAAGCGAATCGGTCGGGGAAGATATGGTAGAAGACCGCGTCGCGGACCCAGTCCGGGGCGGAAGAGAGGGTGTCACCGCGGTGGGCCGATATGGTCAACGCTGTGGCACTCCTCGCGCGACTTTGGCCGCCGGCGCGCCCGCCCCTCCGCGCACCCGAGCGGGGCCCGTGGAACCCCGGATCATCAGGCGAGTTTCGAGGATCTTGTGCTCGGGCCGCTCGGAGTCCGGGTTGGCGATCATCCGCAGCAGCAGGCGGGCCGACTCCTCGCCCTTCTGGCGGATCGGCTGGTGGACCGTGGTCAGGGGCGGGTTCGAATGCGGGGCCACGTCCAGGTCGTCGAAGCCGACGATGCTCAGGTCCTCCGGCACGCTCAGGCCGGCTTCCCGAGCGGCCCACATCACGCCGATTGCCATCACGTCGCTCATGGCGAGGATCGCCGTCGGCCGCAGGCCGTCCTCCCAGATGCGGCGGAAGGTGGCGACGCCACCGTCAAACGTGGCCGGCCCGACAACGATGCGCTCGTCGCGGAGCTTGACGCCGCCGAGTTCGAGGCCCTGGCGGTAGCCGGTCAAGCGGCGCCAGGCGACGGTCTCGGTGGGTCCCGCCGAATACTCGAATAGGCCGGGCATGTTCGGCGGCTCCACGCCGATCACCACGAAGTCGCGATGACCGAGCGCGAGGAGGTGGCGAGCCGCCGATCGGGCACCGACCTCGTCGTTCGATTCGACCGAGGCGTGCTCGGGCAGCGCCGCGCCATCGACCAGGACCATGGGCAGCCCGGCGCGGCGAATCTGCTCCACTTCAGGGTGGTCCTCCGACAGCCCGACCGCGATGAATCCGTCGACGGTGGCGCGGCCCAGGGCCCGTATCAGCGAACCGTGGAGCGGCGAGACGAAGAGCAGGCCGTAGCCGGCCGCGTCGGTCTGGGCAGCGACGCCGCCGCAGAGTTCCGCGTAGAACGGGTTGCCGAACACGACGCTCAGGACCTGCGGCGCCAGGAGGCCGATGGTCATCGTGTTCGCGCCGGCGGCGATGTGCGAGAAGGATCGGGGCCGGTAGCCCAGTTCGTCGGCGACCTCGCGAATCCGGGCTGCGGTTTCGGGGCTCAGTCGCTCTGGGTTGTTGAACGCGAACGAGACGGCGGTCTTGGACACGCCCGCCTGGGCGGCCACGTCGGCGATGCGGGGACTCTTCGCCCTGACCTCCACTCCGCCTCCCTGGTTTGAGAGAGATTTCGCGCCGACCGCCGCGCATCCGGCCCCCGCACGCTATCCGTGCCCGGAGTGACTGTCAACGTCGATGCGACAGCGTCGTTGAAGCGGAGCACGAAGCCCACAGCGACGAGTAGCCGCCCTTTCGGGCTGCCACTCGCTTTCGTTCTGAATCCGGGAGTACTACTATCGCCTGGGCCGGAGGATCTTGAGTCGCCAGTGCGACAGGAGGTGGATCCCAATGAACCTTCGTGCAGGGTATCGCTCGCATTAGCGATGTTCGAGGCTTCGTTGAGCCCCTGCGACGGCACCTGCTTTTGTCGTATGGGCAGGAGGGAGACAGCAGATGATCAACAGCCGAATGGCGCGATTCATCTTGATCCTAGCGGTGCTTCCGTGCCTGGGGAGTCAGTGTTTCGACGTGGGGGTGAACGACGTGAAGCCGGAGCCGCACACCGCGCTAACGCTGCCGCGCAAGTACGCGACCGGCCAGGGGCAAATCACCCAGAAATTCGAGGACACTTCGTGTACGAACACCGGGCCGGCCACGGTCACGATTGACGCGACAGGCGCCCTGGAGCTACTCATCCTCCTGCCAGGCACGCCCATCCTGCTGGAAGGCGCATGTTCAATGAGCACCGACGGAGCCAATGGATTCTTAGTGAATACGCCGGGTGTCCTCACGGACGCCGACTTCACGTTTGCCTCCTGCAATCAAGGCTCCGGTAGGGGCAGCGGTGGCGGCTCCTTCAGCAACGGCGGACTGAACATTGCGATGCTAGGCACATGCGAGGACCCCAAGACCGATGCCGTGGATTGGACCTTCCACGCGAACGTCAGTTATCCCTGAGGCGCGCCGGGGGGCAGGCCGTAGCAGGCCGTAGCAGGCCGTAGCAGGCCGTAGCAGGCCGTAGAGTAGCAGGCCGTAGAATGGAGTCGTGCTCAACGATCGGCTGATCGGTTCGGGTGAGACGGCGTCCGACGAGACTGCCTCCGTCGCCGCCATTGCCTCGGCCAGCGCGATCGACCTGCGCATCCCCAGGACCATGCGGGCCATCGTCAAGGCCCGGCCCGAAGCGGGCGCCGAGCTGCGCGAAGTCCCGGTTCCGCGTCCCGGTCTCGGCGAAGTCCTGATCCGCCTCGAGGCGGTTTCCCTGTGCGGCACGGACCTCCACATCTACCGCTGGGACCCGTGGGCGCAAAGCCGCCTCGCGCAGCACCTTCCCCGCATCTTCGGCCATGAGATGGCCGGGCGAGTGGTGGCGCACGGCCCCGGGACCGGCGCCGTGCCACTTGGCACCCGCGTCGCCGCCGAGACGCATCTGGTCGACTGGACCTGCTACCAGTGCCGGACCGGCCGCGAACACGTCTGCGCGAACCTGCGGATTCTGGGAGTGGACGCCGACGGCGCCTTTGCCGAATACATGGTCCTGCCCGAGCGCAACGCCTGGCCGTCCGAGGGGCTCTCCCCGGAGATCGCCGCGATCCAGGAGCCGATGGGCAACGCCGTTTTCGCCACGTTCGTGGAGGACATCACCACGTCCACAGTGGCGGTTCTGGGCTGCGGGCCTATCGGTCTGATGGCCGTGGCGATCTGCCGGTTCGCGGGCGCGTCGCGGGTATTCGCCACGGACGTGATGCCGCACCGACGGGAGATGGCCGCGCGCATGGGCTCCGACTGCGTGCTGGACGGCGCGGGCGACGTCGTGGCGGAGATTCGCCGCGAGACCGGCGGCACGGGCGTGGACGTGGTGCTGGAGATGAGCGGCGCCGAATCGGCGATCCATCAGGCCTTCGAGATGACGACCAACGGCGGGCGCGTCTCCCTCCTCGGGCTGCCGAGCCGCCCGGTCACCCTCGACCTCAACAACGCGATCATCTTCCGCGGGCTGCGCGTCTACGGCATCACCGGACGCGAGCTTTGGCGGACCTGGTACAAGACCGCGGCGCTGCTCCGCGAAGGCCTGGACGTCGGCCCGATCATCACCCACCGCCTGCCACTCGCCCGCTTCGAGGAAGCCTTCGACCTGCTGGCCCAGGGTGTAGCCGGCAAGGTCGTACTGCTGCCCGGACAAGCAGAGGACGGCGAGGCGAGCGAAATCGGCGAGCCCGGATCGACGGCCGAGTCGATGGTGAACGAAGGAGGCGCCGCATGACGACCGACAAGGCTGAACGGCCGGACGGAGGCGCACGCGAACGGCCGCCGGCATGCCGCGACCGAGGCACGCTCGACCGGACGGAAGGACGGCAAGCCCGATGACGACCGAGGGCGCCGGCTCGAACCCGCTTGGCTTCCTCGCGGAGGAGCTGGCTGAGCTCAAGCGTTCAAACCTCTACCGTCCTCTTCGCGTGCTGTCGACGCCGCAGGCGGCCGAGGTCGTGGTCGACGGGGCGGAGCTGATCAACCTCTCCTCGAACAACTACCTGGGCCTGGCCACGCATCCGCGATTGGTGGAAGCTGCGCTCGCAGCGACCCGCGACTTCGGCGTGGGCTCGGGGGCGGTCCGGACGATCGCCGGCGACATGACGATCCACGAGCGGCTGGAAGTGGAACTGGCCGCGTTCAAGCGGGTGGAGGCCGTCCTCACGTTCCAGTCGGGATTCACGGCGAATACCGGCGTCATCCCGGTCGTGGCCGGAGAGGCGGACCTGATCGTGTCGGATGCGCTCAACCACGCCTCGATCATCGACGGGATGCGGATGAGCAAGGCGCCGCGGGTGGTGTACCCGCACAAGGACGTGGCGGCGTTGCGGGAGCTCTTGCGGGAGGCCCGGGCCACGGGGCGGACGGATGCGGGGGCCGGAGCCGCGGCCGGGGCGCCGCACCGGCTGATCCTCGTGGTCACGGACGGTGTCTTCAGTATGGACGGCGACATTGCGCCACTCCCCGGGATCGTGGCCGCGGCCGAGGAATTCGGGGCGGCCGTCATGGTGGACGACGCCCACGCTTCGGGCGTGCTGGGGCGGAACGGCCGCGGGTCGGTGGATCACTTCGACCTCCACGGCCGCGTGGCTATCCAGGTCGGGACGATGAGCAAGGCGATGGGCGTACTGGGCGGCTACGTCGCCGGCTCGGCCGCCCTGCGCGAGATGCTGACTCAGCGGGCACGACCGTTCCTGTTCTCCACGTCCCATCCGCCGGCCGTGGCCGCGGCGTGCATTGCCGCGATCCACGTTCTGCTCGATCAACCCCAACTGATCGACCGCCTCTGGACCAACACCCGCTACTTCAAGGGCGAGCTGAAGCGCCTCGGCTTCGACACGGGCGCCTCCGAGACCCCGATCACGCCGGTCATGATGGGCGACTCGGCCATGGCCCAGCGGTTCAGCGCGCGGCTCTTCGACGAGGGCATCTTCGCCCAGTCGGTCGTCTACCCGACCGTCCCGCTGGACAAGGCCCGCATCCGCACCATCGTCACGGCCGAACACTCGACGGAGCAACTTGATCTTTGCCTAGCGGCCTTCGGCAGGGTTGGCCGCGAGCTGGGGCTGACCGCCGGCTGATATCTCGCTTTGCCCTCGCGGCGAGGGCAATCTGGACAAATGCAAACCGCGGTGCCGCGGGTCCAGATGCGGAGCCGCCGTCACGTGTCCGGGCCCCCTCTCTGGGCCCCAGATTGGCCGAATCGGGCCGAATCCGGGCGGCAGGCCGCCCTTTCACGCTTCCTGGAAGTCTCCGCCGAACTCGTCGCGGTAGCGGCTGCGGAACTCGTCCATCGTGAACCGGTGGTTCTGGGTTCCGTCCTGGGCGATCTTGATTGCGCCCATGAGCGAAGCGATCCGCCCGGTCGTATGCCAGTCGAGCCTATTCGCCAGCCCGTAGAGGAGCCCGGCCCGGTAGGCGTCGCCGCAGCCGGTCGGGTCCGAGCAGTCCTCGACTGCCACGACTGGGATGTCGAGCCGCCCGTCGCGAGTGTGGATAGTGGAGCCCTCTTTGCCACGGGTGATGACAACGGCCTCCAGCTTGGTCAGGGCCTCTTCCACGGTCATGCCCGTGCGCTCGGCGATCATCTCCCACTCGTAGTCGTTCGCGGCGAGCCAGGTCGCCTGGCCGATGAGCTTGCGCAGCAGATCGGCGTCGAACATCGGCAGACCCTGGCCGGGGTCGAAGATGAACGGAATCCCGGCCGCGCGGAATTGCTCTGCGTGCTCGATCATCCCGTCGCGGCCATCCGGGGAGACGATGCCGAGGCCCACGTCCGCAGCGTCGCTCACTTTGTTTCGATGGGAGAAGGACATCGCGCCCGGATGGAACGCGTTGATCTGGTTGTCGTCGAGGTCCGTGACGATGAAGGCCTGGGCGGTGAACGTGCCCTCCACCGTGGTCACGTGGCTGCGGTCGACGCCGCACTGGTCCATCCAATTGGCATAGGGGCCAAAGTCCTCCCCCACCGTGCCCATCGGCAGCGGATCTCCCCCGAGCAGCTTCAAGCCATAGGCGATGTTGCCGGCGCAGCCACCGAACTCCCGACGCATCTTCGGCACAAGGAAGGACACGTTGAGCATGTGGACCTTGTCCGGCAGGATGTGATTCTTGAAGCGATCCTCGAAGACCATGATGTGGTCGTAGGCGAACGAGCCGCAAATGAGGGTCCGCAATTCTCTCTCCTGCAGCGCCGGGCTAGAGGGAAGACCGAGGCCGGGTCTCGGCCATCCAGTGGCTCAATGCACGTCGGCGTCTGCCGCTCGTTGCTTCACGATACCCGCTCTGCGGTGTCCCTACCGGGCGGAGCCGACGCCATCCCCGAGGTCTCGGCGATTCGGCTCCGACGGGCTGCCGCCGACGCCTGCCGCCCGAGTGCGGCAAGATGGGGACATGGAATTGAGAGAAACCCCGGGCGGGCGACGGCCACCGGCCCAGGCATTCGATGTCCCGATCGACGCGCATCTGCATACGGATTTGTCGCCGGATTCGGGCGTGCCCATGGAGCTGTACGCGGCCCAGGCATTCGAGCGACGCATCCCGGAGATCGCGCTTACGGACCACCTCGACTTCTTGCCCGGGGAGCCGGCCTACGAATACGCCGACTACCCGCGGCGGGAGCGCATGATCCGCGAGCTCCAGGAGCGGTGGGCCGGGCGGGTCAGGATCCGGTTCGGAGTCGAGCTGACCTACGAGAGCCGCTACGAGCCGGCGATCCGCGAGCACCTCGAGATGCACAGGTACGACTACACGATCGGCTCGGTCCATGCCCAGTCGGACGGGCCGTATGCTCGGGATCGGATCGGATCGTTCATGGCAGGCAAGACCCTGGCCGAGGCCACGGAGTTCTACTTCGTCGAGGTAATGGGCGCGGTTCGCAGCGGACTCTTCGACACGCTGGGGCACCTGGACCAGTGCAAACGCTGGTTGCTCCCGTGGTTCCGTGTTGCCGCGTGGGCGGCCGCGCCCGAGCTGTACGAGCCGATACTGGTCGCCCTGGCGGCGAGCGGGACGGCGCTGGAGGTCAACGCGTCGGGGCTGCGGCACGCAACCGGGGAGACCTACCCGGCGGCGTGGGCGGTGGCTCGATTTCGTGAGCTGGGCGGGCAGCGCGTGACCACGGGCTCGGACGCGCATCTGCCGGAGTCGTTCGCGTTCGGGCTCGAGCGGGCGTACGAGATCATCGCCGCCGCCGGGTTCGATCGGTTGGCTCTGGAACGGGCGGTCGATCGGGGGGATCTGGTGCTGCCGGATAGGTTTCGCCGCACAGGTTGATCGAAGCAACTTGACGCGCGGCCGACACCGCGCTGTTGCACCGGCCGGTAACCTTGGGCGATGGAGCTGATCGTCATTGGAGCGGGGCCCGCATACACGGATCGCAGGGGCGCGGCCGCGGCGAGTTACCTGCTGCTGGCCGAGGGCGCAGCGTTGCTCCTGGACCTGGGCCAGGGCTCGTTCCCCAACCTGGCGTCGACCCTGGAGCCGAGCACCCTGACGGCGGTGGTCGTGAGCCACCTGCACCCGGACCACTTCATCGACCTGGTGCCATTGCGCCACTACCTGCGGTTCGAATTCGAGCCGTCACGGCGGGGGCGGGTGCTGGGGCCCGCCGGGCTGGGGGACCGGTTGGATGCCCTGCACGCCGCACCGGGTTTCGCGGCGGCATCTCTGGACGTGGCGCCGCTGACCGCCGCCACGCAGCGAATCGGACCTTTTGGGGTGGAAGCCCGACTCGTTACCCACACCGACGAGAGCTACGCGTTCCGGGTCTGCGTGGCCGGGACCGAGGGCGCGGGAGCAGCCGCCCCGGGCCTCGTCTATTCCGGCGACTGCGGCCGTGCCGAGGACCTCATTCCACTCATCCGACCCGGGGATACGCTCCTCTCCGAGGCCTCGTTCGGCGCCGGGCCCGTCCCCGAGGGCGCGGAGCACCTGGACGCCTCCGCCGCCGGTCGAGCCGCCACCGCCGGTCGAGCCGCGCGCCTGCTCCTGACCCACATCCAGATGGGCTGCGACCGCGTCGACGCCCTGGCCGCCGCGCAGTCCACGTTCGACGGCCCGATCCAGCTCCTGCTTGAGGGCGACCGGTTCGAGCTCTAGGAAGTCCGGGCACCAGTCGCGACGATCTCCACTGTCTCCCGTGGCTGAACCGCGCGTGCCGTGCCGCTACCAGTTCTCGAACGTGACGCGGCCTCGCTCCGGGCCCAGAGTGGTCGCCTCCATCGTGTTCGGCTTGCGGTTACCGGCGTGGACCCAGGCTAGGGGCATGTAGCGGGCTCGGGCGCGGGCTACGACGTCGGCGGTGCCGGCAGCACCTTGAGCGGCCGCGCCATCCCAGACCGCGATGAGGACGTCGACTGCGTCGAGCATCCGCCCGCTGGCCGCCGCAAAGGCTTTGTCGTGGTCGGCGCGCGCCGCCAGCTCCGTGACGAAGTCGGCGCGATCGAGGAAGCGCAAGAACTCCGCCTTCGATTCGGGCGTCGTGAAGTCCGCGAGCAGGTCGAACCGCGGTAGCGGCAGCACCGCCTCCAGCCGCGCCTCCGGCCGGCGCAGAACCGCCTCCGCGACCAGCCGATCGGCGCCTTCGGCCAGCGCCGAGACCACGATGAGCGCCCGCCCCGGATGCGACCCTTCGACCCGGGCAAGGGCCTTCTCAATCCCCACCGCGACCAGGTTCGTGTCGGCGAGCACGCGGTGCCCGGTGACCCCGATCCGCAGCGGATCGAGAGCTTCGCAGCGGGCGATCGTCATTCCGGCCGCGGCGACGATCTCGGGCAGATGATGGACGAGCAGCCGATCCTTGACCCGCTCGTCCTCGGAAAGATCCGCCCACGGCACGATGCAGGGGTGGAGCTTGCGGACATCGTCGCGCGGATCGCCGTAGCGCCAGCCGGTCTTGACCTTGCGGGCTACCCAGCGCTCGTGCTCCCGTCTGGCCAGCAACTCGGCGCGCGCGTCTGTGGCGTCGATCTCAATAGGAGGCGCCCCGGCAGGCGCGTCCTGACGCAGGACGTAGCCCAGCACCGCCAGCTTGTTGGGCAGATCGCGGGCTTCGCCGCGGTTCTGCTCCTTGAGGTGCTCGGAGAGCAGATCGAAGTCGACGAGCGCCGGCATCGTTCCCTCCTTGGGCACTGCGCCGACGAACGGAGCCAGCATCGGGTGGTCGCGTAGGTACTCGGGCGTCCCGCCCCAGGCGTGCCCCCGCTCCAGCATCTCGGCGCAGTACTCGACGTGCGTTACCTCCGCCAGCGCATCGAGCAGCGCACCCTCCGGAACGTACCGCTCCACGATGGAGAGGAACTCGCGGGCATCGACGTGTGCATCGAGCTGGTCCGCCGCCGGCAGCGCCGAGCGCTCATAGCGGCTCTTGTCGTGGAGCGTGCTCATGGCCGTGATCGTCTCCAGCGACCGCGCCCCGTGACGGTATGAGCGGACTTCGAGGAAGGCGCGCAGCACACCCGGGTCGATCGTGAGACGGGAGATCTTGCCGTCCCGCTCGAACAGGGTCGTCCGATCCTTCAGCATCGAGCGCAGCAGGATGGCCCGGCGAATTCGATAGTACGGATCGGCCTCAGGGTCGCCCCCACGCGGATCCGGCCCCACGATGTCGACGTGGCCTTTGAGGCGGCTGGCGAAGTCGGGCCCCTTGGCGAGGCGGAACGCGTCGGTCCGATTGCCGGCGAAGTCGGCCAGCTTCGTGCTCGTGCCGCCGGCGAATACGAAGATCGCCTTGCCGATCGGGTGCAGGATCTGGCCCTGCTGGAATGCGCCGTCCTGCATCGGAGCGAGGAAATGGCGCAGCCAGCCGAACGGGGCGCCGGCCAGGTCCGAGTCGAACTCGTCCCAGAGCACGAACGGCAGCTTGCCCTTCAGGGCGATGTCGCGGACCTGGTGAAATGCGTCGGCCAGCTCGGCCGGGTCGCGCATCTGAGACAGATTGAACGTCAGCTCCTGGACCTTATCGCCGTCGAAGGCCGACTTGGCGACCGCCTTGACCCCGAACGACTTGCCGGCGCCGGGAGGCCCGAAGACGGCGATGTTCAGCGGGCGAGGCGCGGGTTCGGAGTCGTACTCGCGCATCAGGGTGCGGATGCTCCGGAAGCCTTCGATTTCGCCACGGTCGACGGTCAGGAACTTGCCGAAGCTGCCGATCGGAACGCCCTTGAGCGCGACTTCGACACCGTCGCGGGCGATCGCTTCGGCGACCGGCTCGAGGCCTTCCGGGTAGCGGCCCTCCAGGATTGACCACGAGTCCGACACCGGCTGCGGGATTTGGGCGACCTCAAAGTCGCGCGGCTCTTTGGCGAGCTCCGCCGCCACGTCGCAGGCGGGGAATGCCAGGCCGGCGCGACCGGACTCGCAATCCGCGGCGCCGTATCCGGCCAGATGCAGGGCACGCGACGCCGCCAGCCCGCTTCGGATTCCGCGATGGACGTTGGGCGCCGCCGGGTCCAGCAGCAGCTCGCGAGCGATCCCGCCGACCAGGCATGTGGTGTAGCCGATCACGGCGCCCGGGTACTGCTCGGCCCAGCTGTTCTCGATCGATTCGGGGTCGAAGAAGACGTGGCAGTCGGGCTCGTCCAGTGAGTCGCGCTGGGCGTCGAGCGGGCCGCGCCGCGACAGGAGAACGGCTCCGCCGGTTCCCAGCGAGACCACGACATGAGCGCAGTGGATCAGCCCGTTGACCGCCGGGTGGCGCACCAGCTCCCGCGCCAGATCGCCCGCGATCCGCTCCCACGAAAGCTCGCGGCTGATCTTCACGTCGCTGAGCCGCAGGTCGTTGAGGGTCATCACGACCACGAGCCGCCCGGCGTGGTCCCGCAGCAGGCGCCGCCAGAGATCGCCCGACGCCACGGGGCAGGTCATCTTGAGGATGACCCACGGGCGCGCCGACTCCTTGGGAGTGGCCGCGCCCGTGGCCGTCTTGCCCGCCACTCGGAGCGCCGCCGGCCACAGCCCCGGCGCCGCGCGGAATCCCAGGTCGGCGTCGTCCAGAATCACGACGTCTGCAGCGGACGGTCCGTCGGCTGCGCCCGCCGCGTCGGTCGTCCGCCCCCGATCGAGCCCCAGGAACTCCTCGACGCGCCAGATCGAGCTGTCTCGGTCGCCCTTCTTGCGCGGGAACTTGGACCACACGGCGTAGGAGTGGTGGAGGCGAGTGTCGGCCGGCGTCATCGGCTCGTCGGGCGCGCCCGCGCGCGAGACGTCGACGAAGATCCCCCGGGCCGTCAGCGTCCCCGCCACCTCGGCCATCAGGCGGGCGGTGAGCGCAGCCCCGCCCGGCTGTCCGTACATCTCGGTTCGGTCAGAGGCGCTCCAGGCCAGCTCGGAATCGATCGCCTTCCGCGTCCGCGCAAGATTCCAGTCCATCGTGACGTCGCCCGCCACGACCACTCGGCGCGCCGAAGCCGCGCCCCCGGACCCGGTGGCTACGCTCTGCTTCGCGTCGCCCATCGCAAGACTCCCTCTCCGGCC
>Ga0182027_10008826_pt1 | contig 14599 bp, 15 predicted proteins | sample 712E1DmetaG_FD_121300 | JGI IMG/M metagenome (GOLD analysis project Ga0182027, IMG submission 121300) | Permafrost microbial communities from Stordalen Mire, Sweden - 712E1D metaG (Illumina Assembly) | ecosystem: Environmental > Terrestrial > Soil > Wetlands > Permafrost | place: Sweden... | reverse complement strand
TTCTTCTGCCCAACAATGCGCGCCATGTAGGAAGCGCCGTAACCGCCGTCGAAACTGCCAACCTTGGGGCCGGTCTGACCGAACCGCGCGTTGTCGGCGGCGATGGTCAGGTCGCAGATCATGTGCAAAACATGGCCGCCACCAATGGCGTAGCCCGCAACCATGGCGATCACGGGCTTGGGCAGGGTCCGGATCTGCCGTTGCAAGTCCAGCACATTGAGCCTGGGCACACCGTCGGCCCCGACGTAGCCACCGTCGCCGCGCACTCTCTGATCGCCGCCAGAACAAAAGGCCTCGGGCCCCTGGCCGGTGAGAATGACCACGCCCACCTCGGCGTCATCCCGGGCATCGGCAAACGCGCGCTGCATCTCTTGAACGGTTTGCGGGCGAAACGCGTTGCGAACCTTCGGCCGGTTGATCGTGATCTTGGCGAGGCCGTCTAAGCTCTTGGCATAGAGAATGTCCTCGAACTGTCCGACCTCTTTCCACTTGACGTCAACCATGTTGCTCTACATCCCTTCGTCCAGCACCGCCGCCAGGGCTTCGGGCGCCTCGAGCAGCGGATTATGGCCGCTTGCGAAAATAACACGCAGTTGGCCGCGAGCAAGTCGTTCCACCATCGTGCGGGCGAGGGCCAAAAATTTCTGATCGCGCTCGCCAACGACGAGTGTAACCGGCACTCCCACGCGAGATAGCGCTTGTGCGTAGTCCGGCATTTCGGCCAGGCCCAGTACTTTGAGTGCGCGGGCGAGGCCTTGGGCAGAATGAGACAGGCGCACACTTCGCTGCCCATCGAGCAGTTCGGGCGCAAGCTCTGCTTGGCTGGCAAAAAGCGGTTGCCCCTGCCAGGCGTCGACAAACTTCTCGAGGCCGTCGCGGCGCAACATGCCGATCCACCGCTCGTCCTGCGCCCGGCGGGCGGCTCGCTCGGCGTCGCTTTGAAGGCCGAAATGGGTGCTGATCAGAGTTGCGGCGTACACGAGCTCGGGGTGGGTCGTCACCAGAGCGCAGGCGAGCCTGCCACCCAGCGAATAGCCGACGACGTGAGCCGGCCATAACGAGCTCGAACGCAAATCCGCCGCGAGCTGGTCGATCACCTGGTCAAACGAAACCAGGGGGACATTCGAGCCGGCGTGTCCCGGCAGATAGGGCGCGGCAATGGTGCGCGGCCTTTTCACGTGGGCGACCGTGCGATCCCACGAGCGGGGATGGCCGCAAAATCCATGCAGCAGTATCAAAGGAGGCGAGCCGGGCAGTCTCTGCCACACGTAGTGTGCCCCAGGGGCAGGCTTGGCGGTGCTCGGGCTCACAGCTTACCACCCCCCCGTGTTCCTCAGCGCAGTCAGATCCGCCAGCGCGCCGTGCTCGGGCACACGGATCTCGACCACCGTGGCACCGGCGTGATCCTGAGCCTCCTTTACGGCGTGGCGCAGCGCGCCGACCGAATCGGGCTTACGGTAGCGCAGCCCGAACAGATGCGCTGCGTGCACGAGCGCCAGGCCGTGTGGCATGATCCAGCCCTGCTCGAGCTGGGCGGTGGTGAGAACGCTGTCTTTGACGCGCAGGTGCTCGAAGATGCGGCCGCCGTTGTTGTTGATCACCACGATGACAAGAGGCGTCGTGAGCGTGCGGGTCAGGGCGAGTCCATTTAGATCGTGAAGAAACGACAAATCCCCGGTCAGAAGCGTCGTGACTTTGGCACCGACGCTCGCTGCGCCCGCCGCGCCGGAGATCAACCCGTCGATTCCGCTCGTTCCGCGCTGACACACCACATCCACATCAGCACTGGCGGCCGGAGCAAAGACATCCACTTGTCGCACGGCCAAGCTGTTGCCGACGACCAGCACCGAGTCTTCGGGCAGGCTGCTGACGACCACGCTGGCCACGGCGCCCTCGGAAAGCGCGCTGCCGTGCTGATCGAGCACGTGTCCGACGCCCTGCCAGACTCTTTCGTTGGCAGCACCCAGTTGCGCAAAGAGCGGGCCCGAACGCCCCGTGCCTGGGCCGAGAGCAGCGAGCATACCCCGCACAAAGGCAGAGACATCACTGTGCACCAACACTTCCGCACGGTTTTCGGCGTCGTTCCAGAGATGCGCGCAAACATTGATCTGGCGCGATGCGGGACACTCCTCGACATAGCGACGCAGGCCTTCCGAGGTCGGCGTCGAGCCGAGCTGAACCACAACATCGGCCCTGGCGAGCTGTTTGCACAGGTCGGACTGAAACAGCGTGTCGAAACCGTCGATACGTCCCTGCAATGGCCCCGCGCCGCGAAAGCGCCATTGACTCGGTGCCTCGACCAAGAGCGGAAAACGCAGGCGGTCAGCAAGCGCCAGTGCCGGCGCGAAGCCCTCTCGCTGGGCGATCGGCGCTGGCCCGGCCACGATGATCCCCGACGCGGATTTTTCGAGGATCTCGGCGACGCGCTCGATCGCCCCGGACTCCGGCTCCTTTGCTCCCGTAAAGAGCTCGGGCGCCTGTGCCCCGAGCAAACCGGTTACCAGACTGCGCAGTGCTCCCTCGCCCCCGGTTGAGACGGGCTCGAGCGGTTTGCGAAACGGGGCATTGACGTGCACGGGTCCGGCGACCGGGGCCCTGGACAAAGCCACCAGGCGGTACGCGGTACGCGCCAGGCCGGCCAGGGCCGCGGGATCAGCATCCGGCATGCCGATGTCCACCCAGGCGTTGACGTGGGAGCCGAACAGTTGTCGCTGATCGATGGTCTGGTTGGCGCCGCGCTCTCGCAGCTCGGGGGGCCGGTCGGCGGTCAAAGCCAATAGAGGGATCCGACCGTAGTGCGCCTCGACGATGGCAGGCAGGTAGTGAGCCCCGGCGGTGCCCGAGGTGCAGATGAGCAGCGAAGGCTTGTTCGTGATCCGCGCCTGGCCGAGGGCAAAATAGCCGGCACTGCGCTCATCGTAGCAGGTATTAATCTTGAGTCCGGCGCAGCGCAGTGCCGCAACTACCAAGGGGGTGCTGCGCGAGCCGGGACTGATGACGGCCTGTTCGATGCCCGCCCGGGCTAGCACGCCGATCAAGAGGCGCGCCCATTCGCTGTGTAAATCCGCAGTGCTCATGCTTGCATCCCCAGGGCCTGCAACATGGCCCGCTGTTTGAGCGCCGTCTCGGCGTACTCCCCGGCCGGATCGGAGTCAGCCACGATACCGCTGCCCGCATACACCCATGCCCGGTTTCCGCGCACCAAGCCGGAACGAATGGCCACGGCGAACTCACCGTCGCCTGCGGCGTCGAACCAGCCCACCGGGCCAGCGTACCAGCCACGCTCCTCCGGCTCGTGCGTGCGGAGCCAGGCCAGTGCCGTGGCGGCAGGCAAACCCCCGACTGCCGGCGTCGGGTGCAGGGCCGCCACCAGATCGAGAATGTGGAGATCCGCCGAAAGTCTCCCGGTGATGTTGGAGCTCAGGTGCTGCAGGTGCCCCAGGGGGCGCACCTCCGGCTCGTCCGGGATGGAGAGCACGGAGCAAAGCGGCCCCAAGACCTCAGCAATAGCCTGGACGACAAAGCGTTGCTCGCGTCGATTCTTTTCGCTGGCCAAAAGGGCCTGGGCCGAGACGCCCAGGGATGTCGCCCCGCCACCAGAGACAGCGCCCGAAACAGCCCCTGTGCCGGCCAGGGCATCGGCACACACATCTCGGCCGACCCGGCGAAGCAGCCGTTCGGGGCTGGCGCCGGCGAAAATTGAGCCCTCGCGCGCAAAAGCAAAGCAAAAGCAGTCGGGATTGGCCGCGCACAGGTGCGCAAACAGCTCGACGGACGAAAATTCGCGATCGGCCGCGACGATGCTCCGGCGCGCCAATACCACCTTTTCGAAATGCCCGGCGGCAATCTCGCCCAGGGCCTGCTCGACGAGCATGCGCCATTGGTCGACCGGCAGATGGCGAATCTCTCGGCGGCTGGGCAGCGCACGCGGAACGTCGGGTTCGGGCGCCTCCAGTGCAGCGATGAGTTGGACGGCCTGCGCGACTACTTTTTCGGCATCGGCAGAGGTGGTCGAGCCTGCGGCAAAAAAGGTCAGGCTAGCCCGGCCGCCATCGACCCCATATTGCCATCGGGGCAGCAAGAAAAAGCCATCGCCGAACGGCCGCCAGGCGGACTCGTGGTCTCGGCCTCCGCAAAAGGCCAGCCCACCCACCAACACGGGCGTGACGACCAATGACTCGTAGCCGACAGACCTGACACGGGCGAGCACGGCCGCACAGCTCCGGCGCAACTCGGACAGAGAGTTGGCTTGGCTCATGGTGACGAGCTCGACTGCGCCCGAGGCGGCGCGCGATACGCCCTGACGGGGTTGCCACAAAAAAAGCTCGTTTTCGCCAGCGAGCCGGGCGAATCGCGAGACAGGCGCGACCGGGGCCGGAATCGACACCGCCGTGATCTGCTCAGCCGAGGCGGGCGCACATAGCGCGTCATGCAGGAACGAGAACGCCCCGTTCGGCCGACCACGTCGAACCTCGGCATTGGCTCGACTCATCGCGCCTCTCCGACAAAAAGCACAGCCGCGCCGAACATCAAGCGCTTGACGGCAAGGACATCGATACCCGCCTGTGTCATCAGGGCGGCAAACTCGTCGGCCGGCGGAAACGCCGCCATCGAGGTTTGCAGGTACCGATAGGGAGAGCTGTGCGACAGCATGGCGGCCAGGTGGGGCAGCACGTGCCGAATGTAAAAGCGCGCTGCCGCGCCGAGCAACCCGGCACGTGGCTCGGCGAGCTCGAGCACGACGATCCGTCCGCCCCGCTTGCACACTCGAGCCATCTGCCCCAAAGCCCGGAGACGATCCGGCACATTGCGGATGCCAAAGGCGATGCCGGCCCCATCGAAGCTGTGGTCGGAGAAAGGTAGAGTTTCGGCATCGCCCGAACAAAGCTCGAGGCGGCTCGTCAGTGCCCGCTGTGCGGCCTTTTGCCGGGCAATCGCCAGCATTTTTGGCGATGGATCGACCCCGACGACGCGGCACCGCAGGTCGCGTGAGAGCACCGCAAAGGCCAGGTCGCCCGTGCCGGTGGCGACATCGAGGATGCGGCGGGGCTGGCCCTCGCGCGGAAAAAGCAACGCGCTTGCCGCCAGAAACCGCCAGTGCCGATCGGCTCCCAGCGACAACACGTGGTTCAGGAAATCGTAGCGAGGCGCGATGCTGTCAAACATCTCACCCCCGCCGGGGCGAATCCGATCCGGCATCTCCATGTTCAACGGGCCTCGGGTGTGGGCTCTCGACTCTTTACGACAATCGATCGACCGCTGTCTTGGCCAGAGTGCGCAGGGCATCGACCGCAGGCGACGGTGCAACCTCACAGAGAGCTTGGCGCGCGTCGTTGACCAGCCGATACGCGCTGAGCTTGGCGGGCGCCACGCCGTGCTCGCGCACCAGCTGGAGAGCGCGGCTCGAATCGAGGCAGTCCCCCGTTAAAACCTTGCGAATCTCCAACTCGTGAGGAGTGCCAGCCAGAACGGCCAGCGCCTTCAGGACCGGCAAGGTCGAAACGCCGCCCCGCAGATCGGTGCCGCGCTCTTTTCCCGAGCGTTCGGTGGGCGCGGTCACGTCCAAGATGTCATCGGTGACCTGAAATGCGGTACCTACCGCCTCGCCGTAGCGAACCAGCGCGGCGCGAACCCTGTCGGGCGCCCCCGTCAGAACCGCGCCCAACTCCGCCGCGGCCGAAAACAGCGGTGCCGTCTTGGCGGCGGCGAACACAAAATACTCCTCTTCGGAGACCTCGGGCCGGCGCGTCAGCTCGATTTCCATGGCCTCGCCGACCGCCATGCGCTCGGTCGCCTGCGCCAGAATGCGGACGGGCTCGGTCAGATCGGCCTCGGCCATCAGCGACAGACAGCGGGCAAACAGCAGGTCACCCGCCAGGACAGCCTTCTTGGCGCCGTAACGGATGTGCGCGGTAGCTTGACCCCGGCGCAGGCTCGCGTCGTCGACCAGATCGTCATGGAGCAACGTCGCCGTATGCAGATATTCAACCGCGACCGCAAAACGCCGGCAGCGCGCGAGCGTGGAGGCATCGGCACCGCAGGCTGCGGCACTCAGGAGCATCATGCGGGGCCGCATGCGCTTTCCTCCCGCGTGCAGGGCGCCTTTGACCACGGCCTGCAGCACGTTGGCTCCGCCGCCCAGGTTGAGGATCAACTCGTCTTCGACCCGAGCCAATTCGCGGTCCAGAGGATCTGTCCGCGTGGGTGTGCTCAGTGCAATTCCGTTCGACATTCTAGGCTCTGTATTCCACGTCCCGTCGGTCGGCGAAAGCGTTATCGCTAAGATATTTACGCCGGGTCAAATTGACAAATCATTGTGGTCGCAATCCGAGCAATGCTACTAGGATCTCTCCATGACGTACAAGGTAACTGTTCTGGTGATCGGTATGTCCAGTTGGGGCTGTGCGAGCTCGCACGGCGGGCCCGTATCCGTATCCGTCGCGCCGGCCGATGAGTCGCACCAGGTTCTGGCCACCGTGGGCGGAGTGCCGATCGTCCGCGAGGAGCTGCAGCCCGATCTGGACGATCGGCTTTTTGCCATCGAGGAAGACTCGGCCCAGAAGAAGTTTCAAATGACCTGGATCCTGGTAGAGGACGCGATCTCGGCCCGACTGCTCACGCACGAGGCGCAAAAACGCAAAGTGTCGGTCGAGCAACTGCGCAAGGACGAGATCGACAGTCAGGTCAAGACGCCTACGGCCGAGGACGTCCGCATGATCTATGACCTCTCCAAAGACGAGATCGGTCTGCCCTTTGACCAGGTGCAAGAACCCCTGAAAAATCAGCTCCTGAAAGAACGGCAGCGCGAGGCAGAGCACAAGCTCGTCGACTCTCTGCGCGATCGGGACGACATCCGTTATGCGATTCCCGCGCCGCCCCTGCGGCGATTCGAGGTCGAAAAAGGCGGTGGCGCCTCTCAGGGACCGGACACCGCTGCGGTGACGCTGGTCGAGTACTCCGATTTCGAATGTCCCTTTTGCAGCCGGGCGCGACCGATCCTCGCCAGGCTGCGCGAGCTGTACGGAGACCGGCTCCGGATCGTATTTCGGCATTTTCCCCTGCCGCAACACCCCAACGCCCGGCCAGCCGCGGAAGCCTCGGTGTGTGCGCAGGAACAGGGAAAATTCTGGCCGTATCACGATCAACTCTTCGAGCACGCGAGCGCCCTGACCGCCGAAGACCTGACCCGCTACGCCCAGAACGTCAACCTGGACGTGGCCGCTTTCAAAGCGTGCCGTGGCTCGGCTCGGCCCAAGACCGAAGTCGACGCCGAAATTAAGTCGGCCGAGCGCCTGGGCGTGCGCGGCACACCGGCCATGTTTCTGAACGGTGGGCGTGTCAACGGCGTGTTGCCGGTGCCCCTGATGCAATCATTGATCGAAGCGGAGCTGGCGCGGCACAACGCGATGTTGAACGGCTCGTCGAAATAAAGATCTTCGTAATCGGCCAGGGCGATGTCCGCAAAAACGTGCTCGCCGCGAAACCGCATGATTATCCCCCCGCTCGCGCGTTGGATCGTCCATGACACGTCTTTTTCGCCACTTTTTTTGACACCCACCACCACTGTCCTACAATGTCATCCATGAACCTACATTGTAGGCGGATGTAGGAAGACGTGCGACAGGGTTGATTCGTAAAGTGTGCTGTAGCCCGCTTCAATAAGGCGGACGAGGCAGGTCATTTCAGGGAGCTCCCCTCCAGTTCCTGAGATTGGCCAAGAAACGGCGAGCGCGCACTCGCCGTTTCTTCTATCCCCACCATAGAGCGGTAGTGATTTCTTTTCGGCCCCAGGCCGCAACGTCGGCCGTTACCCTTTTTTTGACGTCTGAATTGCAGGTCCATACCCCGGTGGTCTGGCCGGAAGCGTTTCTGCAAGGGTGTCGAGTGGCAGGGCAGGTTGTTGCGTCACATTATGTCGATGAACTCGTAGCAGGTCTTGGGTGAGCAGTTGCCGACGTGCACCGTCTTGTAATGGGCGGCGATGCCTTCCGTGTTGAGCAGCGTTGCGCCGCTGGCGCTCGCGACGGTCACGCTATAGACATCCCCATCGGCGAGAGCCGTATCGCCGCCTGCTGAGCCTCCCGACAAATACCGGAAGGTCGCCAGCGTGGAGCCGTCTGTGAGTGAGTACGCCCACACCTGCACGCGAAAGGTGGTGGCCGCAATTAGCGCATCAATCCCGCCAGTTGCGACTGTGGAGAGAGTGCCGGCAGCGCAGGTTCCGTTGCGACAAAACGACACACTCGCTCCCCCAAGAGCATCAACTGTTTCCGTGAGGTCCGCTTGCAGCACGACGCTGTCCTCGCACGAGATGTCGTCACAGGCCTCGCCGCCGCAACCGCTCGACATCATCCCATGCCCAGCGGACAACGCGCATATGATGAGCGTGCCCAACGCCCGAAGCCAGAGCTTGGTTCCCGATGGCTCTTGCTTGCATGCCATTTGCGCAGCCCATCTTTCAATGGCATTGTACCCTGCGCCACGCGCGGCCGCCAGCGGCCTCGTTTTCACGCGGCATGCTTGGCTCACTCAATCCAGCTAAGGCAGCCTGATAGTCTTTTCCCCACGAAGATCGTTTGAAAAACATTTCCAACGGAAACGGCGCGGTGTATACCCAGCCCAATGTTTGCAGCAACGACGCGGCGTTCCGCGCCAGTTTATCCGTGCGCAGGAGAATACCAGGGGCGGATGTCCGGTATGGGGGAATGTATACTTTCCCGATGCCTCGATCGCGGGTTCATGCCACCGACCGGACAGGGAAAACGTCGGTGACGGGTGATGATAACTCGCTTCTGACACGAGCTCTTCTGCAGGCCGCCGACTTTCGGTTGCTGTTGGGCGATAGAGTCAAGGCAGCTCAGAACTACCGGGAAGTTCTCGAGGTCGACCCGACCCATGCTGGCGCGGCATTGCGGCTCGCCGAGCTCGGTCCTGAAGTGCAATCGCCGGCAGCAACGGTCACACAAACTTCGAAGCCGCGACCGCAAAAAATGGTTCACGAGTCGACGTGGTCAGCCAAAATCGTGCTCGTCGACTGGACACTCGGCAACTCGTGCACTTATCGGTGCCAATACTGCCCCAGCGAATGCCATGACGGCAGTACCGATTGGCTCGGGTACGACAAGATTGTGCGCTTCTGTGATCGGCTGATCGATCACTATCAGCGCGACGGCAAGCGCGTGCAGCTCAATCTCACCGGAGGTGAGGTGACTCTTCATCCCAACCTGATCGAGCTGATCGCCTATGTGCGGGCTCGGGGTGCCCGCGTCTCGATTCTGAGCAATGCCAGCCGAGGACTTCCGTTTTGGCGGCGGCTTCAGGGCAAGCTCGACCACATCAACATCAGCTTTCACCCGGGTGTCGCCAAGCTGGATCATTTTATCGCCGTGGCCAACATTCTGGCTCGGCCGGGAACGAGCGTTCATGCGGTATTCATGATGCCACCCCGCGATTTCGCCGCGAGCCTACGGGCCGCCCAGATCTTCGCCCAGCAAACCAGGAACATCACCATCTCCCTGGCGGCCGTGCGCATCAACCTCGGTGCTCACCTGGTGGCCTACTCACCCGCGCAATTGCACACTCTCGAGCACGAGCGCATCGACGTCGTTTTCGACCGACCGCGCGAGCAGCCCGCCCGAGGGCGAATGCGCGTTATCTATGCAGATGGATCGAGTGCCATCCACTGTGCAGAAGACTTCGTTGTTCGCCGTGAGAATCGGTGGCCGGGTTGGAGATGCAACGTCGGCGTAGACCAGCTGATCGTGACCAAGCAAGGCCATGTCGCCCGCGCCTGGTGTTTCATTGATGATCGCTTCGGCAATGTCAGCGATGAAAATATTGAATTCCCTACGGCTCCAGTCGTTTGCGACGGCAGGACTTGTCTTTGTCCGCTGGACATCATGAATGAGCGAGAATGCATTGCGGCACTCGCGTGCATGACCTGAACGTGGTTGCGACAATGACCACATCGCGCAGGCCGGTTTGAGCAACCAGCGCGGCCATCATTTCCAGAAACACTTCTTCGTGCCGGACCTGCATGGAGGCGGCCAGATCTTGATCGCGCTCGGTGATCGGCTCGCCGCGGCGCCGGGCGGGTCCGAGCTCTTTTACCAGGCGCTCGGACCACATCGGTGCCAGGACGATCTGGCCGTCCTCGACGGTTTCGAAGGTGTGCGCCGAGGAGAGATGGGTGAAATAGGCCAGGTTGAGTCGCGGGCCCTTGCGAGGATCGAACCAGACCAACCGTTTCATCAGCGGGGCGAAGCGATTCTTGCCATAGGCCGACAGGCCCATCACCTTGTACTCTTCGCCGTAATTGGGAAAGCCGAGAAACTGGTCAGGGCGGTGTAGAAGACGCCCATGGAATGGGGCCAAAGAGAGCGGCGCAGGATGCCGATATCGTTGCCTTCGCATAGCGCCCACATGCTGGTCGCAAAATCGCCGGCGCCGTCGTAGGTCAGGCCCGCCGCGCGCTCGAACGGCGAGCCGAAAAATGCGCTCGCCATGTGGGCCAGGTGATGCTCGACGCGATGCAGCCGGGCGCGGCCTTTTGCCTGCTCGCAGCCCAGGGCATCGGCCACCCGCGCAACGATCGACGTTGAATTGCCCCTGACCGATTCGCTCGAGTCTGCGGGGAAGGGAGTGACGCTGTTCGGCAGACTTCTCGATTCCTACGGCCACATTCCAGATTGACGCGTCTCAGCTTCCTAGACAAGTCGGCGAGCACGCGGCCGGGAGAGGCGCGTTGATCGCTTGGCAACTTCCGCCAGCGACAAAAGGGCGGAGTTTACGGATGCAGCGTTCGGAAAGATCTCCGCGACTCGCGGTTCAAGCACCACCACGTTCGACTGCTGTTGCAGTTGCTCGACATATTTTCCGCGGACCAACACGCCAAAATCTGACCTTTTGTACTCACGGCGTAATTCGTCCGAAGCACGCCTTTTAGATTTCTTCATAGATCTCCCTTTCTGCCCTGGTGGCACGCCGCGAGCTGATGATGCGAATGGCGTCGGCTCGGGCGGTGTAAGCAACCAAACGTGACGGTCGTGGAGCGCGTTTCCGTGAGGGCGTACAGAGACGCGCGACCCCACGAGGAAGAGCAGAAAATGCCAGAGCGCCATCGAACTGCTCGGCAAAATACGCGCCCGCGTCCGCAGCGTGCCGCCGCTTAGGACCTGGAACCCTTAGACCCTTCCCGAGCGTTGAAGTCGCAGCGTGGAGCGCTGCATTCTCCTGATTCGCGGTCGTAAGGTCCTTCTCGATGCCGATTTTGCTGCCCTTTACGGAGTGGAAACCAAGAAGCTTGTTCAGGACGAAAGGCTCCGCGAATGGTGGGCGGCTGCGAGCTAACAGCCGCTACTTCTTTACCACGCCCAGAGGCAGGACGATGCGGCCGTAAGTCTCGTTCCAGACTTGCGCGATGCTGGCATACATCGCGGAAAGTCCGACGAAGATGCCTTCCCAACCGGCGATCCGGCCAACCAGTGCCGAGCCCGTCCAGTCGCGCGCCGCAAGCAGCCAGAAGAGGACTGCGAGACTCAGGAACACGACTTGCAGCGCGCGACTGATTCGCAGCGTGGCGATAAACATCAGGAACGTAAAAATTCCCCAGAGCATGAAGAACCAGCCCATGGCCGTCTCCGAAGACTTCAGGCTCGGTGCGAAGTCTCCCAATAGCGATGCGTGGGGCAGGAGAATGAGGCCAACGAGAAGCAGCCAGAACGAGCCGTAGGAGGTGAAGGCAACCGTTGCAAAGGTGTTGCCTTTCTTCCACTCCATAAAGCCCGCGAGCACCTGCGCAAGGCCTCCGTAGAAGAGTCCCATGACGAGGATCATCGCGTTCAGCTCGTAGCCGCCGGCGTTGTGAATGTTCAGAAGGACTGTCGTCATGCCGAAGGCCATCAGGCCCAACGGTCCCGGATTCGCCGTCATATCTTTCACGATTCGTATTTCACTGTTATCCGCCATCCAAAAGCTCCGTCGAGGGGTGTGTTGGTTGAGATACCCCTATGCGAGTACTTGATAGTGAGCAAGAGCAGTTGATCCAGAGCTGCTAAGTGCGTCCAGCCCGGGACCAGCTACGCGTGGTCTTCATGTCACCTTACACCATCGCCTGGTGGCAGACCGTTTGCGATGCCGCCGACCACTTGGGATTCGTGCCCGTGCGCAGGGCCTCCCATGTCGGCCGAGCATGCAGGATACCCAGCTCGCCATAGAGACTCGCCACGCTGCATGGTTATCCAGTTGTTGATAAAATATAAAAAATGCGGCAATTTTTATTGTGATCTATACAAGGCAATTAGAGCCACCCGATCGCTCATTTTTTCTCTTTGGTCCACGTGCGATCGGCAAGAGCACGTGGCTGCGGACACATTTCGGCGCTGCGCACTGGTTCGACCTGCTCGGCAATGAGCTCCGGTTCTCTTTGCTGCGCGAGCCGGGACTCTTTCGACGCCTGGTTGAGGCAGTGCCCCGTACGAAATGGATTGTTGTGGACGAGGTTCAACAGGTTCCGGGTTTGCTCAATGAGATCCATGCCCTCATTTCTGTTTCACGAGCTGCGCGCCCACAATGACTATCAGCGGCTGGGCGGCACCCTGCAATTTTGGCGCACGCCCGGGGGCACGGAGGTGGATTTCGTTTGGACTCGCGGCGGAGAACGTGTTGCCATTGAGGTCAAATCCACGCCGAGATGGAAAGCCGAGTTCGGCAATGGCATCCTCAGTCTGGCTGAACACACCAAGCTGACCCGCGCATTTGGCGTGTATCTCGGACAAGAGCGGCAGAAGCATGGGGCGCTGCACATTTTGCCGCTTGCCGCGTTTCTCGAGGAACTCTATGCCGGCCGGGTACTGTGAATGAGCCGACAGGGGTATAATCGACGCAAATGTTTCGAGTTGTCTGCGGCGAACGAAAGTTCTTGATTGTGCGCTGCGCAATGGCTACAATGTAGCTATTCCGATTCGGAGGTGCAGCATGACTGTCGCCGCAACCAAACGCCGCCACAGCAAAGAACCGAGCCCTGTCAACGTGCGGTTTGGCGAGGGAGAAATGCTGCTGTTCAAGACCCTCCAGGCCCGGGCCGCCGCCAGCGACCGCTCGCTGTCGGGCCAGATCAAATATTATGCTCGTCTGGCCCTGATCGCCGAAGACAATTCCGACCTGCCCCTGTCAATGATACACGGCATCCTGGAGGCTCACAGTGAGCTCGAGGCTGGCCTCGGCCAACCCTACGAGTGGGGTGTTCTCGTCGATGACCGCGCCTGACGAGTCGCCACGAAAGGTTGTCCAAGCTCCTCGCTTCGGCAAGGCCAAGCGGCGGCTCAACCCGGCCGGCCAGCTCGTTGTCGACGAAACCGTCAAAAGCATTGCGGCGAACCCACTGTCGGGAGAGCCAAAGACAGGCGCACTCAGGGGTGTACGTGTGGTAAAGTTCAAGATCGGAACGCAGCAACTTGTCTTGGCGTACCAATTTGACGCGCGACACGACACGGTCGAGGTTCTGGATGTGGGTCCCCACGAGATTTTTCCCGGACGTTGCAGAAATATCTGGGTACCCGATGAGCGAAGATGATCTACTTGTGAGAATGTGAGCAATCAGGCGGTCTGCGTGCCGGGCGACTGCCTGGATGGGTAGTCTTTTTGATGATGCCGCATTGCGCGAACGACTTCATGGGCTAGCAGCCGCAGGGTACTCGGGTGGGCGTCCACATGCCTGACCAAACTGACGAAGATGGTCAACCGAGGTGGTATGCCCTGGCGGTCCATGCTCGCAAGGAAAAGGCCATAAAGACGTCGCTCGGAAAGCGCGGCTATGAAGTCTTCCTGCCGGCTCGCATCGAGCGCCACAGCTGGAGCGACCGGATTCAGAAGGTCGAGATCGCGCTGTTTCCCGGCTATCTCTTTGTCTACGTGTCTATGAGCGCCGCTCGCCGGGTGGAGCTCCTCGAGATGCGTGGCACCATAGATCTCGTGGGCCGAGCACCGGGCGATACGCGCATAGCCCATTTCATACCCGACCAGGAGATCGCTAACCTCAAAGCGATCGTAGCATTGGCCGTCAATCTCGACCCCACCGAACGCCTGGTAAAAGGCGCTTGCGTCCTGGTCGCCTCAGGTCCACTCAAGGGTGTGCGGGGCATCGTGGCGCGTGAGCCGGACGGCAAGAGGCGTCTGATCGTGCAGATCGAGCTGCTGGGCCGCGGTGTTAGCGCCGAGCTCCGTGGCGAAGATCTGGTGGAGGCGTAGGCGGCCGGGCCGGCGAGCTCGACATTGATGTCGCCCCCGATTTGTGGGATCCCGACGAACGAAAGGTTGTGGCGTGAGGCAACTATTGCAGAATCTCGGCAATGGCGAGACTGTCCTGCGGGAAGTTCCCGCGCCCGTAGCGGCGCCCGGCCAGGTAGTCATCCGTTCCGCATGCAGCCTGGTCTCCCTGGGGACCGAGCGCATGCTCGTAGAGTTCGGCAAGGCCAATCTTCTGCAGAAGGCACGGCAGCAGCCCGAAAGGGTCAAGCAGGTCCTCGACAAGGTCAAGACCGACGGCTTGTTTGCTACGATCTCCTCGGTCATGACGCGACTCGATGAGCCGCTTGCCATG
>Ga0182027_10008825_pt1 | contig 14600 bp, 13 predicted proteins | sample 712E1DmetaG_FD_121300 | JGI IMG/M metagenome (GOLD analysis project Ga0182027, IMG submission 121300) | Permafrost microbial communities from Stordalen Mire, Sweden - 712E1D metaG (Illumina Assembly) | ecosystem: Environmental > Terrestrial > Soil > Wetlands > Permafrost | place: Sweden... | reverse complement strand
CTGCCGCCAGCCGCTTGAGTTGGTAGGGTCAGTGAGAGCGCAGGGTCTCTTCGCGACTTCGGGGCGTCTCTTCGCGACTTCGGGGCGTCTCTTCGCCCTCGGCGTCGCGCGGGTGAGACGGCACGACTCGCACCCCGGGCAGAAGGACCTCCTCCTCATCCACGGCGGGCTCGAACGTGAGCGCGCCGCCGCCCGCCAGGGCCGCGACGAGCTCGTCCGAGGGAGTCTCCTCGATCTCGGGCTCGGCCGGCACTTCGGGCGCCTCGAGTTCGGCCGTGGCGCGGGCTCCGCGCTCACGCTGGCCCTCCACGCAGGCGTCGGCCACGAGCGAGCAGAGCAGCCGAATGGCCCGGATCGCGTCGTCGTTGGCCGGAATGATGTAGTCGAGCTCGTCCGGGTCCACGTTGGTGTCGCCGGTGCCGATGATCGGGATCTCGAGCTTGCGGGACTCGGTCACCGCGATGCGCTCGCGGTGCGGGTCGACGATGAAGACCATGCCCGGCAGTCGCTTCATCTTGCGGATGCCGCCGAACGAGTCCCGCAGGTGGTCCATCTCCTCGACGAGCTTGGCTACTTCCTTCTTCGTCAGGCGCTCGAAGTCGCCGCTTGCCTGGCGTGCTTCGAGCTGATCCAGAAGCGCGATGCGCTTCTTGATCGTGATGAAGTTGGTTAGCATGCCACCAAGCCAGCGGCGGTTGACGTACGGCTGACCGGCGCGGGTCGCCTCCTGGACGATCGGCTCCTGGGCCTGCTTCTTGGTCCCGATGAAGAGGACGCTATCACCGCGGGCGACCGTGTCGCGGGCGGCGTCGAGAGCGAGGTCCAGCCGCTTGACGGTCTGGGCCAGGTCGATGATGTGGATCCCGTTGCGCTCCGCGAAGATGAACGGGCGCATCTTGGGATTCCAGCGACGAGTCTGGTGGCCGAAATGGATCCCGGCCTCCAGGAGCTGTCGCATCGAGACGGACGGCATGAACTGACCTCCTGCGGTTGCTTCCTCCGCAGCGCTCCTGTCGGGAACCGGTCCGCCAAGCGCGGCTCCGGCACCGCCCCGACACTGCAATGCTGCGTGTGATCTCCGCTCCGTCCGCCACAACGCGGCCGCGGCGCGGGGGCCCTCGCGACGCGACGGCCGGCGGGGAGTGTAGCACAGGAGCCCCCGACTCCGGCCGGCCGACGAGGCCGGCCAGTCCAGGTCGATATCCGACTCGCCTCGTCCAGGAGGCTCCCCTCGTAGGTCGAAGGCAGGTCGACCGGCGATCAGCCTGCCAGTGCGTTCCGGTAGAGGCGCACGGCAGGCCGCCCGCCGGCGCCGGGCTCGACTATCGCCAGGTCCAACGCCAGCGGGAGTCGCGGCAACTCGTCGCCGCCGGGGAGGCTCCCCAGTTCGAGCAGGCGTGCGATCCCGGCCTTCAGATGGGCTCGCTTTCGATGGTCGAAGGTTTCCTCCGCCAGCCCGAACTCCTTCCAGCGCCGCCAGCGAACCTCGACCACGACGAGCCTTGCCGGCGGGCCGGGGTCGATTGCGACGATGTCCAGCTCGCTGCGACCGAAGTGGACGTTGCGCGCCAGGATCTGCCAGCCCCGGGCCGCCAGGCGCTCGCTGACAAGGCTTTCGGCCGCATCGCCGGCCTTCTGTCGGTCCGTTCGTTCGGCCATGGGTTCCTCCGACGGACCGTCAGTCGAGCGGCTCGACCTCCTCGAGTGCGCCGGCCTCGTCCGCTTGCTCGCCGAGTGAGTCGGCATCCGCGGCGTCCGCCGGCGCATCGTCCCACAAGCCCATTTGCTCGCGCTCACGGCACGGCGCGAACGAGAGGCGATGGATCGGGCAGAGGCCCAGGGCGGCCAGCCCTGCGCGATGCTCGGGAGCGGCGTAGCCCTTGTTGCGGGCCAGGTCGTAGCCTGGATAGCGCTCGTCCATCTGCTCCATCAGCCTGTCGCGGGCAACCTTGGCGATCACCGAGGCCGCGGCCACCGAGGCGCACAGCCGATCGGCGGAGACGAGCACGCGCTGGTGGACCCTCACCTCCGGCAGCGAGACGGCATCGAGCAGCAGGGCGTCGGGCCGGATCGAGAGGCGGGCGGCGGCCAGGGTGCTGGCCAGCAGCGTCGCCTGAAGGATGTTGATGCGATCGATCAGCTCTGGGCCGACGAACGCAATCGCCCAGGCGATTGCCCGGCCGCGGATCTCCACATCCAGGCGCCGCCGGTCCTCGGGCTTGAGCAGCTTGGAATCGCGAAGACCACGCGGCTTCCAGTTGGGGGGAAGGATGACGGCCGCCGCGGCCACCGGGCCCGCCAGGCAGCCACGGCCGACCTCGTCGATGCCGGCGACGTGGCGGTACCCGCGCGACCAGAGGATTCGCTCTTCGGCGAAGTCGGGGTCGAGGCGCTCCCTGTGCCAGGCCGCGACCTCCAGCCGGCCGCCGGGGGCTCCCGGCGCGAATACAGTGGGACCCCGTCGTGTCGCCGAGGGCGAGCGGCCGGGGTCCTCGATCCTGAAGCTGGAGCGTCGGGCGCCGGGCATGTGGCTCCCGAGCCCGTCTAGCTGCTGACGCGGCGCTCGCGCAGTGTGGCCGCCTTGCCGACGCGCTTGCGCAGGAAGTACAGCTGAGCGCGGCGTGCCCGGCCGTGGCGCACGACTTCGATCTTGTCGATGCGGGGGCTGTTAACCTTGAATGTGCGCTCCACGCCAACGCCGCTGGCGATGCGGCGGACGGTGATCGAACGCTGGATGCCGCCGCCGCGCAGGCGCATGACGGTCCCCTCGAAGACCTGGATGCGCTAGCGGTTGCCCTCGACTACGCGCGCGGCGACTCGCACGGTGTCGCCAGCACTGAGCTCCGGGGTGTCTGTCCGGATCTGTTCCCGGGTGATCTCGTCGAGGACGTTCACGGCGTTCCCTACTCTTCGTCAGGCGGCGCCAGCGGCGCGGCTGCGCTCAGTGGCCGATATTGCCCGCAGCCCGGCTGCGATGAAGACACATGAAACGCGGCCGCCATAGCGGCCGACGGCGAAGGATACCACAAGCGCGCCGTGGCGCGACCTGCCGTCTGGCCGCCTACGGACGGTCCACGTCAGCTTGCTCGGCCGCCTGCACCGCCTCCGCCTCGGCCGCATCGGCCGCGGCGACGCTCTCTTCGTGACTGACCTCGGCCAGCAGCCTGGCCTCCTCGCGGCTCATCGGCCGGTCCTCGAGCAGCTCCGGCCGCCGGCGCCACGTCCGCCGCAGCGACTCCTTGAGGCGCCACTTACGGACGGCCTCGTGGTGTCCGCTCGTCAGGACCGCCGGCACGGCCAGGTCTCGAAACACGGGCGGACGCGTGTACTGCGGGTACTCGAGCAGGCCGGCGGCGAACGACTCCTCGGCCGTCGATCCGGCGTCGATGGCGCCGGGTAGCAGCCGCAGGATCGTGTCCACCACCACCAGCGCGGGAATCTCGCCACCTGAGAGCACGTAGTCGCCGATGGACAACTCCACGTCCACGAGGGAGCGAATTCGCTCGTCTGCGCCCTCGTAGCGGGGGCAGATGAGGATGAGATGAGTGCGGGCGGCCAGGTCGTGGGCGCGCGCCTGGCCGAACACTTCGCCACCCGGGTCCAGGAGGATGACCGTGCTGTCGGGGCGGCGCAGCTCGTCCAGCGCCGCGGCCACCGGCTCCGGGCGCAGGACCATGCCCGCTCCCCCGCCGTAGGTGTAGTCGTCGACCGACTTATGGCGGCCCAGGCCCCAGTGGCGCATGTCGTGGATGCGGATCTGGGCCAGGCCTCGAGCCTGAACGCGCCCCGGGATGCTTTCGGCCAACGGGTCCTGCAGCATTGCCGGGAAGAGGGTCAGCAGCTCGATCTCGAGCGGCGGCCGAACCGGCTTGCCGGCCATTTCAACGTCGCCATCAGTGGCCGAAGGCTCGGTCGTCACGAGTCGGGCTCTCGCGGGGCATTGGTCGATCCGGCCGTGGGCTCGTCCTCGGCCGCGTCTTCCCCGCGCAGCCCCAGCGCCTCACCGTCGATCACGATCTCGCCGCGGGCCGGCGCAAACACCCGTACGACCGACCGGACGAGGGGCACGTCCAGCTCCCCGGCGGGCCCTGAAACAACCATCACCTCGGCGCCGCCGGCGCGGTAGATATCGACGACCTCGCCGAGGACGCTGCCATCGACGTCCGCTACTGAAGCGCCGACGACCTGGTGCCAGTAGAACTCGCCGCGCGGTAGCTCCTCGCCCGGGGCGACCACCGCTTCGAGATACGCGTCGCGCAGGCCCTCGGCGGCGGTCCGGTCCGTCACCTCGGCGAAGCGCACGCGCCAGCCGAGCGAGTCGGGCTCCGACTCGACCACCGTCAATGGGCCGTCGCTGCCCTCGACGAAGAGCGACTCGCCCACGGCAAATCGCTTCTCTGCCCGGTCCGTGAGCGACTCCAGTCGCATGGTCCCGCGCAGCCCGTGGAAGCCCCGGACCCGGGCCACCACGAGCCTCTCACCGGCGGTCACGGCCGAATGCTCAGCTGATCTCCAGCGACACGATTTCACCGTCGCGCGCGGACATGACCTTGAGCAGCGTCCGTAGCGCCTTGGCGACGCTGCCGTTGCGGCCGATCACCTTGCCCATGTCGTCTTCGGCGACGTGAAGCTCGATGACGGTCCCGTCCGGGCCGGTGTGGACTTCAACCTGAACAGCGTCGGGGTCGTCCACGAGGTTGCGAGCGACGTACTCGACGAGATCCTGGGCTGCCATTGGCTACCTCTTGTTGTTGGTGCCCTTTCCGCCTGAGCAAGAGCCGGAGCGGCATTGGCGCCGCCGGCCGGCCGACTACTTGGCGGCGGGGACTGCCTTTCGCTCCGTCTTCGGAAGGACGCCGGCGCCCTCGAGGAGGCGGGCCACGGTGTCGGAAGGCTGGGCGCCCTTGGCCAGCCAGCTCTTGACCTTGTCGACGTCCACGACGAACTCCACCGGGTGCACCCGGGGGTTGTAGTGGCCGATCGTCTCGATGGCCCGGCTGTCCCGGGCGCTTCGGCGGTCGGTGACGACGATGCGGTAGGCGGGCTGCTTGGTGGCCCCGACGCGGGTGAGGCGGATTCGAACTGCCATGTGCGAGCGTGCTCCTCCTGAAGTGCTGGCGACTCGGGCCCGGCCTACTTGGCCGTGAAGACGAGCCGCAGAGTAACCGTGCTGCCGTCGATGCTGGCGTAGGCTGCGCCTCCGACGTGATCGACGTAGGGCTTGTAGTTCAGGTTGTAATACCCGGGGTCGGCGGGGAAGAAGGCCTGACCGATCTGGTCGGCGACTGCCGAGATGTCGAAGTACCCGTATTCCGAATTGGACGCGCCCACGGCGGCCATCACCGTCTGGTAGTCCGACTGGGAAGCCAGAGAGTCTGCCGACGTGGTGTCAAGAACCGCCTTGACGAACGCGTCGCCGTAGCCGGCCACCAGCAGGTCGCCCTTGGTTGCGATGGCGATGCTCAAGTCGGGAGTGACGTCGCTGCCCGCCACGCTGATGACGGTGATCGTCGCGCCCTTATAGGTCTCGTCGGCCTGGGTGATGCCGCTGCCGCCGAGGCTGGCGAGCGTGATCAAGGTGGTGATCATCGCCTTCTTCGTGGTCGCGGTGGTGCTGTCCGGAGTCTTGACGACGAGCCCACCGCCGTACGAAGGGCCATCCTTGGTCAGAACCACGTCGGCGTCGCCAACCCAGTCAATGCCGCCGATCTGCGACAGCGCGTCCTGGACCTGCTTGATCCCGTCACTTAGCGACGCCGTGGACGGTGTCGCGGCCAGCGCCGCAAGCTCGCCGTTCACGAGCTGGCCGACCGAATGAACCTCCATCACGGCAACCGTCGAGCCGGGCAGCTCCGGAGCCAGGACCGAAACCTCGTTGCCGGGGCTGAGCGATCCCTTGGTCTTGGGCACCGTCACCTCGACGGTCATGTAGCTCGACTCGGCTCGCACCGAGCCGATCATCCACGCCGGCATGTCCGAAGCGCTCAGGTTCATTCCGGCCATTCCGGCCATTCCGGCCACGTCGGAGATCGACGACATCTCCTGCTGGAGCAGGGCCGCCGGGGCGGCATAGAACGTGGCGATGCTGTCGCCCGAAAGCGAATGCATGGCCATCTGGTAGTTGGCGCTATCCGCCAGGGAGCCCTTGGCCGGGGCGTCCAGCGCGGCCTTCACGGCGGTCACGTCGCCTGCCACGAAGACGTCGTCGGTGAAGGCGTAGGCGGCGGTCAGCCCGTCCGTGGCCGTCTGAGCCACGTAGAGCGTGGTGCCGGCGTAGCTCTGCGATGAGAACGTCACTCCGGTCCTTGCGACCTCCGAGCTGACCCAGGCCTCGCCCGCTGAGCGGTCCTTCAGCGCGACGATCACGGCTCCGATGGGAGGAGTGGTCGTTCCGGACGGGAGCACGGGCAGGCCCGCCGCATCGGTCGGCAGGGCCCCCAGGTTCTGGCTCAGGTCCGGCATGCTGTACGTGCCCAGGCTCGTCACCGCCAGCGAGAGCTCGCCGGTCGTCCAGCTCTGGAACGCGGACGTGTAGGTCAGGTCCGGCGAGATCGCGCTCGTGATCTCGTTGAGAATCTCATCGTAGGCGTTGTCGAACTGGGCCCGATCGGCGAAGCCCGGGAAGTAGCTCATGAAGTCGGCAAGCTTCTCGTGCTGATCGCCCGGCAGGTCCATCCGCAGGTCGACGAACATGATTGTGTTCTTCGGCGCGTTGCCGGCAGTGAGCGACTTGGCCGCCCCGCTCGCTCCTGATAGGACGAACGCCCCGCCAGCGGTAACGAGCGCGACGCACAGGACGACGCCGAGGGCGATGGCCCAGCGGAACCGGCTGGTCCCCGACCCGAGCCTGACCGGACCCACGCCCGAGGCCCAGGTCTCGCCGATCGGCTCGAGGCGAGCCGTCGGCGCGCCCTGCGGCGCCACGGTTTCGGGACCGGACTCCGGTGAGCCCGTGGGGTACTGCTGCTGATCCATGATGGGCAACCTCCCTCTCAACCCTGCCCGGGCATGCCAGGAATGCGCCGCGGGAACCGCCCGCCGGACATCTGCTTCATCATCTTCTGAAGCTCGCTGAATTGCTTGACGACCTGGTTCACGTCCTGCAGGCGCGTCCCCGAGCCATTCGCGATCCGGCGCCTGCGCGAACCGTTGAGGACGTTCGGGTCACGCCGCTCCTCCGGCGTCATCGATCGAATGATCGCCTGGAGGCGCCGCAGGTCGCCCCGGTCGACGGCGGCCTGGGCCTGCTTGGCCATCCCGCCAAGGCCCGGGATCATCTCGATCAGCTGACCCATCGGGCCCATCTTCTGGACCTGCTCCATCTGCTCGAGCATGTCCTCCAGGGTGAAGCTGTTCTTGCGAAGCTTCTCGGTCATCCGAGCGGCCTGCTTCTCGTCGTAGGTTTCCTGGGCCCGCTCGATGAGGGTCAGGACGTCGCCCATGCCCAGAATTCGACCAGCCAGCCGATCGGGGTAGAACGGCTCCAGGGCGTCGGTCTTCTCGCCGGTGCCCAGGAACTTGACCGGCAGGCCGGTCACGGCGCTGATGGAGAGGGCGGCGCCGCCGCGGGCGTCGCCGTCGATCTTGGTCAGGACCAGGCCCGTGACCGGCACGGCGGCCGCGAACGCCTCGGCCACGTGGACCGCCTCCTGGCCGGTCATCGCGTCGATGACGAGGATCGTCTCGGCCGGCTTGAGAGCGGCCGTCAGGTCGGCGATCTCCTTCATCAGACCTTCGTCGACGGTGAGGCGGCCGGCGGTGTCGATGATGACGGTGTCGCGGACCTGCTTGCGAGCGGCGTCCATGCCGGCTTTGGCGATCGCGAGGACGGTGGTCCCGGTTTGGGCTCGGAAGACGGGCACGTCCAGCGACTTGCCCAGGGTCTGGAGCTGGTCGGCGGCGGCAGGCCGATACGGGTCCGCGGCGACCATGATCGGCCGGCGGCCCTGCTTGACCATGAATCGGGCGAGCTTGGCGGCGCTGGTCGTCTTGCCCGAGCCTTGCAAGCCGACGAGCACGATCACTGCCGGCGATCCGGTGAGGTGGAAGGTTCGATCGCCCGCCGACAGGAGCGCAACCAGCTCCTCGTTGACGATCTTCACGACCTGCTGGCCGGCGGTCAGGCTGTCGAGAATCTCGGCGCCGGTCGCGCGCTCGCGCACGCGCCCCACGAAATCCTTGACGACCTTGAAGTTGACGTCCGCCTCGAGCAGCGCCAGGCGCACCTCGCGCATGGCGGCGTCGACGTCGGCCTCGCTCACGCGACCGCGGCCCGTCAGGGCTCCCAGGGTCTTGCGCAGCCGCTCGCTCAGCGCGTCGAACATTTGTGGCGTGGACTCCTGATCCGTCCCGCCGATCCGAAGCAGCCTGGACCGGCGTTGGGCCGCGGATTCTGGCGGCACCGAAAGCTCGCGCAGTCTACCGCATCGCGCCCGGGGCGGACAGAGGCGGGTGAGTCACCACCCGTGCGTCCGTGCCAAGCAACAGTTGCCCAATATCGCCTGGGGTGATGCAACGGAACCTCCGGCCCCGCGCACGAAGCGGGCGGCGCATTGCCGGGGCCTGCCCGAGCGTGGAATCCACGCTATCTTGGGCTCCTGTGAGCCTGGAGAGCACCTCTTCATCCTTAGCATCGCCCATGGTGATGATGAGCAGAATCCTGTTGTCGGGCGGTCCTCAACTGGAGCCCAGCCCCGGCCCTCATCTCTTACGTGGCCTCAGGCGAACAGGGCGCTGACGAAAGCCGCTGGATCGAAGGGCAGCAGGTCGCCGAGCTTCTCCCCCACTCCGACGAAGCGGACAGGCACGTGCAGCGCGTCCTCGATGGCGAAGACGATGCCGCCCTTGGCCGTCGAGTCGAGCTTGGCCAGGACGATGCCGGTCAGACCGACGGTCTCGTGGAAGACGCGGGCCTGGGCCAGGCCGTTCTGGCCGGTGGTGGCGTCGAGGACGAAGAGCACCTCGGGCGCGGCGCCGGGCAGGCGCCGGTCGATGACGCGGCGCATCTTGGCCAGCTCGTCCATCAGGTTGGATTTGGTGTGCAGACGGCCGGCGGTATCGGCGATGACAATGTCGACGTGGCGGGCGACGGCGGCGTCGATGGCGTCGTAGATGACGGCGGCTGGATCGGCCCCGGGGGCGTGCGAGACGAACTGGCAGCCCGACCGATCGGACCAGATACGGAGCTGGTCGATGGCGGCGGCGCGGAAGGTGTCGGCGGCGGCGAGGAGGACGCTGCTCCCCTCGGCCCGGTATAGATGGGCCAGCTTGCCGATGGTGGTGGTCTTGCCAGTGCCGTTGACGCCGACCATCAGCAGGACGGCAGGCTGGTCGGGCGTGGCGCGCGCTGGGCGCCACCTGGGATCGCTCGGGATCAGCAGCGCCGCGAGCTCCTCCCGCACGGCGGCCTCGGCCGTGGGGGAGTCCTTCCGGGCGCGGGCCCGCTCGACGACTTCGGCCGCGAGCGCGCCGCCCACGTCGCCGCCGATGAGCAGCTCCTCGACTGAATCCCAGTCGGCCTCGGCGGGACCGCTCTTCAGCAGGCCGCGCAGGCGCGACATGAAGCCGCCACGGCTCTTCTGCAGGCCTTCGGCCAGGTCGCCGGGCGTCTCGTCTGTCGCTGGTGCCGCGTGCGCCTCGACTTCGAACAAGGACTCGGCTGCCGGCTCGGCTGCCGGCTCGCGCGCGGGCGCTTCCGGGGCCTGTTCGGCCTCGGCCCCGACCTCGGGCTGCTTCGGCTTGCGGAAATGGAACACGGGTCAGCTCCCTGAGCCGGCCGTCGCCGCGGCGTTCCTGCGCGTCACCTGATCCGCCATCTCCCGGGCCTCCTCCAGGCGCAAGCTGATGACCCGACTCACGGCGTCGTCGCCGACCGTTACGCCATACAGGGCGTCCGCGCTCTCGATGGTGCCTCGATTGTGCGTGATCACGATGATCTGCGTCTGGTCCGCCAGCCCGCGCAGAGCCTCCGCGAACCGGCCGATGTTGGCCTCGCCCAGAGCCGCGTCGACCTCGTCGAGGACGCAGAACGGGACGGGGTGGACCTCGAGCATGGCGAACAACAGGGCGACGGCCGTCAGTGCTCGCTCGCCGCCGGAGAGCATGCTCAGCGGCTGCGCCTTCTTGCCGGGCGGGCGGGCCACGATCTCGATGCCGGTCGCGCTGAGGTCCTCGGGATCGGTCAGGCTGAGGCGGGCGAAACCGCCGCTAAACAGCTGGCGGAACTGGCCGTCGAAGGCGGTCTCCAGGGCCGTGAACGTCGACCGGAACTGCGTGGAAATCATCACGTTCAGCTGCTCGATCAGGGCTCGGGTCTTCGCGATCGCGTCGGTCAGGTCGGCGCGCTGCGTTTCGAGGCCGTCGAGGCGGGATCTGACCGTCTGGTATTCCTCGGCCGCAAACGGGTTCGGCGCACCGAGCTCGTGGAAGCGGCGTCGCAGGGCGGCGAGCCGGCTGGCGACCGGCGGCTCCACGGACGGACCTTCGACCCAGCGCTCCGCGGCGGCACGCAGGGCGTCCTCGAGCGAGTCGGCAGTCGAGTCGTCGGCGTCATCGGCGGCGCCGAGCCGGTCGGCGGTCGACTCGGCCACGTCGACATCCTCGTCGAGATCGCCCTCGACTGCCAGCAGACGTAGACCCAGATCGCCCAGGCCGGCCAGCTCAACGCATACCTGCTCTCGGATGGCATCGAGGGCCAGGCGCGCCTCCAACTCGGCCACCTCCGCGTTGCGGACCCGCTCCTGGCAGGCCCGAAGGCGCTCACGCGCCTGGGCCGCGGCGCTCTCGGCCTCGGCGAGCCGCGCGCGGGCCACAGCCTCGGCGCTGCGAATCTCGTCCAGCTCGGCCCGCACGGCAGCCTCGCGCAGGGCGGCCGCAGCCAGATCCTCGCCCAGCCCTTCCCGTTCGGCGGCGACGGCACGCTCGCGCTCGGCGAGCTCGGCGGTCTGGCGCTCCAGCTGGGTCATACGGCTCTGACTGAACTCGGCGGCTGCGGCGGCTCGGGCACGGCGCGCCTCGGACTCGCGGCGAGCGGCCTCCAGCGTGGCCTCTTCGCCGGCAAGGTCGTCGCGGCGGGCACGCAGCGAGGCGGCGCGAGCCTCCCACTCGCGCAGGGCGTTGGCCTGCTCCGGGTTCGCGGCCTCCGGGCCGGCCGTGGCCCCGACGCCGCCGCCAGCTGATGTGGCGTCGGCCGCCTCCGCCTGCGCGACCGCGGCGGCCAGACGTTCCCGATCGGCTTCCGTGCGCGCCGCCTGGGCCGTTCGCCAGGCTGCTTCCCGGGCCACGATCTCCAGGGCGCGCGCCGCGCGTCTCTCCGCTTCCTCGGCCTCCCGTCGAGCGGCTCCGGCGCTGCGTTCCGCGTCGCGCGCGGCATCCAGCGCGGCGCGCGCCGCGGCGGCGCTCTGCGTGGCGGTGGCTGCCTCTGCCGCCGCCGCCCGGGCATCGATCTCGAGGCGCGCGACTTCCTCACCGAGCCGGCCCATCTCCGCGCGCCGGTCGAGCAGCGACTCCGAGCGGCCCATCGTAACGACGCCCGCCGCCGTGACTACCGCGCCGTCGCGCGTCACGGCGGTCCAGCCCGCGGCCAGGCGTGGTTGCACGGCCAGCCCCGCCCTCAGGTCCGGCAGCCACACCGCCCGAGCCAGCAACCGCGAAGCCACCCCATTGGGGTCGACGCGGATCGCGTCGACGAGCCTGCCGCCGCCGTGGGCCGCGGCAGCATTCATGACCGCCTCACCGGCCTCCGCCAGGCGTTCGGCCGCCCTCTCCGCGGCCCGTTCCGCCGCCCGTGCGCTCTCGTGCGCGCCGACCGCAACGCCGCCGCCTGCCGGGCCGCTCACCGTCCCCTCGCCACTCTCTAGGACCAGCGTGCCACGCTGCCCATCGAGGCCCAGCACGCCTTCGCGCCCCATGACGTACCCACGCATTGCCTCGCCCAGGGCCGCCTCCACGGCAACCCGGAATCCAGCCTCGACCTCGAGGCCATCCGCCAGCGGCTTCCCGCCGAGCCGCTTCGCTGCCTTGGCGATGCCGCGCGTTTCCTCCTCGGCCAGGCGTGCCCCGACCGCCTCGTGGCGTCCGCGCAGGCTCGCCGCCCTGCTCGCCGTCGAGGCGGCTCGCTCCGCCGCCGCCTGGCGCGTGCCCTCGAGCGAGTCGAGCTCCGTCCGGGCCTTCTGACGCGCGACCTCGGCCGCCTTCTCCGCCTCGTCCGCGGCCTGCGCGGCCGCCCGCGGCCCCGCGCACCCGGCCTCGGCCTCCGCCACCCGCCGGGCCGCCTCGTCGGCCGCCGCCCGCTCCTCGGCCGCCGCCCGAGAAGCCTCGCCCAACCGCCGGCGCACAGTCTCGAGCTCGGCGGCCCGCGCCGCCTCTACGCGTCGCAACGCGGCCAGCGCCTGGCCCTCGGCCTGTTTCGCCGCCCGCATCGCGCCCAGCTCTCCGAGCGCCTCGGTGAGGGCCCGCTCCGCCTCCGCCAGTGACCCCGACAACGCCAGATCCCGTGCCGGCGCCGGAGCGGCCATCTCGCGCCGCTGGACGGCCAGATCCGCCTCGGCGGCCGCCAGCTCCGCCTCGAGCCTGCCACGGTCGCGCAGGACGCCGGCCGTATCGCTCACCGCCCTCGCATCGCGCAGCTGCAGCCCCGTCAGAAGCCCCCGCGCAGCCTCGTGCGCCGCCCTTCGTTCCGCCTCCGTCTCCGACCGCGAAGCCAGATCGCGGGCAATCGTCGCGGCCCGGGCCTCGGCCTCGCGCAGCGCCGTGAGCGAGCCGTCCGCATCGCCTCGACCCGCGCGCAGCTGCCGCTCCGCGTCGCGTGACCGCCCTGCGGCTTCGACCCAGCGCGAGCGGGCCATGGCAATGATCACCCGACCGTATTCGCGCCCCGCCGTCTGGCGTGAGGCCTGCTGCTCGGCCTGGGCCGCCAGGCGTCGAGCCTGGGGCCGCAGCTCGGCCAGCACGTCCTCGACGCGGGCCAGGTTCGCCTCGGCTTCGGTCAGCTGGTCTTCGGCCCTGGCCTTGCGACGCTCGTGTCGCCGGACGCCCGCGACCTCCTCGAACAGGGGCCGCCGCTCTTCGGGCCGCAGTGCCAGAGCCTGGTCGACCATGCCCTGGCCGATGAACAGGAAGGCGTTGTCGGCCAGATGGGCCGCATCGAGCAGATCGACGAGATCCTTCAGCCGGACCCGCTGCTTGTTCAGCAGGTAGTCGTTCTCACCGGATCGGAAGAGCCGACGTCCAAGCTCGACCGTCTCGTAGTCGATGGGGAGCAGCCGGTCGCCGTTGCCGAAGACGAGCGTGACGTCCGCCATTCCGAGGGCAGAGCGCTTCTCCGACCCGGCGAAGATGACGTCCTCGGACCTGCGCAGCCGCAGGGCCTTGCCCTGCTCGCCCAGGGCCCAGCGCAGGGCGTCGGCGAGATTGCTCTTGCCCGAGCCGTTGGGCCCTACCACTGCGCTGATGCCCGGACCGAACTCGACGAGCGTCCGCTCCCCGAAGGATTTGAAGCCCTGCAGTCGGAGTGCCAGCAGGCGGGCAGGCGCCGTCATCGGGCGCGCACCCAGCGGCAGCCGTCGTCGGCGCCCCGGAGCGGCAGCAGGCCCCGGCCCGTCACGACCACCGACTGCCGCCTCGACCCGCCTCCGAACCGGCATCGGGTCTCGCGTCGCGGCCCGCATCGCTCGGGAGCTCGAGGTCGAACTCGACCCATGGCTCGGCCGCGGAATCCTCCGGCTCGCCGAAGCCTTCCCATTCCTCGCCCTCCTCGTCCTCGGGCTCACCCTCACCGGGCCCGAAGGCAACCAGCTCCGGCGCCCCTTCAGTCTGCCCGGCCAGGTCGCCCGGCGTCTCGCGAAGTGCCTCGATCGCGCGCGCGGCGGCAGCCGTCTCGGCCAGACGGCGGGAATGTCCCTCCCCCACTCCGATCACGCGGCCGGACACTGCCACCTCGACGCGGAAGACTTTGTCGTGGTCGGGCCCGACGGCGTCGACCAGGTGGTACTGCGGCCGCTCGCCGGAGAGGCGCTGGGTGAACTCCTGGAGCCGGCTCTTGGGGCTCTTCAGAGAACCAAGAGATCGGCGGGCGGTGAGTTCGGGAGCGGCCAGGGCGACCACGAATCCACTGGCGGCCTCGTACCCGAGATCCAGGTACAGGGCGCCTACGACGGCCTCGAAAGCGGACGCCAGCAGAGCCGGCCGCCGCCGCCCACCGCGCTGCGATTCGCCCTCCCCAAGGAGGAGGTACTCGCCGAGCGAAAGACGCCCTGCCAGCCGAGCCAGCCCGGCCGTGCTGACGATGGACGCGCGCCGAGTGGAGAGAACGCCCTCGTCGTCGTCGGGGTGGCGGCGATAGAGGGCGTCCGAGATGGCCAGACTCACCACTGAGTCGCCAAGGAATTCGAGGCGCTCGTTGTGGCCGACGGCCAGGTCCCGATGTTCGTGCAGGTAACTGCTGTGTACCAGGGCCTGCTGCAGGAGTTCGAGGTCGTGGACCGCGAGCCCCAGCCGCTCGGCGAGAGCGGCTGCGGGGCGCATCAGTCGGGAGGCGGGCTAGGCCGCGTGCTCGTCGATGTAGTCGACGGCGTCCTGCACGGTCCGGATCTTCTCGGCGT
>Ga0182027_10008824_pt1 | contig 14601 bp, 12 predicted proteins | sample 712E1DmetaG_FD_121300 | JGI IMG/M metagenome (GOLD analysis project Ga0182027, IMG submission 121300) | Permafrost microbial communities from Stordalen Mire, Sweden - 712E1D metaG (Illumina Assembly) | ecosystem: Environmental > Terrestrial > Soil > Wetlands > Permafrost | place: Sweden... | reverse complement strand
TCGAAGACCACGACCGAGTGTCCTGCTCGGGCGAGCTGTTGGGCGGCGGCGAGCCCGGCGGGACCGGAGCCGACCACCGCGACCCGCCGACCACTCCGCTGCATCGGACCCTTCGGTTCGAGCCAGCCTTCGGCCCAGGCCCGCTCGACGATCTCGTACTCGATCTGCTTGATGGTCACCGGCTCGGCGTTGATCCCGAGCACGCATGACGCCTCGCACGGGGCCGGGCACAGCCGTCCGGTGAAGTCGGGGAAGTTGTTCGTCGCGTGCAGCCGCTCGCTCGCCTCGACCCAGTCGTCACGGTAGACGAGGTCGTTCCACTCGGGGATCAGATTGCCGAGGGGGCAGCCGTCGTGGCAGAACGGGATGCCGCAGTCCATGCAGCGGGCCGCCTGGCGGCGGACGGCCTCTGTGGGAAACGGCTCGTAGACCTCGCGCCAGTCGCGGACCCGGATCGAAACTGGACGGTGCCGAGGCAGTTCCCGCTCGTACTTCAAGAAGCCCCGGATGTCACCCACGGACCACTCCGAGGCCATCCACCGCGGGACGATCGCGACGGGTCACGTCCGTTACGGGGCGGTTCATGGCACGCTTCTCGGTGCGCCGGCCAGCTGACGAAGCACGAAGGGCAGGACGCCTCCGTGGCGGTAGTGGTCGCGTTCGCTCGGGGTGTCGAGGCAAGCTATCGCCGGCAGCGCCCGGCCATCGGCCCGCACGGCGAAGGTCTCGCCGGCACCGTTGACGAGGGAGTCCATACCGACGATATCGAAGGTCTCCTCGCCGCTCAATCCGAGGCTCGCCGTCGAGGCGCCACCGGTGAACTGCAGCGGCAGGATCCCCATCCCGATGAGGTTGGAGCAATGGATGCGCTCGTAGCTCTTTGCCAGTACGGCCCGTACCCCGAGCAGCAGCGTCCCCTTGGCTGCCCAATCCCGGGATGATCCGGCCCCGTAGTCTGACCCGGCGAGCACGACCAGCGGCGTCGCCTCGGTGCGGTAGCGCTCGGCAGCAGCGAAGATGTCGAGGATCTCGCCGCTCGGGAGATGGCGGGTGACACCGCCTTCGGAGCCGGGAACGAGCGCGTTGCGGAGCCGCACGTTGGCGAACGTGCCGCGCAGCATCACCTCGTGGTTGCCACGCCTGGCCCCGAAGGAATTGAAGTCCCTGGGTTCGACGCCATGCTCGCGCAGCCAGCGGCCGGCCGGGCCACCGGCGGGGATCGAGCCGGCAGGCGAGATGTGGTCGGTGGTGACGCTGTCGCCGAGCAGCGCGAGCACGCGGGCGCCGACGATGTCGGCGACGGCGGGAACCTCTCGAGTCACTTCGTCGAGGAACAGCGGCCGGCGCACGTAGGTGGAGTCCTCCCACCAGGAAAAGCGGGTGCCACTTCCGGCCTCGAGGGCTGCCCATCGCTCGTCACCTTCGTAGAGAGCTGCATACGAGGCAGTGAAGCGTTCGGGAGACAGGACCGCGTCGACCACAGCGTCGATCTCGGTGGGGCTCGGCCACAGGTCTGCGAGCGTCACCGCAGAGCCGTCGGCTGCCGTGCCGAGGGCTCCCGGGTGAGATCGATGTCGAGGGTTCCCGCCAGCGCATAGGCGACCACGAGGGGCGGGGAGGCCAGATAGTTCATGCGGACTTCGGGGTGGATGCGACCTTCGAAGTTCCGGTTCCCCGAGAGCACAGCCGCCACCGCCAGGTGCCCCTTCGCGACTGCGTCTGGCACGCCGGGGGAGCAGGGGCCCGGAGTTGCCGATGCAGGTGGTGCAGCCGTAGCCGACGAGGTCGAAGCCGAGCGCGGCCAACGGGGCGGCAAGCCCGGCCCGCTCCAGGTAGTCGGTGACCACCCGCGACCCGGGGGCGAGGGACGTCTTCACCCACGGTTTTGGCTCGAGACCGCGTTCGGTGGCCCGTTTGGCCAGCAGACCGGCCCCGATCATGACCTGGGGATTGGAGGTGTTCGTGCAGCTGGTGATCGCCGCGATGACTACATGACCGTCGTCGAGCTCGCCGGACTTCCCGCCGAGCGTCGCCGGCACCGCCCGGCTCCGGCGCCCGGGGACGTCGCCACGATCTGCGTCCGAAGCCGCCGTGGGCTGCAGCAGCGGGTCCGGGACGCCGCTGTCGTTGACGCCGGCCATGGTCGAGGGGGGATCGCTGGCGGGGAACGACTCGGCCGACGTCCCCTTGGGGCTGCCGTCGACCAGCCCGACGCCCACAGGCCAACCAGGCTCGTCACCGCCGACTCCCTCGCCGCCGACTCCCTCGCCGACGGTCGTAGCGGGTTCGAGGCGGGCGAGGGCCGCCCGGAAGGACCGGCGCGCCGATGACAGCGCCACCCGATCCTGGGGACGAGACGGGCCGGCGATCGACGGCTCAACCGCAGAGAGATCGAGACGGACCAGCTCGCTGAATGCCGGACGATCGCCCCCGGGCTCGAAGAACAGCCCCTGCTCCTTGGCGTATGCCTCGACGAGGGCCACCTGGCGGGCCGGCCGCCCGGTCAGACGCAGATAGTCGAGCGTTCTCTGGTCGATGGGGCTGATGGCACAGGTGGCCCCGTACTCGGGGGCCATGTTGCCGAGCGTCGCCCGGTGCTCGACGCGCAGACCCGACAGGCCCGGACCGGTCAGCTCCACGAACTTGCCCACCACGCCGTGGCGGCGCAGCAGCTCGGCCAGGCTGAGCACCAGATCAGTGGCAGTCGCCACCGGGGAGAGCTCGCCGGTCAGCTCCACCCCGACCACCGCCGGGATCGGCATCGGGAGCGGCTGGCCGAGCATGGCGGCCTCGGCCTCGATGCCGCCGACACCCCAGCCGAGCACCCCCAATCCTCCGACCATCGGCGTGTGGGAGTCGGTGCCTACCAGCGTGTCGGGGAACGCCTCGGCGTCGTCGGTACCGAAGATGACCCGGGCCAGGTACTCCAGGTTCACCTGGTGGCAGATGCCGGTGTCGGGCGGCACCACCGCGAAGCGGTCGAAGGCCTGCTGGCCCCAGCGCAAGACCTGGTAGCGCTCGGCGTTGCGCTCCGCCTCGATGGCTGCGTTGGCAGCGAAGGCCTCCGGCGTGCCGCTCAGCTCGGCGATGACCGAGTGGTCGACCACCAACTCGACGGGCACCATCGGGTTGACGAGCGCTGCGTCACCGCCGAGGTCGCCCAGCGCGTCGGGCAGTAGGGCGAGGTCCACGACAGCCGGGACCCCCGTGAAGTCCTGGAGGAGCACCCGCTCGGGGTGGAACGCCACCACCGTTGACTCCGTGCCCGTTCCCGGCCACTCGGCAAGAGCGGCGACGTCGGCGGCATCGATGTGCTGGCCGTCCTCGTGGCGGAGCACGTTCTCCAACAGGACTTTGATCGAGTACGGCAGGTGGGCGACGTCGCCGAGATCCGAGAGGGCGGAAAGCCGACAGATCCCGTAGCGCTCCCCTCCCACCTCGAGCGTGCTCTTCGCCCCGAAGCTGTCAGGGTGGCTGTCGAGAGTCACAGCATCCTCCTCGGGCACGGCTCGTCAAGAAGGCTCGTCTGCTCGAGCGGAGCCACGATCGAAGCAGTCATGACCCGGGTCGCTCGGGCGAGCTCGCCCAGGCGGTGCCGGTGCGCTCGGCGCGCACGGTGTGGGCGGCGGCCACCATGTGGGCGAGCGCCTCGGTGGTCTCTTCGTAGCGGCGGGTCTTGAGCCCGCAGTCGGGGTTGACCCACAGGCGCCCCGGGCCGACGGCATCTGCGGCCCGGCGTAGGAGTGTGGTGATCTCGGCGACGGCAGGCACCTGCGGCGAGTGCACGTCGTAGACCCCGGGGCCGACACCGCCTTGGTAGTGAGCTCGGCCGAGCCCAGCGAGAAGGGCCATGCCCGAGCGTGCCGATTCGAAGGACGCGACGTCGACGTCGAGCTCCGCGAGCACGTCGAGGACATCGGCCAGCTCGGCGTAGCACATGTGGGTATGGACCTGGGTGACCGACACGGCCGCCGAGCTGGCGAGGCGGAAGGCCCGGGTCGCCCAGGCGAAGTACTCGGACTGGGCGGCACGGCGCAAAGGCAGGCCTTCGCGCAGCGCCGGTTCGTCGATCTGGATGATGGCGATACCGGCGCACTCGAGGTCGGCCACTTCGTCGCCAATGGCCAGCCCCAGCTGGGCGGCAACGTCGCCCAGGGGAAGGTCGTCTCGTACGAAGGACCAGCAGAGCATGGTGACCGGTCCGGTCAGCATTCCCTTGACCGGTTTGGCCATGAGCGTGCTCGCGTAGCCCGTCCACTCGAGGGTGATCGGCGTCGGCCGGGCCACGTCGCCGAAGAGGACCGGCGGCCGCACGCAGCGCGAGCCGTAGGACTGCACCCAGCCCGCCTCGGGCAGGGTGAACCCGCTGAGTGCGGCGGCGAAATAGCGGACCATGTCGTCGCGTTCGGGCTCTCCGTGGACCACGACGTCGAGGCCGAGGTCCTCTTGGAGGGCGACGACCCGGCCGATCTCTGCTTGGAGTGCCCGCTGGTACTCCTCGTCGGTGATCCGACCGACTCGCCACGAGGCCCGTGCGGCGCGCAGTTCGGCGGTCTGGGGGAACGAGCCGATGGTGGTGGTCGGCAGCGGCGGAAGGCCGAGCCGTGCCTGCTGGGCCGCGGCACGCTCTGCCGGTGACCCAGTCCGGCGGGGGTCGCCCGGAGCGTCGGCCAGCGCTTGGCGGACCACCGGGTCGCTCACCTTGGCTGAGCACCGCCGGGCGGCGAGCACGCCCCGGTTGGCCACCAGATCCTCGGCGACGCTGTCGCGTCCATGCTCGGCGGCTTCGGCCAGCACCGACAGCTCGGCCAGCTTCTCTGCGGCAAACGCCAACCACGGGCGGACCTCGGGGTCGATGCTGGTCTCGGCGGCCAGGCTCACCGGTACGTGCAGCAACGAGCACGAGGTGGATACCACCACCTCGCCGCAGAGACTGCCGAGCTGCTCTACGAGCGCAAGCGAGGCGTCGAGGTCGTTCACCCAGACGTTGCGGCCGTCGACGACCCCGGCGAACAGCACCCGGTCCCCGATGCCGCCGACGTGCTCCAGGAGGGACAGGTTCTCCTTGCCCCGGCAGAAGTCCAGGCCGATCCCCTCGACGGGCAGGTCGGCCAGGACCTCCATCGCCTCGCCGACGTGGCCGAAGAAGGTGGAGATAGCGATGCTCGGGCGCGCCGACGCCGCCCCGAGGCTCCGGTAGGCGCGCCGGACCGCCTCGAGCTCGGCGGGGCTGCGGTCTTCGACGAGTGCCGGCTCGTCGAGGCGCACCCACGCAGCACCCGCGGCGCCGAGCTCTGCCAGGATCTCGACGTAGACCTCGATGAGCCGGTCGAGGAGAGACAGGCGATCGAAGCCAGGCACCTCACTGGTGCTGCGAGTCAAGAAGGTGAACGGCCCGAGCAGGACCGGGGTGGTCGGGATCCCGAGGCTGGCGGCCTCTACCAGCTCACCGACGGCCTTGGACGGGTTCGCCGCGAACGTCGTGTCAGGGCCGACTTCGGGCACCAGCTGGTGATAGTTGGTGTCGAACCACTTGGTGAGCTCGAGTGGCGTCACCGCCACGCCGTCGAGCTGCCCACCGCGGGCCATGGTGAAGTACCGGTCGAGGTCGACAGTTTGCCCCGGCGGGCCGAAGCGTCCCGGGACGGCCCCGACGGCAGCCGCGGCATCGAGCACGTGGTCATAGAACGAGAAGTCGTTGGACGGCACGAAGTCGACTCCTGCCAGGACCAGCTGCTGCCAGTTTCCCCGTCGTATTGCCGCCGCAGTGTTCTCGAGATCTCCGTCGGACGTCTTGCCGGCCCAGTGGCCCTCCAGCGCCCACTTCAGCTCGCGCTCAGCGCCGATCCGGGGCATTCCGTGCACTGCGGTCCTCATGCCACCTCTTTGTTCTCTTTGCCGGTGTCGATGTCTTGGAGGACACGGGCCTCGCTCCCCGGTGGCGCACCACCACCGACAGCCTCCAGATGGCCTGCGCCAGCCAGGCCGTCGAGGAGGAGGTGGAAGTAGACCATCCCGCCGTAGGGCCACCACATAGTGCCCAGCGCGGCGAGCTCGTCGTAGCCGGCATCGGCCGCGAGACCGAAGCGGCGCCGCAGGTTGTTGCGGGCGCCGACGTCGTCGCCGGGCAGGACCTGCAGCCGCCCGAGCCCGCGCAAAAGAACATACTCGCCGCTCCAGCGGCCGATCCCGGGCAGGTCGACCAAGGCCGCGAAGGCGCGATCGTCGCCAAGGCGTTCGAGGCCGTCGAGGTCGAGCGAACCGGAAGCCACCTGGCCGGCAATCAGGAGGATCGTGCGTGCCTTGGCCTGGCTGAACCCCAGGCTCCGCAGGTGGGAGGGATCGGCCCCAGCGAGCTGGTCGGGGCTGGGGAAGCCCGGCGTGGCAAAGCGGCCGGGCAGCGTCGGACCGTAGGCCGTGGCGAGCCGGCCGAGGAGGTGGATTCCGACGGTGAGCGACAGCTGCTGGCAGGCGACAGCGTTCACCAGGGCCTCGAAGACACCCGGAAAACGCGGCGGGCGCACGCCCCGAAATCGCCGTGCGAGCTGGTCCAGGCGCTCGTCGCGCTCGGCGAGCTCGTAGAAGCCGGCGAGGTCCACGCCGAGGCCGAGCGTCCGTTCCAAGCTGCAGCGGACCTCGGCCACGACGGCGTCGCTCGGCTCGTCCCCGCGGCGTCGCAACTCAACCGCGAGAAGCGATCGGTCCGGGTCGTCTCCCGGCTCCTGGTGAACGGCGACGCCGAGCGGCTGCCCGCCGGCGACCAGAGTGCGACGGTAGGTCGTGCCGTCCCAGGTGTCGATGGTGTTGTGCGGGCGGCGGCGCAGCGCCCACACGGTGAGATCGAGACGAAACGGCGAGTGGACCTCGAGCTCGAAACGGCGGGTGCTCACGGCCGGCTACCTGGCTCCCGGTCCGACGACAACCTTCTGCAGCACCGCCGCACCCGAGCGCTCGACATCACGGGTGGCGGTGAGCAGCACGAGACGCCGACTGGCAGCCAGCTTCCGCAGCTTCGAGACGGCCGATGCGCCGGGCTCGCCGGCGAGCTCGGCCCGGTAGCGGCGGGCGAACTCGGCGAAGCGTCCCGGGTCGTGGCCATACCAACGGCGCAGTTCGGTGCTCGGGGCGACGTCCTTCTCCCATTCGTCGAAGTCGACCGAGGTCTTGGTGAGCCCGCGGGGCCACAGCCGGTCGACGAGCACCCGGTGCTCACCCGGGCTGCGAACCGGATCTTCGTAGACCCGCACCACCTCGACGTGCGCTTCGGTCATGGCAGTGCTCACCCGGCCCGGAACCCGAGGGCGCGCGCCGCGTCCTCGTCGATCATCGCTGGGCTCCACGGCGGGTCCCACACGACCCGTACGTCCACTTCTACGCTCCCATCGACGGCGTCTGTGATGGCGACACGTGCCATCTCAGGCAGCACCTCGGAGGCCGGGCAGCCGGGCGTCGTCATCGTCATCTCCACGACCACCGCGCCGTTCTCGTCGCGCACGTCGTAGACGAGGCCGAGCGACACGACGTCGAGGTACAGCTCCGGGTCGTACACGCCCCGCAGGGCGTCCCACGCCGCGTCGAGGACGTCCGACGCCGACAGCTTGAGCCAGTCCGGCCCCACACCAGGCGGTGCACTGAGCCCGTCTGTGCCTCCGCTGACAGGCTCTCCTCGGGCCGGGCTGCTCACGACGGCCGCCGGAAGGTGACCTGCCAGTCGCCCCCGCCGAGGTCTTCTGCCTCATAGGTGAACCCCTGCGAGGAGAGCACGCCTTCGAGGGGCACCGGCTCGAAGGGGGCCAGCACCACCAGCTCCTCGCCCTCGCCGAGGGCACCAGCCGCCGCCATGATCGTCTCGAACGGCTCAGCGCCGGACGCGATGATCGGACGAGCATCGACGGTAACCATCGCTCGCTCCCTTCTGGGCCACCGGGATGCTCCCGATGTGCCCTGTTATTCTGTTCGGTACTAGAACTTATCAGGTATGAGCGCACTGCAGGTTCCCCACGAGCCCGAGATGAGCCCCACCGTCGCCGGCCGGAAAGGGCTTCGCAGCGGGTGGACCACGGGAACCTGCGCCTCGGCGGCGGCCAAGGCGGCGTTCTCAGTGCTGCGGGGCGGCGTGCGGCCGGACCGAGTGGAGGTTGGCCTACCAGCAGGCCGGCGCGTGCGCTTTCCTATCGAATGGGACGGCGAGGGCCGTGCGGTCGTTGTAAAAGACGCCGGGGACGACCCGGACTGCACCGATGGCGCCCGCATGACGGCCGAGGTGCGCTGGGCTGATTCCGGCGAAGAGCGCGTCCTGCGGGCGGGGGAGGGGGTGGGGACCATCACCAAGCTCGGCCTGGGATTGGCACTCGGCGCCCCGGCGATCAACCCGGTGCCGAGGCGGATGATCCTCGCGGCGCTCGGCGAGGTCGGTCCGGAACCAGTGGTGGTCATCTTTGCGGTGCCCGATGGCGAGGCGATGGCAGCGGAGACGACCAACGCCCGTCTCGGGATCCTCGGGGGGATCTCCATTCTCGGGACATCCGGTATCGTGCGCCCGTTCTCCACTGCCTCCTACCGGGCATCGGTTGTCCAGCAGATCGACGTGGCCGCCGCCCAGGGCGAGCGAACCGTGGTGCTGGCGACCGGGGCTCGCTCGGAGGCGGCAGCCGCCCGGCTCTACCCGGATCTCGACCCGGTGTGCCTGGTCGAGGTGGGCGACTTCACCGGGATCGCCCTGCGCCGCGCCGCCCACGCAGGGATGCGCCAGGTGATCTTCGCCGGCATGGCCGGCAAGCTGGCCAAGCTTGCGGCCGGAGTGATGATGACCCACTTCCACCTTTCCGAGGTGGACACCTCGCTCCTCGCCGCGCTGGCGGTGGAATCCGGCGCACCCCCCGCGGTGGTGGAGGCGGCCACCGCCACCGCAACGGACCGTCACTTCTTCGACGTGTGCGTGGCTGAGTCGTGCCTGGCGCCCCTCGCCCTGCTCTGCGAGCGTGCCCGAGCTGCCTGCCTAGCCCACGCCGGCTGGAGCTTCGAGCTCGAAGTGGTCCTCGTGGACTACGAAGGCTCGATGGCCGTATGCCGCGCCGGCTTGAATGGAGCTGGACCGTTTCTGCCTTGAAAATCTGCTGACAACTAGAGATATAATGGGAAGGTGTTGCGTCCTCAAGACTGGACCAACCCAGCGGGTGAGAGTCCCGTCCGGGTAAACGCCGGAGAGCCCGGTAGCAGGCCCCGGTCCGTTGCCGAGAGGCGGTGGGCTGAGCGGGGCGTCAAGAGCCTCTTTGGAGGGAGCAAGCGTGCGGGCCGTAGCACCACCAGGTGTGAGTCCTGCAGCCTCGTCATATCCACAATGGGGGAGCCGAGCCGCTCATTTCACGGCGAAGGCAGCACCTGGCCTAAATGGCGTCCGGACATGCCCTTGGCCAGGTCCCTCCGGGGTACGGGGAGCGGCACGTACGCAAGGGTTGGGCCGGGACTGGAGAGGCCCGTCTCCACAGCCTTGTCAGCAAAGACCGTCGGTATAAGCCAGTGGTGAAAGCCGACGGAGTGGAGCGGGAGTCCGACGGGGCCGTAGTACCTGGGAGGGCCGCACAGGCCCGCGGACCAGGGAAGGGCCCCGACTTCACGCCGGGGACGGAGGTAAGCGCGAGGGCATGGCTGGGACCACCGCGGCGAACACCATGGCCTCGCTGCTTGAAGGCGCGGGCGATGACGACTGAGGCTGAACCCCCGCCGACCAGGACCAGCAGGTCCTGGGAGGGCCGACCGCCGGGGGTTCCGGCTGCGGTGCCGCCACCGTCGGTGCCTCTGGCGTTCCTCGCTGCGGCATCAGCCGGTCTGGTTGCCTGTGGCGGCACCTGGATCTGGGCGCGCAGCGCCGCAGCTGCGGACCCCAACACCGATCCTGTTGTCGCCGCGGTGCACTTCGGGGTGCTGGCGACGCTGGCGATGGGGGTCCTTGGTGCGACCCATCAGTTCACCCCGGTCATCACCGGCAGGCCGCTGCGATCGCTGCTGTTGGCCCGAGCCACGTTCGTGACCTGGCTATTGGCATCGTGGATGCTGCCGTTCGGGATCGCTACCGAGCAGCTCGCGGTGACCGCGGCGAGCGGCGCGCTCGCGGGCGTAGCCATCGTGCTGCTGGCGGTGAACCTCAGCGCGCCGCTCTCGGCGCGAGGGAAGGGCGCTCCGGTCATCGCTCTGCGCTTCGCCGTCGTCGGTGCGGTGCTGACGACGTTCCTCGGCGTCGCCTTCGTCGGTGACCGCCAGGGCAACTGGTTCGAGCTCTCCGGCCACGTCGACCTGGCGATGGGCGTGATCGGGATGTTCGGCTGGCTGGGGATCACCTACGTTGGTGTCGCCGAGAAGCTGTGGCCGATGTTCATGCTGGCGCACCTCCCCGCAGGTCGTCGCGCCGGGCGCCTCGCGGTATGGACGATCCCGATCGGAGCGGCAGCCCTTGCCGGAGGGCTGGGATGGGGCATCCTCGGCTTGGCGTGGGTCGGGGTGGGGATCCTTGCCGTCGGGCTCGGCGCGCATCTGGTGTCGCTGTGGGCCCACATCCGGCATCGCCGGAGGAAGGCCGACCTGCACCTCGTGTTCGTCATCACCTCGGCCGCCTGGCTGTTCGTCGGCGCCGGCCTCGGCCTCGCCGGCGCGCTGGTCCTCCCACACCACTACGACCAGGGTGTGGCGCTGGTGGCGGCCTCCATGGCTGCGTTTGGCGGCTGGCTGCTCGAGGCACTGGTCGGCCATGCCCACAAGGTCGTGCCGTTCATCGTGTGGTCAGCACTTCGGGCGCGGGGGGTGGCCACGGGTCCGTCGGGCAAGCCGCTCATGTTCGCCGACCTCTACGACCACGGCTGGGCCGCAGCCACCTACGGGACCACGACTGCCGGGATCGCCGCGCTGTGTGTGGGTCTCGGTGCCTCGCTTCCAGCGGCGACGGCTGCAGCTGGGCTGCTGCTCATCGTCACCGGCATCATGGTGGCGGCCAACCTGTCGATCCGCCCGGTGCGCCTGCTGACCGCAGGGCGGCTCAGCGAGGACGCTCCTGTCGCGGCCGGTCCCGTCAACGCTCCCGCTTCTCGAGGGGTGACGCCCTGACCGGCGCCCAGGGTGCGATCTACGGCAACGGAGTTCTGAGGTGCCAGCCAGGGTGACCGCCGGCGGTCGGAACGGGGTCAGACGGCAGCGGTCTGCGCAGGCGCATTGTGATGTGCCGCGTCTGTGTGACGACGAGGACCGCGGGTGGTCTCGGCCGACAGGGCCGTGCGTCCGAGGCCGCGCTTGCGACGCAGCGTGGTGCGTTCGCTCGGCGTGAGGCCTCCCCAGATCCCATCTTCGGGATTGGCGACGAGCGCGTAGGTGAGACAGTGAAGGCGCACGCCACATTGGCCGCACACTTCCTTCGCCTCAGCGACTTGGTTCGCTGCCTCCTCGGTGCGCTCTCCTGCCGGGAAGAACAGTTCCGGCCCCATGTCTCGGCAGGCAGCGCGGGGGCGGCAGCGGCCCGCGTCCCACAGGAGCCGGGCATGGCGGCTTTCGAGGCGCAGGAGCATCGGGTGCCCGTTACTCCTCGATGAAGATGCACTCGCCTGGGCATTCCTCGGCGGCTTCGCGCACTCCGTCCTCGTAGTCGGAGGCGACGGCGGCGAGACCTTCGGAGCCGCCCGGATCGCTCAGGACCCGACCGTCTTCTTTCACGTAGGCGAGCCCGTCTTCGAGCAGGGTGAAGACCTGCGGGCAGATCTCCTCGCAGAGGCCGTCCCCGGTGCACAGGTCCTGGTCGATCCACACCTTCATCGATACGGCTCCTTTACTTCGCGGGCGACGGACCCCGACCGGAACGGAAGCACCGGCGGGCCTCACCACATGCCCAGTTGCAGGCGGGCCGCCTCCGACATCCGGCTCAAGTCCCACGGAGGCTCCCAGACCAGCTCGACGTCGGCCGCGACGATGCCGGGGAGCTCCAAGATCTTCTGGGTCGCCTCGGCCCGAAGCACATCGCCCATCCCGCAGCCGGGCGCGGTCATCGACATCGTCATCTCGACCCGGTGCTCTCCGGGGGAGACTGCGATCACCTCGCAGGTGTAGACGAGGCCGAGGTCCACCACGTTGACCGGGATCTCCGGGTCGAAGACGCTCCTCAGCCGGTCGAGGACCAGCTCGACATCGGGCGGCCCGGACGCCTCGGACTGCCCGTCTGCAGGGGGCTCGACGCCGAGCGCGTCGGCATCCGCGCCGTCGATCCGCGCCAGGAGTCCATGGCGAATCTCGACGGTGAAGCTGCCGCCCAACTGTTGGGCGAGCGTCACTTGCTCGCCTCGGGCGAGGACGGCCGGCTGGCCACTCGGGATCAACACAGCACGGCAGTCCCGTCGCAGCTCGACGACCTCGTTCACTTCGCCGTACCTCCTCGTGATCGGCTGGCGGAGACGTCCCGCGCGCTATCGCTGTCGGGCGCACTGCCGGTACCTCGGCGACCAGCTGACATGATTGGCTCCAGGTGAGCGGTGACGAGGCGCTCGGCGTACTGGCGGATGGGGCCGTCGGTGAAACAGTCGAGGACCTCCTGGACGAACCCCGAGACGAGCAGCGCCCGGGCCTCCTGGTGCGCGACGCCTCGGGAGCGAAGGTAGAACAGGGCGTCGGGATCGAGCTGCCCGACCGCCGCGCCGTGGGTGCAAGCCACGTCGTCGGCGAAGATCTCCAGGCGGGGGCGAGTGTCGACCTCCGCTCGGTCCGAGAGAAGCGGGTTCTTGTTCGTCTGGTGGGCATCGGTGCCGACAGCGCCGGGGCGGACCACGATGTGGCCGTTGAACACCCCGTGGCCGTCGCCGTCGACGACACCCTTGTAGATCTGGTGGCTCCGACAGCCCGGAGCACCATGGTCCACCAGGATCGCGTTGTCGTGGTGCTGGCCGGAACCGGTGAGGAACAGCCCGTCGAGCTCGACCTCCGCGTTCTCACCGTGGAGGACGGTGTGGACCTCGTGGCGGCCGATCCGGCCACCGACGGCGAGCAGTCGGGAGGAGAAGCGACTGGAGCGGCCGAGGCGGGCCTCCAGGGACGAGAAGTGGAAGCTGTCCAGGCTCTCGTCCTGAATCACGTAGTGGTTCACCTGGGCGTCGTCGTCCACCACCACCTGGGTGAGCGCGTTGGTCACCGACGGGCTGCCGGGAGCGCCGAGGTGAGTCTCGACCACCGTCGCCTTCGACCTCGCTCCCGCGAGGACCACGACGCGGGGATGCGACCAGTGAGGAGCACTTCCCGGCGTGGTCACGAAGACGATCTCGATCGGGGCCTCGATGGCGCTCTCACCGGGAAGCTCGACCAGTGCTCCACCGGTGGCCTGCGCGTCGTTGAGGGCGCGCAGCGCGTGCGGGTACCCGCCCGGGTGCCACGACCATAGGGGCTCGAGCCGTTGCGGGGTGGCGGCCAGCGCGTTCTGAAGGCTCTCGATGCGGACACCACGAGGCAAGCCGTCGTGGTCTGATAGCTCTGGAATGAATTGGCCACCCACGACCACCAGGCGAATCCCGCCGAGCCCCGGGCCGACCAGGTCTCGCAGTGACACATCGGGCCAGCTACCGTCGCGGGCGGTGTAACTGTCGGTGTCGGTGGGGACGGCGAGGACGGGGTCGATCCTCGTGTAGCGCCAATCTTCGTGCTTGGCGCTCGGGAACCCGTTGGCCGTCACCCACGCCGCTGCTCGGCGACGGGCCACGGTGAGCCAGTCCGGGTCCGACGGCCATCCCGCCAGCGGGAGCTGCAACCCCTCGCTGGGGTGGGCGGGCACCGTCCGAGCTGCGAGTGTCATCGCCCTGATCCGATCGGCGTCGGCAGCTCGTGACCGGACCTGGCGTCGAACCCGGCGTAGCCGTGGGCTTCGAGCTCGGCGGCGAGCTCGGGACCGCCGGAGCGGACGATCCGTCCCCCGGCGAGCACGTGCACCTGGTCGGGGATCAGATGGTCCAACAGGCGCTGGTGGTGGGTGATGAGGATCGCGGCGGTGTCCGGGGACCGCAGCGAGCTGACACCGGCGGCGACGACGCGCAGCGCGTCGATGTCGAGGCCGGAGTCGGTCTCGTCCAAGATGGCGAGGCGCGGCCGAAGAACAGCATCTGGAGGATCTCGTTGCGCTTCTTCTCCCCTCCGGAGAACCCGTCGTTGACCGGGCGATCCATGAGCGTCCGGTCCATCTCGACCAGGCGGCGCTTCTCCTCGGCGAGGGCGAGGAACTCGACGGGACCGACTTCGTCGAGGCCCCGGGGGCGTTGAGGGCGGTGCGCAGGAAAAGTACATGTTGGCCACGCCGGGGATGTCGACGGGGTGCTGGAAGCCGAGGAACACCCCCGCCGCGGCGCGCTCTTCGGGCATCATGGCGAGCAGGTCGGCGCCGTCGTAGAGGACCCGGCCGGCGGTCACCTGGTAGGGGTCCCGGCCGGCGAGGACGTGGGCGAGGGTGCTCTTGAACGACCTGTTAGGACCCATGATCGCGTGGACCTCGCCGGCTGCCACCTCCAGGCTCAGCCCAGAGAGGATCTCGGTGTCGCCGATGCCGGCGTGCAGGTCGTCGATGAGCAGCATCAGCCGACGGCCCCTTCG
>Ga0182027_10008823_pt1 | contig 14602 bp, 8 predicted proteins | sample 712E1DmetaG_FD_121300 | JGI IMG/M metagenome (GOLD analysis project Ga0182027, IMG submission 121300) | Permafrost microbial communities from Stordalen Mire, Sweden - 712E1D metaG (Illumina Assembly) | ecosystem: Environmental > Terrestrial > Soil > Wetlands > Permafrost | place: Sweden... | reverse complement strand
CGCATGATCGGGCTTCCCGTTGTGCAGCAGTTCCTCCGCCTGGCGGTCCATGGAGACTAATTCCTCGACCGCCCGCCCGTAGGAGGATTCGATCGTGGGATCGGCTTTAGGCCGTTCGGCCGGCGGAGCGGTGGAACAACCGCAGAGCAGCGCGGCCGTGAGGATGACGCAAGAGCGCACTGAGTACAGCATAGCCGACAGGGGCATTGAGGGGCGTGCTGCCCGTATCAATCACGCCGCCGCTGATGCATCATTCGCCAGAACCAATCCGGCGCTGCCGCCGCTCATGACATAGAGATTCCTACGTGACCTCTGGCTCTGATTCCCGGCACAACCCCGATGAATGACTGCTATGCAGTACCTGCCCGGCAGCGCTGAAGAGGCCAAGCATGCGCCAGCTCGTGGCATCGCGGTTGCCGCCGTGGCGTGGTGAACCGTAGTAACCCTGCAAGCTATGCGCCAGAAGAAGGTCGAAAAACCGCCCGTCCTCGTGCTCCAGCCTCTGAACGATCTCCGTCCGTTCCTCCGCGTGGGCCAGAGTGAAACTCTGCCCGCAGCGGGAGACCGCCAGTTCCTCGGCCCGGCGCAGGCCACGCCGGTACGCGCTTTGGTATTTGTGGAATCGGTGCGTGAGCTGCAGATCTATGTAGTTCACCACACCTGCCTGCGATGCGGAGGGGTACTGATCCGCGGGGATGATCTGATCGCAAAGCGCGGATAGCGTGTGCGCCTCCGCATCGCTCAGGAATCGCCAGGTGCCAGTCGAATGCGCACCGCATCCCGTCGAGATGCCGGCTAGCGCCGCGCTGGTGGCGCCGATAAAGTTTCGCCGATCCATGACGCTCCTTCCGCTGGAGACCAGCCGCGCGGCACAGCGGCTGTGAATTGCACTGGAAGCAACATCCTAAAGCCGGGTGGCTGCGAGCCAGACGCTCCGGACGATTAGTCGGGGTAAAGTTGCCGCGGGTCTCGCGTGTTAGTCGTTAACTCCTCCGCGGCGTGTGCCCTAAACGTCTATTGCGCCTGGCCGGGCAGCAGGGGATTGGGGGCGATGGCCGCATCTTCCTCTCCCGACGGGTAGCGTTCGCGGATCAGCCGGACTTGTTCGGTCTCTGCCTGCGCGTCTTCCTTGCGGCCGAGGATGGCGTACGCCTTCGCCAGATCGTAATGCGCCTGCAGCAGGCTGGGGCGCAGTCGGACTGCTTCACGCAGCTGGGCCACGGCCTTCTCGTACTGCTCCTGCTCGAAGGCGATGCGCCCGGCGAGCGCATGCGCCCAGGGGTTATCTGTTTCGAACTCGAGCGCCAGCTCGACCTGTTTCCGAGCCGAGTCGATTTCATCGGGTGAAAGATGATAGGTGGATTCCGCCAGGTAGTACCACACCGCCGGACCATCCGCTCCCAGGGACAGTGCGGTTTCGAGCTGGCGTCGGGCTTCTTCATAGCGCCGGTGGGTCGCCAGAACGATGCCGAACGTCACATAAGGATCTGACCACTCGGGCCAGCGGCTCTCGATTTGCGAGAGCAGACGCTGGGCCTCGTCGGTCTTTTGGGCGACTTCGAGCGTGCTCGCTTCGAGCAGCAGAATGGAGGGGCTGTCGGGCAGGATGCGGCTTGCTTGTTCGACCAGCTGGAGCGCCGCGGGAATACGTTTGTGCCGCAGCAGGAACCGGGCCGCATCACGGTACAGCGAAGCTCGCTGCGGGGCCGCGCGCAGGGCCCGATTGAGGTCCGACGCCGCGGAGTCCGTGGAGCCGGCGGCATCCAGCATGTTGGCGCGGGCCAGGTAGTAATCTCCAGAGCGCTGCGCTTCGGCAATGTGCTCCATCTGATCGAGCGCCGCCTTCGGGCTGACGGCGTGAAACGTGGCGATGGCCAGATCAAGCCTCACCTCTGGTGAAGGATCTCCGGCCGAGGCTTGTTCGAGCACCTCTTTCGCGAGCGGATATTGCTCCGCTTCGAGCAGCGCATGACCAGCATTGGAGAGCAGCGAGGCGGCTGGTTGAAGGGCCAGGAACTGGCGTGCGGCCGTCGCGCCTTCGCTCATCTTCCCGTCGCTGAGCAGCAGTCGCAGTTGCTCCAGCCGCCATACGGCGTTGTCGGGATCGCTGCCCAGGCGCTTCCGCAGGCGGGCGCGAAACTGCGCGTCCTGCTCCTCGGGCGAAAGGCTGAGGAACTCGACCATACCGGCCGGTGGATTGCGGGGCCGGCGTTCGGGACCGAGGCGGCGATACTGTTCGATGACCGCGCGGGATTCGGCGGACTGGCCGGCGCCGGCCAGCGCCCGGCTGAGATGAAACAGGATTTTCAAATTACCGGGGGCCAGCGCAGTGGCTTTGCGCAGCAGTGGTACGGCGTCCTGAGGGCGATCCAGGTCCGCGTACGTCCGTCCCAGGCGGTCCAAAAGGTTCGGGCTATCCGGCTCGCGAGCGAGGGCGAACTGCAGGTCCGGCAGGGCGGACTCGGGTTTGGCCATCTCGCCATACAGCACCGCCCGTGAGAAGCGCGCCGGGAGGAAGTCTGGTTGCAGGGAGATCGCGCGATCCAGATGGAGCAGGGCTTTGTCCTTATCCACCTTGGTTTCCGCGGCGCCTAGTTCGTAGAAACCGACGGCGTCGTCCGGGTGGCGCTGGACGTACCAGCGCAGGTCGATGATGCCCTTTGCCGGCTGACCGCTCAGGGCCATGGCAAATCCGCGCTCGCGGCGCGCGGCATCGTCCTGGGGGGCGAGAGCCACGCACTTGTTCCAGGCCAGCACGGCGTCGGCATAGTAGCTCAGATCCATCGCGCTGCGCGCCAGGAGTTGCTGCACGGCGAGGTGATCGGGCGCCAGCCGGGACGCTTGTGCCAGCAACGCGAGGGCGGCGTCGTTTTGTTTGAGAGCCACGTCTACCGCGGCCAGGTTGTAGAGCACGTCCACATCTTGAGGGCGCTGTGACAAGGCAATGCCGAGAACGTTTTGCGCGCGTGCCTGATGACCGGCATGGAAGGCGGCGAGGCCGAGGTTATACAGCACGTCGAAATCGGCACCGGCGGATTCCAGCGCGCGGGAGAAGAAGACCTCAGCCTGGTCGAACTGTTCTACGGCTGCCAGGGCGACGCCGGCCGAAAAGTCCAGGCGGGCGTCGCTTCCGGCGGACTGGGAAAAGCGGAACAGGATGGCCTCGGCGTCGGCTTTGCGGCCGGCGAGATAAAGGCCCTGCAGGCGCAGCAGGACCACGGGCGGGGATTCGCGCACATCGGGCGGAAGGCGATCCAGTGAACGCAAGGCCTCCCCCGCCTGCTTGTCGTCAATCGCGAGTTTCGCGAGCTGAAGATTTGCGTTTTCGTGCTGCGGGTCGAGTGCAAGGACTTCCAGAAACGCCTTCCGTGCACCTTTGGCGTCGCGGGTGGCCAGTAGGTGGTTGCCGAAATTGTTCAGGAAAGTGATCGAACGGGGAGCGGCTGCAAGGGCGCGGCGATAGCAATCGCCAGCTTCCGTATAGTTCTTTTCGCTATCAAGTACTATACACAGCAGGCCGAGCGCCGCGGCGTTGCCCGGGCGGGATTTCAACTCGGTTCGTAGCGCCTGTTCAGCGGCGGGGAGGTCGCCGCGCTGAAAGGCGGTTAGCGCATTGCGGAAAAGACCGGCCTGGGCTGGATCCGCCGCCATGCTCAGCACGATGGCAAGGAGTATGGCAGCGATAGGCGTGAAGAACCGGCGCATTAAACGACTGCTTCTAGAAGCTATTGTAGGGAATGAAAACTGTGGCGGGCCGAAGCCCGCCACAGGGGTGCTCCTGAAGAGGAAGTCAGAAGTAAAGTTTGAGGCCTAGCTGGACCTGCCGCGGCTGGTTCGCCTGGCAGGTGATGCTGCCGAAGTTGTCCTGACCGATGGCGGTAGCCGGTCCACAGAACTGAACGCGGTTCAGTGCGTTGAAAGCCTCCAGTCGGAACTCCGCCTTCGCGCCCTCCCTGAAACCGAGCGGGAACTGCTTGAACAGGGAGGCCGAGAGGTTATCCGTTCCAGGCTGCCTCAGGTTGGGCATAACACGCGGCGCGTTGCCGTCGGTGAAGGCGGGCGGCAAGCCCCCCAAATTGGAACCTCCTACTCCAGGGTCGACGAAATACTGCAACGTCGTCCCGTAATCGCTCGCGATGCGGAACGGAGTGCCGGTCAGATCGGCCCGCTGTGCACCGTACGTGGGAACATTCACTCCGTTGACCAGAGACAGGATGACGGGCACACCCGTATCCCAGCGATACATACCATTGAGCTGCCACCCACCGAGAATGCCGTTCGCGACGTTGTTGGACCTGGCACCCCAGCGCATATGGTGGCCGAACGGCAACTGATACACAAAGCTGAACATCGCTGTCTGCGAGATATCGAAATTCGAGAGGCCTCGTTCAAGCCGGAGATTGTTGGGATCCTGGACGCCGGTATCAATGCCGCCCAGCCAAAGGATGTTGCCACTGGCGACGGAGGAATCGTCGATGCTCTTCTGCTTCGTATAGGTGAAGAGGAATTGGAGGCCTTCGGAGAAGCGCTTCTCAACACGGATCTGCAGCCCGTTGTAGATAGAGTCGCCAACTGGTTGCGAAGAAGTGCTTACGCCGCTGTACTGCGGATAGGGCAGGAAAAGCTGCCAAGCCGAGATATCGGAAGCGAGCGCGGACGAGGAAGGTACGAAATTGGCGAACGGGCTCGGCACTGTCGCATTAAAAGCCGCGGGATTGGCCCGGTATGCGGCAGCGATGTTTGGAGGCAGGACGTCCAGATTGGAGCAGCCGGAACAGTAAAGGTGGGTGCCCTTTCTGCCGACGTACTCGGCGTCCACCAGCACGGACCAAGGCAACTGACGTTCGAGCCCAAAGCTCCAGGTCTGTTCCTGGGGCAGCTTATCCCACTCGGGCACGGGTCCGGAAGGCGTGAAGCCGAGCATGTAGTTGCTCCCCGCACTTGCGCCGGGTGGGAGCTGAATGGGGTTGCCATTAGGTGGGAAGGGATTTCTCAGGAATGAGAAGGGCACACCGGTATTGCCCGGCTGGAGCGCCATTGGGTAGCTGAGTTGGCTGAAGCCGCTGAAGCCGCCGGCGCCGGTTCCTGCCGCGCCGCTCGTCGCCGGGTCGTAGAACATGCCGTAGCCTCCGCGAACGGTGGTGTTGTTGGTGAGCTTATAGGCAAAGCCGAAGCGCGGCCCGATGGCGCCGTGATAGGTATCGACCTGCGATCGCGGGTTGCCATCGACGCCCACGAACTCCATGGCACCCAACAAATTGGCGCAGTAGGCGCAGGCGTCGGCGGGAACCTTGCCGGCCAGCGGTGAGGTTGCGTACGGGTCGAAGTAGCTCATCCGGTTGTAGCGTTCCGTCCGCGGCGTGTCGATGTCATAGCGCATTCCAATGTTGAGAGTCAGGCGCTGGTTGACGTGCCAGTTGTCCTGAACAAAGCCGCCGTACTGGTAGTTCTGTGTGGCGGGAGATAGCGGTATTTCGTACTCGCCCCATCCCTCGTCATAGCCGATGAGCAGTCCCGCGTAAGGATCGCCGCCACCCGCCCCATAGGAAGACTGGGCGGTACCGGCGTTGCTGAAGGAATAGTTGCCGGCGGGCGCTCCGACTTGGAGGAAGTTGATGCGATGACGGCGCAGTTCGCCACCGACTTTCAGCTCGTGAGAGCCGAACATATGGTCCAGCGATCCGACCAGATGGGCCGTTTCGCTGGCATAGTGCATCAGCGCCCAGCCCTGGTAGCCAATCATGCCGAGCCCCTCGCTGTTATAGCCGCCGCTGCCGAACTGGATGGTTGGAAACTCATTGACTCCGGAGAGCCCGATGTAAGCGGGCATGCCCAGTGTCTTCACCGCGCTGGTACCCGGGTATTCCGCTCCGAGACCGCTGGTATTAGTCCAGGCATGGCCATAGCCCAGAGTGAGGGAAAGCACGGTTCGGGGACTCAGCGTACGGGTGTAGTTGAGGGATCCAAGCTCGTTGATGCCGGAACTAGTCCCGTATGAATTGACGTCGGCCTCGTTTCCGTAGAAATTCGGCGCAGTATTCTTGCCCCACTGCTGGGACAACCTGAGGCTCAGCAGATCGTTGTCCGTGAAACGGTGGTCGATCTTGACATCGTACGAGTTCATGGCCGAGGTGTTAGCCCCGGTGGCGAAGAAGTTCGCGTACGGGTTATAGGCCCCCGTGCCCACGTTCACGTTGGGCAGCGGAAACATGTTCATCAGCTTCTGGCCGACCGGGTCAATCAGATTTCCGGGACTGGCGGCCAGGGCGCCAAAGAATGGTACGGCGAGCGGATTCCCAGGGCTCTGATATGTGGCGATGTTATTAAATGGAATGTAGTTTTGACGGATAGTTGCGCCCGAAGAGGGATCATAGACGCCTGTGAATGGATCCCAGATCTGGCCGCTGTCAGCCGAGCACAGGCCGGTCGCGCTGAAGGTGCCCCCATTGCGGGTACAGAGTTCGCTGAAATCGCCGGCTCGCTCTGCTACCGAGGGGACGCCCACGCTGGCCGTTGACGGCGTGGCCGAGCGGATGCCGTCGTAGTCGAAGAAGAAGAATGTCTTATTCTTGATAATCGGCCCGGCGACGGTACCTCCAAAGTCGTCCCAGTGCAGGGACGGAAGCGGCTGGCCCGCGGCGTTGGCGAAGAAGTTGTTGGCATCGAAGAACTTGTTGCGAACGAACCCGTAGGCCTCACCATGGAAACTGTTGGTTCCTGACTTGAGGACCAAGTTGACGATCGTCGCACTGCTGAATCCGATCTCCGCGCTGAAGTTGGATTGCTGCAGCCGAAACTCCTCGATCGCTTCCACCGGCGGCGTATAGATAGGAACCTGAACACCGCTGTTCTGCTCGTAGTTGTTGACGCTGACGCCATCCATCAGAATATCGGCGGTGGAATTCCGGCTTCCGTCGGAGACGAAGTTGTTCATGGAACTGCCGGTGCCGAATGCAAAGGCGGCCGGTTGTGTGACCCCGGGAGCCAGAAAGGCGAGATCAGCGGGATTGCGGCCGACCAGCGGCAGGCTATTGATAAATGTCCGATTAACGGTCTGGCCGGTAACGGAATCTTCAGTTTGCAGCAGCGGCGCGGAGGTGTCGACCACGGCAATCGACTCTCCCACAACCTTGATATTAAGACTGGCGTTTGCCTGAACATTCCCGTTCACATCGACGACAATGTTCGTGCGTTGGAACGGGCTGAAGCCGGCGGACTCCACACGCAGCGTGTATGTGCCCGGCGGAAGGGACCGCAAACTGTATCGTCCCGTGGCATCTGTCGTGGCTGAATAGTTATAGTTTCTGCTGGTTTCGGTGAGCGTGATCCTCGCGCCTGGAACGACCGCTCCACTCGGATCGTCGACAACGCCGGTGACGGAACCGGTGTAGATCTGGGCTGAGACGGTCAGGGTCGCCAGCAGCAAAAGGACAATGCACTTGAGCTTCAGTGCGGATTTCGCAATCATAATAACCCCCTTGACTACGGAGCCACCCGTGATTCCGCATCGCGCGTCAATGTTCAAGGCGTACGACGGCCAAAGCCGGGAAGGTCAGGGAATCCCGGAACTGTACCAGATCTTATACCGGTTGGTTTCACAATGAAACGCTAATGGCCGTTAGTTAGGGTGAGTTTCGGCAGACTGAGCATGTCCCAGTATTTTCAATGAGATGTGCAGGTGGGTGACGGCCCGTTTCGGCATGTTAAGCAGGTATCGATGCCGTGTTAGCCGGGCCGCTTGTGCCCATCCCAAGGTCTGCGATATGCTTCTGAGCGACCGAAAGGACGTTGTGGCTGAGTCGGTTTCCGCCGATTTCGAGCGGGAGAAGTTGGAGTTGCGGGCGGTCCTTGCGTCCAGCGATCTCCAGCGTGCGCCCGTACAGGCCCAGTTGCTGGACTACCTGTGTTCCCGTTACTTCGCCGGCACCGCCGACCAACTCAACGAGTATGCGATCGCATTCGAAGCCCTGGGGCGGCCTCCACACTTCGACAACAAGCGCGATTCCATTGTGCGGGTCGAAATCCACGGGCTTCGCAAGCGACTGCGGGACTACTACGCGGCCGAGGGCTCCAGCCACGCGGCGAAGATCCAGATCCCGCTGGGGCAATACGCGCCCACCTTCACTTTTGACGAGGATCGCCCGGTGGCGCTGATTGCTGAATCGCCGGCTCCGGCCACGCCGGCCCTGGTTCCTCCCGTTCCCTCGTCGCCGCTGCAATCCGCGAAGGCCTGGAAAACGAAGAAGATGTGGTGGATTGGAGCTTTGGTTCCGGTAGTGGCCGTGGCAGCGGTTTTCTTGCTGTTCCACGGCGCCAATCCAGCCAAGCGCCCCGCCAATTCGGTTGCCGGAAGAGCATACACTCCTGAGACCCTCAAGCCTTCGGAGGACATCCGGATCATGGCAGGCGTGGACCACGGATCTTATGTCGACGGTTTCGGCCATTTGTGGCAAAGCGATCGCTTCTTCAATGGCGGCACTGCGGCTCACGGCCCCGATCATGCCATCGCCTACACCCATGATCGAACCCTTTACCAGAGCCGGCGGGAGGGTGCTTTCAGCTACGACATTCCGCTGAAAAATGGCGTTTACGAACTGCGCCTGCACTTCGCCGAGACTGTCTGGGGGGAAGACAACATCGCCGGCGGCGGGGAAGCGAGCCGTCTGTTTCATATCCACATCAACGACCGGGAAGTGCTCCACCTCTTCGATGTGATTGGGAATGCGGGACCAGGCGTTGCCGCGGTACTTGCATTCAAGGATCTGTCGCCGATGGCCGACGGGAAGCTGCATATTCGGCTGGTGCCGCTGACCGATCTGGCGTTTCTGAACGGGATCGAAATCACCCCGGGGATTCCCGGAAGGATGCAGCCTATTCGTCTCATTGCGCGTGATAGCCCGTATGCGGATGCGGAAGGACGCTACTGGCTGCCGGACCGCTGCTCGAAAGGCGGGCAACTGGTTGCGCGGACCGGACCGATTTCGAATACATCGACGCCCGAACTATACCAGGGCGAGCGCTTTGGGAACTTCAGCTACCACGTAGCCGTTCCGCCCGGTCGTTATCGGCTGACATTGTGTTTTGCGGAACGCTGGTTCAGCCCGGATAAACCGGCGGGAGGCGGCGCCGGCAGCCGTTCCTTCAACGTGTATTCGAACGGCGCGGCTTTGCTGCAGAACTTTGATATCTATCAACAGGCCGGCGGGGCTGACAGGGCACTCACCGTGTCATTCCGGAATCTGAGGCCGAATCCGCAGGGCCGCCTGGACCTGTCGTTCGCTCCTGCGAATAACTACGCCTGTCTGAATGCGCTGGAGATCACGGACGAAGGCGGCAGCGATGATCGATAAAAATATATCCTGCCCCCCGCTCTCGCAGTATATTTAGGACTTCAGCAACCTGAACCGATTCTCGCAACCTCCCGATGACACGCAGAGAATTGCTGCCCCTGATCCTAGCGGGTCTTCCCTCCGCATCATTGCTGCATGCGCAGATGGCTTCACGCGGGGTGCAGGCTCTGCCCAGGGGCAAGGCGTCCGGACTGCCATTCAACGCGCACCTGGTGAATGTGGCGCGTGCCGCCGGTCTGCATGCTCCAGTGATCTACGGCGGCACTGAGAAGAACGACTACATTCTGGAGAGCATGGGATGTGGCGCCGCGTTCATCGACTACGATAACGACGGCTGGCTGGACATAGTGATGCTGACGGGCCGGCGAGTGGAGGCCACTCCGGCCGGCGCCGTGATCCGGTTGTATAAGAACAATCGCAATGGCACCTTCAGCGACGTAACGGAGAAGTCTGGGCTGGGCCGCAGCGTATGGGCCTGCGGCATCACGGCCGGGGACTATGACAATGATGGGTTTGACGATCTATTCATCACCTGCTGGGGCCACAACCTGCTGTTTCACAACAACGGCGACGGCACATTTACGGACGTAACGGAAAAGGCAGGGCTGCTCGAATCGGGCGCACACTACGGAAGCGGATGCACGTGGATCGACTACGACCGGGACGGGCGACTGGATCTTTTTGTCGCGAATTATACCGTGTTCGACTTCGCAAAGATTCCGCCAGCAGGGAGAGATCCTGCGTGTAACTGGAAGGGCATTGCGGTGGGATGCGGTCCCCGCGGACTGGGACAGGAGACATTTCGCCTCTTCCACAACAACGGTGATGGCACATTCAGCGATGTCAGCGCGAAGAGTGGTGTTGCTGTGGCGCGACCGGGACACCCACTGACCACTGCCGCCGTGGATCTTGATTACGACGGCTGGCCGGATATTTATGTTGCCTGCGACGGCACGCCCAGCCTGCTGTTCCGTAACAACCATGACGGCACGTTCAGCGAAGAAGGTCTGCAGCGCGGTGTGGCACTGAACGAGGACGGACTGGACCAGGCGGGAATGGGACTCGGCATCGGCGACTTCAACACGGACGGATACATTGATCTGCTGAAGACGCACTTTACCGAAGACACACCTGCTCTGTTCCAGAACAACGGCAAAGGGGATTTTCGGGATATGACGATCCGCGCGGGCTTGGGTGTAGAAACCCGCTACGTCTGCTGGGGGACCGGCATGGTGGATCTGGATAATGATGGGTTCCCGGACCTCTTTTTCGCCACCGGTCTGACGTACCCGGAGATAGAGAGGCGTCTGCCTCAATTTCCATACCGGACGCCTGCGATTGTGTTCCGCAATCTGGGGAACGGGAGATTCGAGGAACTGCAGACTGAACTTGGCCCGGGTATTGAGGAACTGCACTCCACCAGGGGCGTTGCTTTCGGAGATTTCGACAACGACGGTGACGTCGACATTCTGATGGTGAATCTGAACGAGCCGCCCTCGCTTCTGAGGAACGACGTTACGGGGGCAAATCACTGGCTGAAGGTGCTGCTTGTGGGGGTAACTTCGAACCGCAGTGCGATTGGAGCCCAGGTGATCGCGATTTATGAAGACCGGAAGCAGGCGCAGGCCGTGCTGGCGCAGTCATCGTATTTGTCGGTGAGTGATCGCAGGCTGCACTTCGGACTGGGCAAGGCGACTGCCGCGGATCTGGAAATCCGCTGGCCAAACGGGCAGATGGAAAAGTTGACTGGCGTTGCCTGCGACCGACTGGTCGTCATCGCCGAAGGAAAAGGGATCATCCGAAGCCAGCGATTCAATGCTGCGCGGCGGGCTGGTGACGTGGGATAGACACGATGACATTAGCCTGGATACGACGAACTGCCTTCTTCCTGGCAGTTCTCGCGAGGGCACAATCGCAAAACGACATGCCCGTTCTGGCTTGGGACATCGCATCGACTCACAAGGTCTACCATGCAGCCTGCGCGGTTGTGGCGGTGAGCGATTCGGGTGTCCCTTTCACTCAGGCGGTACGGGTGCAGTCCGACAAGGGTTACGCCCCTTACTGGAACGCGACGATTCTGTGAGCACGATCGCAGGCGCCCGGAAGGGCGATCTGCTGATTGCGACGTTCTGGATCAGGAACCTGAATACAGACTCGCGCGCGTTGGAGTTGGTGCCTGCATTCCAGAACGAGGCGGGCTAACGGCAAATGGACCCGTCGATCCAGGGCCATGCCGACGGTATAGGTTTGCGTTCCGCGGATGAGCCATACCCGCATACGGGCGAAGGCTCGACGTTTTTGCGTCATGTTCGGAGGCGCCGCACAGAGATCTGAAATCGGTGGGCTGGAGGTTGCCGACTGTGGGGCGATTGCCCGGCCAGTTCCAACATCGCTAAAGAAGCTGTCGTTCTATCGCAATCCACCAGTCCGTCCGGCGGAGCCATTTCGTGAATCATATCAGAGGCTCTTGGAACGCTCCGCAACCGGCGCCCCGCGGCGCGCCGGCTGATCCGGCCGTCAACGACTCGCCGGAGCGCGCTGTGGTTTGGCAGTAGCGTGGAAGAACATTTGGCTGAGGATGCCCGCCTGCTGCGTCCTCAGCTCGCCGCCCGTCCACGCCGTCAGAACCCCGAAATTGGGCACGGCGCCCGCGCTCTCGCTGACGTTCCAATTCCACCAGCTCCACGAGATGCCCTGCTCGCCGGCGCGGAACGTCGGCCCTCCCGGCGCCGTGCCGTTTACATAGCTGACGAAGGTCGCGGCCCACGCCCGCGCGTCATCCGTCGCCAGCCAGTCGCCGCACTCGCCAATAAACACCGGGGCGATGTTCTGTTTGACGATGAATCCAAAGATCGAGTTCATCCGCTCGATCCACTGCGGGCCGTAATCTTTCGGAACATCGCTCACCTCCGCCGGGTAAACGTGCGGCGAGTAGACCACCTTGTTCGGCACGTTCAAAGTGACCGGCCATCCGGCCACGCCCCGCAGGTCGCCCTCATAGGCGTGGGTTTTGTAGTTCTGCACGCCCTCGGCGATGATCAGCGGTCGCGGGTCGATCGCCTGAATCGCGTTCCCGACGCGGATGTACATGGCGCGAATGTCCGTGTTGGACCCGGCCACGCCGTCGTAGCCGCCCCAGGTCGTCAACCCGGCATGTGGTTCGTTGATCAGATCGTAGCCCAGGATCGCCGGCTTATCTTTCCACCGCGTCGCCAGCTTCACCCACGCCTGTTGGAAGTCGGCGTCGCTGATCGTGCCGGTGTTGCCGCCGCCGTCCGTTCCGTCCGTGGCGCCGCCCTTGTCGTACCACAGGCCGTTGACCGGCGCCGTGCCCCAGTTGTCTTTATCCCCATGGCCGCCTTCGTCGTTGTGGATATCCACGATCACGCGAATTCCGACCGCGCCGGCGTTGTCGATCACCTCATCGAGAGTCTTGAGGTAGCCGATGTTGTCGAGCACGCCGCGCGCGAAGGTCAGCACGCGCGTGCAGTTGAAGCCCAGCCGCACCATGTCCGCGAGCGTGGCTCGTACGGCCACCTGATCCAACCCCGCCAGATGAGGATGGACGCTGTTGCCTTCATTCCACCCGATGCAGGCTAGGCGTTGCGGATTGCCGGCGGCATCGACGATCTGGTTGCCCTTTGTGGAGAGCGGCCCGGCGGACAGTAGGCTGCCATCGGCCCAGGCCGTCCCCCCCATCAGAAGCAGAGCGGCGTATGCGGCAAACATGCAACATTTCATGGAGATTCATCCTGAACAAGGTCCGATTGTACTCCACCGGATCCGTTTGTCGTTAACCGGCGAAAACCGGGGACTGATTGTCTCTGTTCTGCCAGATGCATCTGGAGGTTGGGTAGATCGAAGGTGCGGAGGGCGTCAAAGCCGAAAGAGAAGAAGGGGATTTCGTGGTCGTAGGCGGCGGTGTGGAAGCAAGGCTCCGGGTGCAAAACGAAGGAGCGTTCCAGGGAGAGCGGGCGTTCAAAGCAATGACGATAGGTGATGAAGCCGCCGCGGAGGGGGTTGAGCTTGCACCCCCGCAATGCCTCTCTTCCAACCGGAGAGAACGCTCGGGCCGCCAAAACCAGTGGAATGTTGTGGATACGGGCGCATTCGGCGGCGGGTGCTCCTGTCAATGAAACGGGTGGTTGGAGTTGGGGCAAAAAGGAATTGGCTCCCCAGAAAACGTGGTTTCCAACCACCTCTCCACTGTTTTCGGCGATGGTTCCAGCTTGGCTCCCCAAGAGAGACGCAGGTACGAAATGTGAAATGGAGAAAACCGCCAGAGCGGTTTTCTCCGCTGTGTTAACCGGACGGAGGAGTTTCGGAGGTGCGTCCAAAGAGCATGTAGAGCTCGGGAGTGGCAGCTTGGGGCTCCCTGGAAAACGCATTTCCAACTCGTTTCTCCATAGGTTGCCTAGCCCATGCCCCGGGCCCGTCGCCAAGTTGCCATTCAAGCTGCCAATATGCGTCATCGAAGGTCGCAGAAACTCAATGCGCGGCCAAGAGGCCTTTGGCGACGAGATTCCCGCTGCTGCCTCACTTCTTATTCGTGGCGGCCGTGGCGCGATTGACGGCCAGCGTGGCAGAGGCGGTGCTGGCGGCATCGGGCTTACACTCGATGTGATCACCGGCCGCCGGCGTAATCGCCGGCGATGTCGAACAAGTGAAGGCAGTGCCCGACGCGGACGCCGCCGCGCAATTGGTGGGAACGCTCAAGTTGTGCGACGTAGCAGCGGTAAGCTGGCCGCTGGCATTGGATCTCGGGGCATCTGTGGAAGATGGCACGGCGGCACCATTCGCCTTCCCCAGATTTGTGTTCATCATGCTTAAGAAGAAACTCGTGGTCCAGCCCGGCCCTATCGTGCGATCAGCGAGGACCCGCGTCGAGCAAGGCCGCCACAGCTGCCTCGAGTCGTGCGTTCTTAGGCTCAAGCACTCTCAGAATGGCGGCGGTTTCCTGTGCCCGCCCCCGATCGCCGAGTCGTAAGTAGGCGTCTATCAGATGCAGTAGGATGTCCGGATCGCGGGAGCGGCTCTGCTCGAATAAGTGAGCCGCCTCGCGCCAATGGCCGACCGCATACCGCAAGTCTCCCAACCAAGCCAGCGCTAGCGTGTTCGATGGGTCCCAATCGAGGACTTCCCGGTACTCCCGCTCAGCCGCAGTAGCACTGCCGCTCAGCGCCAACGATCGTCCCATCCAAGCACGCGCCGTCAAGTCCCCCGGCTTGGCGGACAGAAGGCCAGAGAATACT
>Ga0182027_10008822_pt1 | contig 14603 bp, 9 predicted proteins | sample 712E1DmetaG_FD_121300 | JGI IMG/M metagenome (GOLD analysis project Ga0182027, IMG submission 121300) | Permafrost microbial communities from Stordalen Mire, Sweden - 712E1D metaG (Illumina Assembly) | ecosystem: Environmental > Terrestrial > Soil > Wetlands > Permafrost | place: Sweden... | reverse complement strand
TCGAGGTATTTGGACAGCGGCATGCCCTTGCGCTGGAGCACGGTGCCGAGCGAGCCGATCTGAATCAGGTCCTCGAGCAGCGTCTTGAGCTCCTTGCGCGCGACGACCGTCGGCTCCTGGCCGTTGCCCCGGACGTGATACTCCACGCGCGTGTCGTCGATCGACAGCTCGAGCAGGTAGCGGTCGCGCTGCTCTTCGGTGTCCAGGTACTGCTCCTGTTTCCCCTTCTTGACGCGGAAGAGCGGCGGCTGGGCGATGTAGATGTTGCCGGCCTCGACCAGCCCGCGCATCTGGCGGAAGAAGAAGGTCAACAGGAGCGTGCGAATGTGCGCGCCGTCCACGTCGGCGTCGGTCATGATGATGACCTTGGCGTATCGCAGCTTGCCCAGGTCGAAGGTCTCCTGGCCGATGCCCGTGCCGAGGGCGGTGACCATCGTGCGGATTTCCTCGTTGGACAGCACGCGGTCCAGCCGCGCCTTTTCGACGTTGATGATCTTGCCGCGCAAGGGCAGGATCGCCTGGAAATGGCGGTCGCGGCCCTGCTTGGCCGAGCCGCCGGCCGAGTCGCCCTCGACCAGGTAGAGCTCGCACAGGTCGGCGTCCTTCTCCGAGCAGTCGGCCAGCTTGCCGGGCAGCGGCGAGATGTCCATCGCCGACTTGCGCACGATCTCGCGCGCCTTGCGCGCCGCCACGCGCGCCTGGGCTGCGGTCAGCGCCTTTTCGACGATGCGCCGCGCCACGGCCGGGTTCTCCTCGAGGTGCTCGGCGATCGCCTCGTTGATGATCGATTCGACCCAGCCGGTCACCTCGGGGTTGAGCAGGCGCCCCTTGTTCTGGCCCTCGAACTGCGGGTTGCTGATCTTGATCGAAATGATCGCCGTCAGTCCCTCGCGCATGTCGTCGCCGGTCAGGTTCTGCTTGAACTGCTTGAGCATGTCGTTCTTGTTGGCGTAATCGTTGATCGTGCGCGTCAGCGCCTTGCGGAAACCCGACAGGTGGCTGCCGCCGTCGCGCGTATTAATATTGTTGGCGAAGGTGTAGACGTTTTCGTCGAAGGTGTCGTTATATTGGATCGCCACCTCCAGCTCCATCTTCTCGATGCGCGGGCCGCTGATCTCTTGTTTCTCGAACTCGCGTTTCTTGACGAAGTGGATCGGCTGCGGGTGGATCATCTTTTTGTTCAAGTTGAGGTGGTTGATGAACTCGACGATGCCGCCCTTATAGGTCCAGGCGTTCTCCTTGCCTGTGCGCTCGTCGGTCAGGCTGATGCGGATGCCGGCGTTGAGGAAGGCCAGTTCGCGGAAGCGGGCGGCCAGCGTGTCGTAGCTGAACTCGGTCGTCTCGAAAATCTGCGGGTCCGGCTTGAAGCGCACCGTCGTCCCGGTGCGCTTGCTCGTGCCGATCACGCTCAGCCCCCCGTTGGCGATGCCGCGCTCGAGGCGCATCTTGTAGATGTTGCCGTTGCGTTTGACCTCGACCTCCATCCACTCCGAGAGGAAGTTGACCACCGAAAGGCCCACCCCGTGCAGGCCGGCGCTATACTGGTAGGCGTCATTGTTGAACTTGCCGCCGGCGTGCAGGATCGTCAGCACCACTTCCAGGGTGGACTTGCCTTTTTTCTGGTGCGACTCCTCGACGGGGATGCCGCGGCCGTTATCGATGATCGAGAGCGAATTGTCGTAATGGATCGTGACGTCGATCTTGTTGCAGTAACCCGCCATCGCCTCGTCGACCGAGTTGTCGATCACTTCATAGACCAAGTGATGCAGGCCCAACGCGCCGGTGTTGCTAATAAACATCGCGGGACGCAAGCGCACGGCTTCGCGATTCTCGAGTACCTGAATGTCCTTGGCCGTGTAGCTGCGTTTGTTTTGCGGCTCGGTCAACTGCGCATCGTCGGGTGGTTGGGTTTCAGTACTCATGCGGACTCTTTTCTTCTTTTCTTTGCACTCGCGCGCAACCGCGAATGGTTACTTTCGATGTTGAATCTTTATGGTTTACGCCCCTCAAGGGCCGTCCTTCGGCTGGCGCCCGCGATGGTGTGGCGCGGCGACTCTTGAACCGACCGCGTTGATGGACCGAACCGATCCCAACCGGTGCGACGAAAGGCGCTCGCCTCAAACGGCGCCCGGGGCGGCCAAGTCGTTGCGTAAGTCGTCGCCAGAGCCTCTTAAATCCCCCCAAGAAAAACGAGACACCAAAACTATCACACCCGCCCGAAAAAATAAATCAGAAACGCTTCTTGGCCCATTCAAAGGCCGCTTTTATCCTTCCAAGCCTTGGCTTTTTAAAGCGGGGCTTTCACAAAGACTCTCCATTAAACCTTTTTTTCACGGTTTTGTCAAGCGTTGCGGCCCATTTTAAGGTTTTATAAGTACATTGATATCAACAATATAAAATCGATTTAGGGCCGCGTGCGAAAAGTGGGGCGAGAGGGGGCGGAAAATAGCGAAGAAAAAACGAATCTTGGACCTTCCCGAGGCGGACCTTTCGATTCGCTCGGTTCCAGGACCCTTCTTGATGATTTTCTCTGTTTTCTCCGTTACCTCCTGTTGACCTTAACTCCTTGGAAATCAGCATTTTACATTCAGAGTCCCGGTAGGGACGATAGAAATCAAACCCGGAAAACTTTTGGCAATCGCTCTAATCCCTTGCGTATGGCCGGGGAACGTATTAATAGTTGCGGATCAGAACACGGAGGAAAATAACCATGACCAGCCGGCGGACCCTCGAACCGAAAGTTCTCGCAATCAAGCCCTTGCTCGCGCTTGCGGGCCGAACCCTGGGGATCCTGCTTGGGCTGGCGGCACTGGGCGCCGGAGGGCCGATCGCGCGGGCCGCCGCCGATACGGCGACGACCTATACGACCAAGGGGCTGTTTTACGCCTCCCCCACGTTCCGCGTCTACGCCGACCGCGTCGAGCGCGGCAAGGTGACGGCCAGCGTGACCCAAGACGGGGGTATTCATACCAACGGGACCTTTTTTAATCCGGACGGGGCCTTGAATCTTGATGCGGACCCCAAAAACAAGCATCTCGCCGAGCGCACCTGGCATCCCCATCACGACCTGAGCGGCCTGGCGCGGTTCAGCAGCCACTTCCCCACCGTGGACGCCGCCTACCGGCTGGCGCTCGATAACATCATGAACTGCATCGACGCCGAACCCAAGGGCTTGATCAGCGCCGGGCCCAAGTACGGGGTCTGGGTGCGCGACACCTCCCACGTGGTGATGCAGGGATGCAATTTCCTCTTCCCCGAGGCCTCGCGAAAAACCCTGGCCTCGCTGGTCAAGCCCGACGGGATGGTCCAGCCCGAGCAAATGTATGCCATGTTTCTGGCCCCCTGGGTCCCCGAGCCGGCGCGTTACTACTCGATGAGCGATTACATCATCTGGATCCCCGCCGCTTGGGAGTACGCCAAGGCCACCGGCGACTTCGCCTTCGTCAAGGAGTACTGGGGGGCGATGGATCGCACCTCGGCTTTTGTCGAGGCACGCATGTTCGACCCGGCCGACGGGCTTTATGACGGCGGCGACGACATCTGCGACGCCTTTTCGGGCTATCCTTACGGGACGACCGGTCGCCTGCCGATCAAGGCCTCGGACACCAACGTGATTCATTACCGCCGGCTGCTGGCGATGGGCGAGATGGCTGGGATTCTGGGTAAAACCGCCCAGCGCGACCAATATTTCGCTAAAGCCAAAGCGCTCAAGGACGCGATCAACCAAAAGTTATGGATGCCCGAATACGGCTATTATGCGCAGCTCAAGATCGACGGCTACGGTTACGATCGGCTGATCGAACAGTTTTCGGAGCTAGGCGAGGCGTTCACGATTCTTTCGGGCGTCGCCTCGCCGGCCCAGGCGGCGCGCATCGTCGCCTCGCCGCAGTGGGACACCGATCTGGGCCTTCCGATCATGTGGCCGATGCACGGCAACGAATCGTATCACGACCAGACGATCTGGCCGATGGCCGAGGGTTACTGGACCGCCGCCAACGGCCGCGCGGGCAACCTGGAGCGGATGCGCAAGGGGATCGCCATCTTCGTCCAGATGGCGATGATCGAACACACCTTCACCGAACAGATCAACCTATACTCGCTGATGCACCAGGGCGGGCGCGACCAGGCTTGGTCGTGCATGGCCTACGTTCAGACCCTGCTCCAGGGGCTGCTCGGCTTCGACAACCAGCCCGGCGGCCTGGTCATCCAGCCCGCCGTCCCCGAAGTCTTCGCCCAGGGCTTCTCGCTGAAGGGGTTACGTTACCGCGAGGCCACGCTCGACATCGAAGTCAAGGGGAGCGGCCGGTATATCCGCAGCTTCTTGCTGAACGGCAATCATTCGATTAATTTCATTCCCGCCACGGCGCACGGGCCGCAAAAAATCCAGATCGAAATGACCGATACGCCTCCGTGCAGCGAACTGAACGTCCCGGAGACGGCCGCGTGTTATGACGGCGGCGCGGTCGAGATCTCGTTGCGCTCGAATCGCAAGCCGAACGAGCGGCCGTTTGTGGTCTGTTATCCCGGTACCCTTGGGCAAACCATTCAAGGCCACAACTTCAGCGCCGGTCCGGATGGAATTCTCACCGCCCGCATTCCGCTCGATGTCTATGCGCGCACCGGCAGCCCGCTCCTTGATTGTATGGTCGGCTTTGAGGTCGGCCAGCTCAGCCCTTGGCAGACGATCGACCTGCGGCCAAAAATCGAAGTTGGTTTCCAACCCGGCGCGATCAAGTCCGTTCACCCGCTCAAGGCCATGGACCAGTTCAGCACCGAGTTGGTGGTGAAGAACAACGCCCTGGACGCCCAATCGCCCGTCGTCCAGTTCAGCCCCGGCGGCGCCTGCCTGGTTAAATCAGTTGAAGGGGGCGCGCTGAAGGAAACGAGCTCGCTAACCATCCCTGCCCTTGCCGCCGGCGAGGCGCGCCACATCCCGATCGTCATCGCGCCGCGCACCGCGCTCGATTATGGGCGTTACGAAATCGGCGCGGCCATCGTGGACCAGGGGACCACCGCGACGCAGCTCCCGGTGATCGTGGCGGACCGGGTCAACCTCAAGGCCCAGCGCTGGTATCTGAAAAAGACGGACCAGCCCAATGCCAGCGCCTTTTACCTTCCCGAACAGCCAGACGGCTGGAAGCTGTTTATCGTTCCCTCGGACTGGGATGAGATCCCTGACTTCAAGGATTTCAGGGGTCCCGTTTGGTATCGGCGCCACCTGCTCGTCCCCAAGGAATGGGAAGGGCACGACCTCGATTTCGCCATCGGCAATATCCAGGACCAGGACGTCACTTACCTGAACGGAATCAAGATCGGCGCGACGGCGCAATCCGGCGAACGCAACTACGTGATCCCCAAGGCCGCCGTGCGTTTTGGGCACGACAACGTGATTGCCATCCGGGTCATGGGCGGCGGCGGGTGGAAAGGGATCACGGGTTGGCCGCTCGAGGTCCAGCCGCGGCCGTGATGCTCCAGAAGAAACATTTTGCATCACTTTATCGGGCACCATCATCGGTCTGCTTGGGAGGTTTTTTGTTGAACCCATTCGGACAGGTAGGTATTATGCCTTAATGACAAATTCGATCTTAAGGATTCCTCACCATGCGAGGCGAGACAAGAAGTCTGATTAAACAGATCAATTGCTTGGAAAGCTTCTCCGCGACGAAACATCTCGCGCGTGGCATCTGGTCCCTGAGGCCTGGCGGACTATGCTTGCTGGCGGCGCTGCTGGCGGTCTGTCTGGCGGCCGGCGAGACGACCCGTGCGATGACGCTCAGCAACACGCCGCGCGAGCAGACGTGCGTAACTGATTATATCGTTCACGCCATTGCCCGAACGACGGATACAGTTTACATCGGCGGAGAGTTCAATTACGTGGGGCCCTATACCGGGGGAGGTACGCCGCTCGATAACGCCACGGGCAAGACAGTCGCGGGATTGGCAAAAGTAAACGGTTGCGTCTATGCCTGTCTTTCGGATGGCGTGGGCGGATGGTTCATCGGCGGGGAATTTACATTCGTCGGCAATGTGGCTCGCAACCGGCTCGCCCATATTCTGGCCAACAACACAGTGGATGCGAACTGGAGCCCCGGCACAAACGACTCTGTTTACGCCATGGTTGCTTCGGGTTCGACGATCTACATCGGCGGCGCGTTCACGAGTATCAACGGACAGCCGCGCGGCCGCATTGCGTCGCTGGCCGCCGCGACGGGCGTCCTCAACAACTGGTCGCCCAACGCGACGGGTCCCAGCAATTGTGCAGTCTACGCCCTGGCGGTTTCGGATTCGGCGGTCTTTGCCGGGGGCATCTTTTCGAATATCGGCGGAGAGGCTCGAAGCAACCTCGCTCAACTGGATCCGGCAACCGGCATGGCCTCGACCTCGATGCCCATCGTGACGGGTGACACCTACTGTTGTGTTTATGTATTGACCTACGCAAATTCGATCCTCTATATCGGGGGCAATTTCACGGCTATCGGCTATTCGACGCGCAACAACCTGGGCGCGTTCAATACCGCGACGGGGAGCGTCACGACGTGGAATCCGAATGTGCAGTGTACTAGCTACGTTCCATATGTCTGCGCGCTGACCATCTCCGGCTCGACCGTCTACATCGGGGGGGAATTCTCGACCGTGGGCGGATTGACGCGAAACAACATCGCGGCGCTCAGCCTCGATACGGGCATCGCGACCAACTGGAACCCCAATGCGGACAGCTCCGTCTCGGCGCTGGCCCTCTCGGGATCAACGCTTTATGCCGGCGGGTATTTCAAGAACATCGGCGGGCTGGCGCGTAATAATGTCGCGGCGCTGGACACGGCCACGGGCGCCGCCACGGACTGGAATCCAACCGCGGGCGATGGGGTCAACGCCTTGGCTGTCTTCGGCTCGACCGTTTATGCCGGCGGCTATTTCTCGAGCATCGGCGGGAAATTGCGCAACCGAATCGCGGCACTGGACGCGGCCACGGGTGCCGTCACGGAATGGAACCCCGGCGCGACCGATGTCGTCTTCGCGCTGGCGGCCTCGGACTCGACGGTTTATGCCGGCGGGTATTTCAAGAACATCGGCGGGCTGGCGCGCAACCGAATCGCAGCGGTGGACAGAAAAACCGGGGCCGTCACCCCCTGGGATCCCGCCCTGTCGGGCAGTTCCGTCATGGCCTTGACCGTTTCGGGCCAGACGGTCTATGCGGGGGGCAATTTCAGTAAAGTCGGCGGGCAATCGCACGTGGGTGTTGCCGCCATCGATGCCGCAACGGCCATCGCCACCAACTGGAATCCCGGCCTGGACGCCCCCTGCTCCTCAGTGGCCGTCTCAGGCCCGACCGTCTATGTCGCAGGCGAATTCTGGACCGTCGACAATCAGAATCAAAAATATATCGCGGCGCTGGACGCCACAACAAACGCCCTGATCAAGTGGAACCCCCAGGCGGATCGATATCTCAGCGTCATCGCGCTTTCGGGTTCGACTGTCTATGCCGGAGGAACCTTCGCGAACATCGGTGGGCAGGAGCGCATCGGTGTCGCGGCGCTGGACGCCACGACCAGCACGGGTGCGGCCACGGTCTGGAATCCCAACTTGGATTATGCCGGGGTCGAAGCGTTGGCGGTCTCAGGCTCAAAAGTGTTTGCCGGGGGCATGTTTAGCAAGAGCAACGGGCAGACGCATAGTAAGATCGCCACGCTGGACATCGCTACGGGCGCCGCCACCGGTTGGGACCCCGGCCTTGTCGGCAATGCGGTTCATGCCGTGTCGGCTTCAAGCACCGGCCTTTATGTCGCGGGCGAGTTTACGTTCATCGGCGATCAGCATCGCACCTATTTTGCGCAATTCGATGCCGTCAGCTTCGACGTTTGTTTTCAGACCGATGGCACGCCGGGGGCGACGCTGAACGGTTCGACCGCACAAACTGTGGCGCCGGGGGGTGCCGGTTCGGCCGTGAAGGCCAACGCGCCGGTTGGATACGATTTCATTGGATGGACCCGGGATGGCGTGGCTTGCTCCACGGACAATCCGCAGAAGGTCAGTCACGTGATGGCAGACATGACACTCGTGGCACACTTTTCGATTCATCGCAATGGGGTTGGCAACTGGGCGCTTTACGACTGAAAAAATGCCGCTTCAGGCATTCCTCTTATTGAGCCTTAGCTTTAAGCGATTTGCAAAAAGCAATGAAGTTGGCCCGCTGCGCCTTGACCGCGCCGGCCGGACCGACCATCTTGACAAACACACTCTGGCCGCCGGACGCGGCGACCGCGCCGAGCAGAACATATCCCTTTTGCGGCTCGCCTTGCATCCCGGTGAAACTTCCTTCCATCTCGGCCAGGGGAACCTGTTGGCCGAGCACTGGAATTTTTTCCAGCCGGCCGATTTCTTGAGCTGACAGCGGCGCCAGGCTCATCTGGCCTCGCCAACGGTTGATGTTGGCTTCCAGCCCGCCGGCGACGCCGGCAAGCAGGGCGACATAGCAATCTATTCCCGGCGCGTCCATGGTAAAAGTCACCAGCCGCATCGGGCGCGGCGCGCTCTCTTTCCAGCCCGCCGGCGCCGTCCAGGTGAGGGGCGCCGCCGCCGTCTCCTTCGCTCCAGCCGCCGGCAGCGCGGGATGGCCGGACGGCAGCGTGGGATGGCCCGCGGGCAGCGCCAGATGTCCCGCCGGCAGTGCGGGATGCCCGGCCGGAAAGGCGGCGGCGGAGGCCGGGGTTTGAGGTTTGGGCGCCCGGGGTCCTTCGGTGAGACGCCGGTTGGCCTCCTGGTCCTGGCAGGCTGACAGGGTCAGGATGAGCAATAATAAAGGCAATCGTTTCATGGCTTCACAATTTCTCCATTTAATGTAATTACGTAAAAGCGGTTTGAAGCAAGTAAATAAAAGCGTAAGTCAGTTCGGTCAGGAACGGCTGCGTTCGAGCGCGGCAAATTCGTGGAGGTATTGGCGGGCCAGCAACGCCGCCCCCAGTACCCCGGCGTCGTCGCCCAGGGTCGCCGCCACAAGCCGGGTTGAATTAAAGGTGGAGGCGAAGGCATGCGCTTTCATGGCATCGCGAACGATATCCAAATAAGGCGCGCCCATTGCCGTCATCACGCCGCCGCCCAGCACGATCGTCTCGGGGTTGAGCAGGCTGGCCGCCGAAGCCAGCCCGATCCCAAGATACTCGGCCGCGTGGTGAATCACCCGGGTGACCAGTTTGTCCCCTTTGTCATAGGCTTCCTTAAGCCGTCCCGAACGAATCTGTCCGTCCTTCTTGCCGGGATTTTGGATCGGGCTGCTCTTGGTTCCCTTGTTCAGGGCGGTCCAGATTTCGCGCGTGATCGCCGTGCGCGAGGCATACGCCTCCAGGCAGCCGGCGCGCCCGCAGCCGCACTTGGGCCCCTCGGGGTTGAGGCACATGTGGCCAATCTCGCCGGCCACGTGGCCCGCCCCTTCGTAGAGCTTGCCATCGATCACAATGCCGCTGCCGATGCCCGTGCCGACGAAAACGCCCAGGCACGAAGACGCGCCGTGGCCCGCCCCCATTTTGTATTCACCCCACGTGCCGACGTTGACGTCATTCATCACGAAGCTGGTGATCCCGAGCGCCCGCTCCAGGTAGTCTTTCATATTCATGTTCTTAAAGCCCAGGTTGGGCGCCTCGGTGATGATGCCGGTCGTGGAGTCGATCGGGCCGGGGGCGCCGATGCCCAGCGCCGTAATACGCTCGGCATCCACCCCGGCGAGCTTGATCGCCTCGCGCGCCGTCCGGACGATGCGCTCGGCAATCGCCCACTGGCCCAGCTCGCCGCGCGTCTTCTTCTTCGCGCGCCCCAGCACCTGGCCCGCGGGATCAATGACCGCGGCCAGAATTTTCGTCCCCCCCAGATCGATGCCGACCGTATACTCTTGCGCCATGATTGAAACAAACCTTTTGGCTGAATGCCGATGTCTTGGATGTCATGGTTGAAAAGACCGGGCCTCACCCCCCGCATCCTTCCGATCAATCATAAACCAAGAAGAAGGGCTCTTCCATGCAAAGATTTTACTTGCCTGGGGCGTGGGGTGAAGGCCAACAGCCTAGACGATCACGGCATTAAATATACAATAGGGGCATAAAATATATAGTAAGTAATCATTAATTCACGAAAAGCATGACGCTCGAGCGAGATGGCGGGCCGGACCCCGGTCATGGCGCGGAAGCCGATTCGGCTTTGCGTCTTAAGCCAACGGTGCTAAGATACACCGGAATGTGATCGTACATGGTCTCCTCCTAAGTCTATAAGGATTTTTTGTCAAAGAGGTGCGGTCTGATGTTGAATAATATATTGTCCCCCCCAGATATGATAATTGTCTTGGTCGTCGTCCTGCTTCTGTTCGGCCCCAAGAATCTTCCCAAGCTGGCCCAATCAATCGGGCGCTCGATCCGGGAACTGAAGAATGGGATGAACGGGTTAACCGAGGACATTAGAGATACTCTGCACAATCCGCCGGCAGCCAGCCAGGCAGCGCCCAAGACCGAGGAGCCGCCGACTCCGACGACGTCCGAGGCCCAGCCGGTGACCCCTGCCCCGGAAAAGGCCAAAGAATAAGCCTTGTTTTCAAGAGATTGAATTTCACGATGGCCGACCCTCTCCCTTTGGGGGAATTTTCTTTTTCCATTCTCTTAAGCGGATAACTCCATGGATATCAAGGCTGAGAACGAAATGTCCCTTGTTGGACATTTAACCGAGCTGCGCACGCGGATCATTATCTGCCTGCTTGCCGTTGCCCTGGGGGTGGGGATCTCTTTTTTTCTGGCCAAGCCCGTTTTGCAGACCTTAACCATGCCGATCGAAGCGCTTAAGACGGAACCCGGACGCGAGCAAGAACTCGTCATTCAGGTTGGCGCGGATGGAGTCATGAGGGTCAAGGACCCGCGGGAGGCGCCGGCTAAAGGCCCCAAAAGTGCGCCGCCGACGCTGGACCAGCTCTCGCACAAGCGCTTTCGGATGGATTGGATGGCGGATAAGGCAAAAAACTTTCCCGCCGCCACGCTGGAAATCGGCGAGGCCCCCAAACAGAAATTCTATTATAGTCATCCGCTCGATCCGGTCATGATGCAGCTCAAGGTTGCCTTGATCATGGGGCTGCTGTTTGCCTTGCCGGTCCTTTTGTGGCAAATATGGCTCTTTGTCACGCCTGGCCTTACCAGCAAAGAACGGCGCATCATCAAGCCGCTTCTGGTCGGCGCCCTGATCCTTTTTCCGTTGGGCGCGGCTTTTGCCTTTTCCATGATCAAATTCGTGCTGATGTTGATGCAGACCTACCAGATCCACAATGTCGATCCCTTGCTCAACATCTTTGATTACCTTTCCCTGCTCTGTAATTTGATGCTGGTTTTCGGGTTTATTTTTGAAATCCCTCTCATTTTGGCCATTGCCGCGCGGATCGGCCTGGTTACGCCCCAATTTCTTTCCCAGTATCGCCGCCACGCTTATGTGGTGCTGTCGATCGCCGCGATGATCCTCAGCCCGGGAACCGATCCCATCACCATGATTCTCTCCCTTATCCCCCTGGTTGTGCTTTATGAACTCTCCGTGGCCATTTCCAAGCCCATGGCGCGGATGCACCAGCGTGAAAAGGCCGCCAATGAAGCCAATGAGCGCGCCGATGCCTCGAAAGAGGAAGTCGAGGAGGAAACCAACGTTTAAGCGCCGGTTGCCCTGGATTCAGGGAGCGACTCTTTTAACTTCGCGCCAACGGCTTCTTTGGTTATAGTAAGGGGACTGGACAATTTCTGATTTTAGGGGCAAGGGGATTAACCACCAATGGCCAAGAAAGTCGGATTCCTCACGCTTTGCACGCTTTACCTCGGTGCCTGCAGTCTACAGCTCAAACCCAATTTCAATCCCTTTTACCTTGTCGTCCTCCAAGCGCAGCCGAACCACGCGGCCGCGCTTTATGGACAGGGGGAAAACTTGATCCGCCAAGGGCGTTACGAAAGCGCGTTGGGCTATTTCGAGAGCCTCACGAAAGCGGCCCCTGGAGAGGCCAAGGGTTGGATTCGGCTGGGACAGTGCCGCTACGAGCTCCATTCTTTCAAGTCCGCCAAGGAGGCCTTCAAAAGGGCTGTGGAGTTACAGCCGGGTCAAGAAGCCGAATTCGGCTTGGCGTCGGCGACGCTGATGGCTGGAAACCCCGCCGAGGCCACGGCGTTGGGCGAGCGATTGAAGCAAAAATACGGGGCCAGCGCGGAGTATTACCATCTTGAGGGGGATATTCACTATCTCCAGGATGACTGGAAAGGGGCTCTGACCGACTACCAGCAGAGTTTAATAATGCTTCCGAGCCAGTCCGATCTGCAAATTCGGGTTAAAGATCTGGAAGAGTTCTTGACAGCAGACCGTTAAATGCCTTAAGCGTAGAAGAGATGGCGTAAAGCTGTTTCACGTGGAACAAGGCAGGCGGATCATGAGTCCATGTTTCACGTGGAACTGAAGAATTCCGGTTCCCCTCGCGCAAAGTTCCAGTTGGCTGCATATTCGTTGCATATTGGTTGATTGAATGTCACACGTCATCGCGATTTCGAATCAAAAGGGGGGGGTGGCCAAGACTACCACGGCGGTGAATCTGGCGGCATGCCTGGGCGCCGCCGGTCACCCGACGCTCTTGGTGGATCTGGATCCACAAGCCAATGCCACCAGCGCCTGCGGCATGGATGTCAATAATCTTGAATCCACGGTCTATGACGCGCTTCTTGATTCCGTCAAGCCGACCCTCTACGACTTTCAGGATGCCATCCCTAATCTCTCGATTCTCCCGGCCTCCATGGATTTGGCGGGGGCCGAACTGGAATTGCTCAACCTGGAAGGGCGAGAATTCCGGCTTCGACGGATGCTTCAGGATCTCCAAACCCAATTTCATTACATTATTATCGACTGCCCGCCCAGCCTGGGGCTTCTCACACTCAATGCCTTGGTGGCGGCCCAGGGGGTGATCATTCCGGTCCAGGCCGAATATTTGGCCCTCGAAGGCCTGTCACGCATGGTGCTGACGATCCACCGGATCAATCGCGGTCAAAATCCGGACCTCAAGCTTCTGGGGATCCTCACGACGATGTATGATGGCCGCACCAACCTGGCCAATCAGGTTCTGGATGAATTGCGCCGAACCTTTCAGGATAAACTGTTTAAAACCCTCATCCCCCGCTCGATTCGCCTGAGTGAGGCCCCCAGTTTCGGAAAACCCATCATTTATTACGATAATCGCTCAATCGGTGCGGAGCAATATCAGCGGCTCTGCCAGGAGGTTCTCCATGTCTGTGAAGAAACGAGCCCTGGGACGGGGACTTGACGCGCTGCTCGGAACGGAACCGATCGCCCCCCCGTCACCCGGCGGGGACTCGGCAGCCGTTATCCAGTCAATCCCCGTGGTCCAGCTTCGGCCCAATCCTTTTCAACCTCGCCGACGGTTTTCCGCCGAACCGCTCGAAGAATTGACCGCCTCGATCCAGGAAAAAGGGATTCTGCAGCCGTTGATTGTCCGCAAAGCCGAGGCGGATTATGAGATCGTCGCCGGTGAACGTCGCTGGCGTGCGGCCCAGAAGGCGGGTCTGAAAGACGTTCCGGTGATGATCCGCTCGTTTTCGGATCAGGACATGCTCGAGCTGGCCCTGATCGAAAACATTCAACGCGAGGAATTGAGCGCCGTCGAAGAAGCCCAGGCCTATCGTCAATTAATTGAAGAGTTTGAGTTAACCCAGGAACAGATCGCCGATCGCGTGGGCAAATCGAGGGTCGCCGTGACCAATGCCTTGCGCCTGCTCCGTTTGCCCAAACAGATCCTGGACTGGATCGACGAAGGACGCCTGACGGCCGGCCATGCCAAGGCGCTTCTTTCGCTGGAAAGCGAACCCTTGCAGATCGCGCTCTCCCGTGAAATCATGGGGAAAGGGCTGAGCGTGCGCGAGGCCGAACGTCGCGTGCGCAAGCTCCTCAAGCGGGCGGATCCCAACGTCAAGGCCCAGGAACCCAGGATCGAAATCGAAGTCAAGGATCTGCAAGACAAACTCTGCCTCCAGTTGGGATTGCAGGTGAAAGTATTCCCTTCGTCAAACACTTCAGGGCGCATCGAGGTCTATTATTCATCCCTGGACGAATTCCAGCGGTTCTTCGATCACCTGGGCATCTCATTTGAATAGGATCATATTGCCATGGCACTCCTCTCACCCCGTCACGCATCCTCCCGCGAATCTTCAGCGGTTCCGATAGGTCGTGGCCGCTCAGGCATCCTTTTGGCCGTGATCATCTTCAGTCTGGCCGGCCTCGTGCTGGCCCAGACCCCGGCCGGAGGCTCAAACTTGCAGAAATGGCTCAAAGTCGATCTGCTGCAGCTCCTGCGCACGGCCGACCCGCTGGGCAAGTTCAGTCTGGTCATTCTCGGCTTTTTTTCCGTCTCCAGTTGGATGGTGATTGTCTACAAATTCCTCCATCTGCGCCAGGCCGTGCGCCAGACCGACGCCTTTGTCGAGCTCTGCAACCAAGGCAGCGGCGAGCTGGAAGAAGCCTTCCGCGTTTCCTCCAATTTCCCCGATTCGCCCCTGGCCCAGATCCTGCGCGAGGGCTACCTCGAGCTGGAAGTCGAAAACTGG
>Ga0182027_10008821_pt1 | contig 14604 bp, 12 predicted proteins | sample 712E1DmetaG_FD_121300 | JGI IMG/M metagenome (GOLD analysis project Ga0182027, IMG submission 121300) | Permafrost microbial communities from Stordalen Mire, Sweden - 712E1D metaG (Illumina Assembly) | ecosystem: Environmental > Terrestrial > Soil > Wetlands > Permafrost | place: Sweden... | reverse complement strand
GCAAATCCTGAATGCCAAACGCCGCATTCGCATCGCCAAAGGCAGCGGCGTGAGCGTGACGGAGTTGAACACGATGCTGAACAAATTCGGCCAGATGCAGCAGATGATGAAGAAGATGGGCAAATTCTCGAAGATGATGGCAAAAATGGGCGGCGGTCTGCCGGGGATGTTGGGAAGGTAAGGTCCCACGCAAAGACGCCAGGACAGCAAATAGATTTCTTGTTTCCTTTTGCGTCTTTGCGTGAAATCAGCCCGGCAAGGGCTCGCCCGCGTTGATTTTGTGCTTCAGGCAATACGCCCCGTTATCCACATATTTTTCCACCCACCACTTCAGTCCGGCGCGTGATGAGCACTTGAAGTTATCGGCGAGTTGGTTCAGAATACTATGACATGAGCACGGTGACTGAAATCAAAACGGCGTTCAAGCGGCTTCCCGAACAGGACCGCTGGAGGCTGGCCGAATGGATTCAGGAAAACATGGAAAGGGCATGGGATCGACAAATTGAGGATGACATCGTCGCCGGCAAGTTCGATAAACTGGCCGAACAGGCGGTCGCGCATTACAAAGCCGGACGGGTGAAACCGCTGGATGAAATCATTGACCACTCCTGAATTCTGGTCGGCTTATTCAACCCTGCCACCGGAGGTCAAGGCAACCGCACGGAAGTGTTATCGTCTTTGGTTGGAAAACCCACGGCATGGTTCGCTGCAATTTCAGCGGAAAGGCAGTTACTGGTGTGCGCGAATCAGTCCCGGTTATCGCGCTCTCGCATTGGCAGTGCCTGACGGCTATCTCTGGTTTTGGATCGGGCCGCATGACGAATACGAACGCCTGCTTAAATAAGCGGCCTGCCTACGTTGATTTTATTGTTCAAGGAGCACCATGTGTTAAAATACACGTAACGTATGACCAAACCGGCTTCACATCAACCCGCGCTGCCGCGACGGAGATTGCCGTGCTCGTTCAAGGATTTGACGCCATCCAAACATTTCAAGCCGGGCAAATTTTTCCGCGAGCTGGTTTGGAAAGCGCTGTTGACGCCGCGCATCGGACGATCACGCCACCCGATTTTCCCAAAACTTTCGCGCGGCCAGGTCGCCGTGACCTGGATCGGCCACGCGTCATTTTTGATCCAGTTCACGGATTTAAACGTCCTGATTGACCCGAATTTTGCGAACTGGCTGTTCCTGCTCAAACGCATCAAGCGCGCGGGCTTGAAAATCCGCGACCTGCCGCCGATTGATCTGGTGCTGCTGACGCACGCGCACTTTGATCACTTTCACAAGCCCACACTGCGCCGCCTGCCGCATCCAAAAATCGGCGTCATGCCGCGCGGCGTCGGTGATTTGGCGCAAAACCTCGGCTTCGCGCGCATCATCGAGCTGGATTGGTGGGAAAGTTTCTCGCAACGCGATTGGAAGGTGACCTTCACCCCAAGCCGGCATTGGGGAGCGCGAGTGCTGCGCGACCAACATCGGGGTTACGGTGGTTTCCTGCTCGAATATCAAGGCCGAAAAATTTATCACGCGGGTGACAGCGCTTATTTCGGAGGCTTCAAGGAAATTGGCCGGCGGCTGGCGCCGGAAATCGCGTTGCTGCCCATCGGCGCATACCATCCTGAATCGTTCCGGCGCATGCACATGGGGCCGGATGAGTCAATAAAGGCATTCCGCGACTTGCGCGCGCGCTGGCTGGTTCCGATGCACTACGGCACATTCAAATTGTCGTTTGAAGAAATGGACGAACCGCTGCGTTGGATGCGCGAAATCGCCGCAAAGGAAAATCTTACGCGGGAACTGCGGATTCTCGACGAAGGCGTGCCAGTGGTGTTCTAGCGCTTTGCGACTTGCAACCGGTCGACCTTTTGAGCCAGCGCAAAATCCATTTCCGTCAGACCACCCGCCTTGTGCGTCGTGAGTGTGAGCGTCACCTTGTTCCACCGAATATCAATGTCGGGATGATGCCATGCCTGTTCGGCAAGTTCGGCGACAGCATTCACAAATTCCATCGCGGCGGAAAAATCCTTGAATTCAAAAGTGCGCGTTATCACGTCGCCTTGTCTTTTCCAATCCGGCACGGTGGCGAGCGCGATTGGGATTTGGATGGCGTCCAGTTTCAATTGGCCGGCGGCGAAACTTTCAAGCGATTGCAAACCTGTTCTTGAGACCTCGCGCAATAAGCTGAAGCTTGTGACTAGTGCCCAAAACCACGCCGTGGCGAACAAAATCGCGCCCCATTCGCCAATCCAGCCCACCGGTTCAACTTTCACGTCGCCGGTGATCTGGCCGTAATACTGGTACAACTCCTTGCAAAACCAGGCGCATATCATGACACAACCGGCCAAGGACAGGCTGATTTGTCCGGCACCAACGAGCCAGCGCCGGCCCATGAGCGAGCCAAGGCCGGGCGTGGCCAGTTGATTGACAAGCGCGGCGTTGCGGGCGGCAACGCGGCTAACCGGTTTGCGAGGGCGAGAAGATGGTTTCATAGGCATACATCAGCGCGGCGATACCGATAGGCAGAGTCACAAAGATCCCGATGCAACACGCGACGATTCCAACCACGCTCAACAGGCCATAAACCAGCAAAAACGCAAACACCAGAAACCAATGTTTATTGACCATCTTGCGGCTTAATTCCATGGCCTGCCAGAATCCCATTTGTTTGTCTATGACCAAAGGAACGGCAAAAAACCATGCCACGGCCAGATAAATTCCAGGAGCAAGACACAAGGCATAACCGATTATCGTCAAAATGTTCATCACCAGGCCAAGCAGGATCAACTGGCCGGTGGACGGGCCAAAGCCCGCAAATGCGTCGCCGATCCCGGGATGTTCACCACGAATCATTTTAAGAAAATATTTGAACAATCCGGCCATCAAAACTGTGTAGACTGGGGCGCTGACAATCGTCACCAATACAATGATAAGGATTCCGCCCGGGGAAACATGGTGTTGACGAATCATTTCTTGAACGATGGGGCTGGTAAACAATCCGGTGATTTGGTTGAACGCCATGATGATGATGAAAATCAACGCGTTTATCCCAACGACCGGCCAAAAGCTCTTTTTGACAAGTTCCCACCCGCGGCTGACGCAATCGCCAATGTCCAATTCATAATCACGCCCCAGCCAGTCGGCAGGAATTGTGGCCAATGGTGGCACGCTTGGCGCCGCGGATTTACTGGCGAATGCGCCGGCGAATTCCGGAAATGTCGAGAGTTGTTTCCACTCGATGTCGCCTTCCGCTTGCGCAAGCGATTGCGCACTCAGCCGGTCCTCGGCAATCCATTTGCGCACATCTTCCGCTGAAATCGGGCCGTATTGTTTGTGGTCGCCTCCGATGATTTTGTACATGGTTGCCTTTTTTGGGTTAGACGGGGATTGAATTGTTTCCGGTTTTTAAATTCATGGATCCCAACGCAGTGTGTTGAGTTGGGATTCCGGCAATTGCTGGACGCTGCCGTCCGCAAAGGCAACCACAAACACGCGGGCATGCCGCGGTTTCCTGATCATCAACTCGGAACCGCCATTAGCGTTCCAGCCGCCGTCCGATTCAAAAATCATCACGGTATTGGGATTGATTTTGCTTTCGTCCATGCCGCCGAGTTTGGCGTTGAAGGCATAGCTGCATCGGCTGCCCGAAAAGTCCGCCGGACAACGGAAGATATTTGTTGTGCCGGCTTCAGGCTGAATCGCATCACACCATGTCGCAGCAGGCGGGAGTTGATCTTTGTTGTCGCCTGAATACAGGCGCACGCCTATTGACAGTTGCTTCAAGTTATTGACGCAATTGATGGATTGGGCTTTTTGTTTTGCCGCCGCCAGCGCCGGCAACATCATCGCGGCATAAATCGGAATCATGACCAGAAAAATTCCCGACACGATCACTCCCGCCAGCGCGATGCCACCTCCGCCCAGTTTCCCGCCGCTGTTTTTCACTTTGACCATGGCAATGATTCCCAAAATCAATCCAATTAATGCCGTAATGCCACAGGTGAACATGCCTAGAATTCCCAGCACCAGCGATGAGATGGCCATCCCGCTGGTTTTTGCGTGTGTGGCTGCCAGGAAGGGCGGTGGCGCGATTGGCGCAGCCGCCTTGGCCGCGAACGCGTCGGCGAATTCGGGAAACGCCGAGAGTGGACGAAATTCCGTGTCACTATCCTCCCGCATCAAGGATTTGGCGTTGAGTCGGCCATCGGCAACCCATCGACGGATATCATCCGCCGTGACTAAATCATATTGTTTTTGATCACTTCCAATGACGGTATAGGTCGCCATAAATTTTGTCGCGCGCTTGCCGACTTCTAGTCCATCGCCCGCGACGACGCAAGCCTGTTTCAGCGCCCCGCCTTCCGCGCTGCGGCTTCCATCAGGATGAAAAACGCCTGACCTTCCGTGGAGACGCCCGGCTGATTGAAATTCGGCGCGCCGGCCACCCCCTGGACAAATCCAAACCGATCCACCTTGGCGCGAACCGCGGCGCGCATCCGGTCGGCGTGAACCAGATAATTTTCCGGCAGCCATCCACCGCGCACGCTCTCATAAATAGCGTAGGCGAGCATGGCCGCCATGTTGGTCTCAACGTACGAGGACGGATTGTCCACCTCGTCATAAAAGAGGCCGTCCGGGCGTTCATGCACGAGGCAGCCGTCCAGCAGTTCCCGGAGCATTGCGGCCAGTTCGGCGCGGTCGGCCTGACGGTCGGCGGGCAGCGACCGGATGACCCGCGCGAAGGCTGCGGCAGTCCAGCCGTTGCCACCGCCCCAAAACATGGGATCGGCCAGGGCTTGTTTCGGTTCCGACCAGCGATGGTGCATCAGTTTTTTGTCCGTGTCCCACAGGCGACGATGGATACCCAGCAATTGGGCAATGGCCGCGTCGTATTGTCCGGCGGCGGCGAGAAAAGGTGGCGCGGTGAAGCTCTCGTCGGACCACATTTCGCGCGGGCCAGCCTCGTGATACGGCGTGCCGTCCCCGGCGCGAGGCGCGCCTTTCAGCGCGAACTGGAGCATGTCATCCGCGGCCTTCACGAGCGCCGGGTCGCCGGTCTGGCGCGCCGTCCACCAGAGACAATCGCCCAGCATAAGAGGATCGGCGGTCGAACCATCGATGGCTGCGACGACTCCATTTTTGTTGGCGTGCACGAGCGAGGCGCGGGCCATGGCGATGGCAGCATCCCGTTCCCCCGCTTCGAGCAATGCCTGCCCGGCGACACCCTGTTCCCAAGACGCGCGCTGAAATCCCATCATGGCGAACATGGCCTTGATCACCATCGGATCGCGCCGGAGTTCCATGGCAAATGCCCGATCGGCCACATAGGCGAATTCGGGCGCATCATGACCCCAGGCCTCAAACTCGCAGAGGGCGCACCATTTGTCGGCGGCGGGCTTCAGATTTTTCAACACAAGCCAGCTTACCGTCCGTTTGGCAAAGGAAAATTCCTGGCCGGTGGCGACCTGTTTCAATGCCAGTTTTTCGGCGGAACCATCTGAAAATTCGACGGCGGCCTCCTGCCAGTAGGAATCGTGCGACGCATTTTCCGGCGTCCAGGCGGCGCGGAGGAACGAGGTCACTCTGTCAATTTCCACCGGCCGGCCGAAATCGAGCCGCCACCAGATGCCAAGTTCTTTCTGTGGCCCCCACGAGCCGCAGCCATGCACGTCGTCGTTGCGGCGGTTGCCGTCAATGGCGCAGCGGGCGGCAAACTCGTGTTGATTGTATTCACTGTTGCTGGTGGCATGGGGAAACGAAACCGGCTCGCGATTGGTGGTGTCCGCCGGATTCAACGCCACGTTGCGGTAATCAGCAGCGGTCTTTCCGGGTTCGAGATAAACGCCGTGGACGAAGTTTGTTTCAACTGCCATTGCACTCGTCGCCCACAAGGCGAACAGCGCCACGAATAATTCACATTTTAGATAACCCGATGTTTTCATTGGTTTCGCACGAACAATTTCCCCGGCAATTGTTTGACCACATGTTTCATCTCGAGACTCAACAACGCCACCGACACCGCCGAACTGGGCAACCCACTGCGCCGAATCACCTCGTCAATGGACGATTCCTCATTGCTTAACGCGTCGAAAACCCTTTGCTCGCTCTCCGACAATTCCAGCGCAGGCAGCACGCCGGTCTCGCCCGGCGACGGCGGACGGTTGCTCGCCGGAAACAAATACTCGAACTCGCTCAAAACATCCTCCGCGCCTTCGCACAGCTTCGCGCCCTTTTTGATCAGGTCATGACAGCCCTTGCTGCGCGGCGAATCTATCCGCCCCGGCACGGCAAAAACCTGCCGGCCATATTCCGTCGCGAAATTCGCCGTGATGAGCGCGCCGCTGTGCAGGTCCGCCTCGACCACCACAGTGCCGAGCGTCATGCCGGCAATAATGCGGTTGCGGATGGCAAAGGATTGTTTGTCGCCGTTGCGGTTGAAGGGATATTGCGTGATGACCGCGCCGGAGTCGGCAATGCGCTCGAACAATTCCGCGTTCTCCGGCGGGAACACGATGTTGATGCCCGTGCCGAGCACGCAAACCGTCCGGCCTTTGGCCGCCAGCGCGCCTTGATGCGACGCCGTGTCAATCCCCCGCGCGCCACCGCTTACGACCGTCACGCCGACATAAGCCAGTTGATACGCCAATTTGCGCGCGGTCTCGATGCCGTAATGCGTCGTCATCCGCGAACCGACCATTGCCACGGCGTTTTTGTCCTTCGCCGTCAGCGCGCCCTTGACGTAAAGAACGAGCGGCGGGTCGTAAATTTCCCGCAGCGACGCGGGATATTCTTCATCCGGTTGGATCACCACATGACAACCGAATTCCTGGATGCGCTTCAATTCACCGGCAAGGTCAACCGTTTTCTCCCAACCGGCAATCGCCCCGGCGGTTTCATCGCCGATGTTGCGGACGCGGAGCAGTTCGCTTTTGGACGCCTGAAGAATTTTTGGCGCGTCACCGAAATGTTCGAGCAACAGCCGTGCGCGCACCGGGCCGACATGTTCAATGAGATTGAGCGCGATGAGCGCCTCCCGCGAGTCCATGGGCGGATTAAAGGGTTTCAGGTGCCAGGTTTCAAGTTTCAAGTGCCGGCAAACTGAAAACTTGCAACTTGGAATTTGAAGCTTAAAACTAAATGCGTGTCCGATCCCAGTTTGCTGATCCTCATCCCGGCCCACAATGAAGAGAGTCGCATCGAGCCGACGCTGCGTGATTATGCACGCTTCTTCCAGAAAAATTATCGCGGCAAATTTCAGATCGTCGTTGTGCTCAACGGTTGCACGGACAACACGCTTGCAATCGTCCAACGCGCCGCGGCGGAATTTCCCGCCGTCATCAGCCACTTGGAATTCAAGGAACCCATCGGCAAGGGCGGCGCATTGATTCAAGGCCTCAAGCTGGCGATGCACGCGGATTTGATCGGTTACGCGGACGCCGACGGCGCGACACCGCCACACGCATTTTTCGAGTTGCTCAAGCACATCGGCGAAGCGGATTGTGTCATTGGCTCGCGCTGGCTGCCCGGCGCGGTCATTCACCAATCCCAGGCCAGTCACCGGCAATTTGCGAGCCGCGTTTTCCATTTCATCGTGCAACTGCTTTTCTGGATGAACATCCACGACACGCAGTGCGGCGCGAAGGTGATGAAACGCGAGGCCGTCGAAAAAATTCATTCGAATCTGCGCATTGCCGATATGGCGTTCGACATCAACCTGCTGGTAGCGCTCAAGCGCGCGAGTTTTCGCATTCTGGAAGTGCCGACCGAATGGACAGATCAAGCCGGATCGAAGGTCGTGCTCTTCCACTCGTCACTCACGATGTTTCTGTCCGCTGTGCGAATACGTTTGATTTACTCCCCATTTTACAAATGGCTGCGGCCGTTGCGACCAATCGAAGGTTGGATTTACAAGAAACTCCGCGCGCCACAACCGTTGTCCGGGTCCAAAGTCCAAAGTCCAAAGTCCAAAGTCTAAAATCCCAAGCCGCTTTTATCCGACCTTGAACCTTGGATATCAGACCTTGGACTTCTGAAGCTGAACCACGCGCAAACAATAAGCAATAAAGTGCTAAACACGCCCAGTGTCTGAATCATCATGCGCAATCCCGCCTGAATGTCGGTCAAACTTCCCGCGTATCGGCCAACCATCGCAAGCGCCACGCCGTAACCGATTGCGACCAACACCAGCCACGGCACGACCGCGAATCGTCCGCGCGCCAGCAAGGCATTGATAAGCACATTCGCCAGCGTCAGCGGCAACATGCACCATGCGAACCACGGCACAAGCGGTGATGCCGTGGCGATATAGATTGGCTTATACAAGGCCAGGCGCAAAGGCAGCCAGGGAAACAACGTGCAGCCAATCACCGCTGCGCCACCCGCCAGCAGCGTCAGACCCAGCGCCTGCGCAAGCACGTCCGTTTTCTCGCCACGCGCCGTGCTGTGCGCGATTTTTGGAAACATCACCAGCGTCAACGGTGCCGTGAAAAACACCAGCGCCCGGCCAATCATGCCGGCTGCGGCATAGTAACCCGTTTGTTCGGCTGGGAAAAATTTCCGCGTGAAGACCATGTCCGCGCTCAACATGAATGTCGCCGCACCCAATCCCAGTGTCAGCGGCACAACACGCCGCATCCATTCATTCCAATCCACCGGCGCGGTCTCCGTCCGCCAGACATCCCGAATTTGCCAGCCGCCAATCACAATCACCGCCATCATGCCCAAAAGCACCGCGCTGACTGCGCCCGCAGCCCAACCGTGAAACAGCAGCACAATCACACAGACCGTGGCAAAACGCCCGACACCGTTGAAAATGCTCGTCCAGCCAAGCCAGAGAAAATTCTGCCGTCCCTGCAACATCCCCATGACCAACGGCATCCACATCGCCACAAGTCCGATGATGACGGTCACCATCAACGCCGCCGGATTTGCAATCTTCAAACCGGCCACTGTCTGATTCCAAAAGACGCCTGTAATGGCCGCCATCACCAGCCAGATGAAAAAAACTGCCCGCCACACACCTCGAAGCGTGCTTATCACCCCGCGCCGCTGTTCATCGGTAACCGCCGACGCCGCCTGCTGCGCAAAGACCATCTGCAATCCGATTGCCGGAATGGCCATCAGGGATATGACTTGCAGCAGCGTGGTGAACAAGCCGTATTCGCTCGGCGGCATGCCGCGCGATACAATCGGATGCACCGCATAGGCCAGCGCACCGCCGCTGACACTTGCAATCATCATCCACCCGCTTTGACGGAAAAACGCGGCGCGGTGATGCGAGGAAGAGGTCGCTGAAGTTGTTTCAACTTTTTCTGCCGCCATAAGCACCAGAAAATACGAAACCGGAACGTTTCGGGAAAGCGAATTCAAATTTGGGAGGGACGCCGTGTCGGCGTCCCAAATTAAATCAAAAAATGGGACGGCGGCACGCCGTCCCTCCCACAAAAAATCACGGAAGTGAATTTAGAAAATGCAAATCTTTGTCGCGCCTTGTGGAACGCAGAGCGACATAAGCTTCCAGCTTGTGCCACTTTCTTCTCAATACAAAAAACAGTCCACAGATTACGCAGATTTTTACTCGGGAAATTTTCCTCTGCGAAAATCGGCGCAATCAGCGGACGTTCTGAAAGTTCAAACAACCTCCACCGGACATTTCGGCAGCGCATCAAGAAAGGCCCGGCCGTATTGCTTGGCCAAAATCCGGTTGTCCAGCACCACAATGATGCCGGCGTCGGTCTTGGTGCGGATCAGCCGTCCAACGCCCTGGCGGAATTTCAAAATCGCCTCCGGCAATGAAAATTCGCTGAAGGAATTCCCGCCGCGCGCTTCAATCGCCTCGATCCGCGCCTCAATGAGCGGATGGTCGGGCACGGCAAACGGCAGGCGCGTGATGATGACGTTGCTCAAGGCCTCGCCCGGCACGTCCACGCCCTGCCAGAAACTGTCCGTGCCGAACAACACCGAGTCCGCGTCGTCTTTGAATTTCTCCAGCATCGTCGAGCGCGGCGTACCGGTGCCTTGCACGAAACACGCAACGCCGAGCTTGTCAAAAAACGGCTCCATCCGCTCGCCAAGTTCCCGCATGAGCTTGTAATTCGTGAACAGCACAAACGCCTTGCCGTGGGTCTGCTTCACGAAGTGCCCGATCCAATGCTCCAGCGCATCGGCGTAACCAGCTTCGCGCGGGTCGGGCATTTTCCTGGCGACGAAAATCTTCATCTGCCGTTCGTAATTGAACGGGGTGCCAACCTGCAAAAGAGTCGCCGCTTCGGCTCCAACACGTTTTGAGAAATAGTTCAGCGGCGAGTTGAAGGTTGAGGGTTGAAGATTGAAGGTTTTTTTGCGCGGCACGTTCGTTGAACTTTCAACTTTTAACTTGGAACCTTCAACGTCTTTGGCCGAAACGGCCAAGGTCGCGCTGGTCATGATGATGCTCGTGTCGCTTTCAAACAAACGGCGGCGCAAAAATTCCGCCACATCAATCGGCGCGGCGTTCAATGCGAGATTCCTCTGCGCCTTGCCGCTGCGCTCGACCCAGTAAACGTGCTCCGGCACACCCTGTTCGAGGAACGCCTTCACCTCCTCGCGCAGTTCATCCAGCCGCCGGTTGCATTCGACCAGTTCCTGCCCGATGTCCTTGTCCTCGCTCGCTCTGATAAGGTCGCTTACCGCTTCACGCAACCGCTGAATCGGCGGTGTGACGTTGTCTTTCACCAATTCCGCGCGCCGGATGCGCAGTTCGGTCCACTTTCTTATGGCAGAACGGGATCCCGCAGAGCCGAACCTGTCACTCTTTGCCACCTTGGCCAGTTCCTCACATGCCTCTTCGACATGCGCGAAAAATTTGTCCGATTCCTCCAGCAAATCCGCCACGAGCTTCACCGCGCCGCCCTTGCGCAACGTGGCGAGCAGCCCCTTTTCCGTGCGCGGATTCCACAGCCGGTTCAACGCGTAGCGCACCTGACCGCTCGATACGCTCAAACCGATGTGTTTCGACGCCACGCGTTCCATCTGGTGCGCCTCGTCGAAAATCACGAAGTCATTCTTGAACAAAATGCCGCCTTCGATTTCCTCTTCGATGCCACCCAGCAGCGTGAAAAACAGCGTGTGGTTCAGCACCAGCACGTCGGATGAAAGGAACTTGTTCCGCGCACGCTGAAAGAAACAAACGCCGTGGTCCCTGGCAAAATCGGACGGGAACCCGCAAACCTTCGGCGAGCAAAGCCCGCGCTCGGAACACACCTGCGCCCAGACCTTCGGGTCCGGCTCAACATCGAAATCCGACAGGCTGCCGTCCCTGGTTTTCTTCGCCCACTCGGCAATACGCTGGAGTTCCTCGGTTTCGGACGACGTGAACAGGTTGCCCGATTGTTGCATGGCCTTGTGCAACCGGCGCGTACAGAGATAATTCGCGCGGCCTTTGAGCATGGAGAAGCTGAATTTTACCGGCACGGCGAGTGCGCCGAGCACACCTGCAAGCATGGGCAGGTCTTTTTCCGTGAGCTGTTCCTGCAAATTGATGGTGTGTGTGGAAACGACGGCTTTCTTTTTTTGCGCCACGGCGAACAAGATCGCCGGAATCAGATAAGCCAGCGACTTGCCGACGCCCGTGCCGGCTTCAACGGCAAGGTGTTCGTGGTTCTGTAGCGCGCGCGCCACCGCCACGGCCATTTGCTGCTGCTGCGGACGAAATTCAAAATTCTTCGCCTTCGACAAAATGCCCGTCGGCGAAAAAAATCCTTCGACCTGTTTTACCAAATCAATGCCTGTTCCGGCCGGCTGATGTTCGATGACTGAAATCATGGCAACGGCACACTGCTTGATTCGACACGCAAGGTCGAAGCCGTTCCCGGTGTGAGTGAAAGTTTGTTCTGCTTCACGTTGCCTGACTCCACACAAACCATCCGACTATGTTCCGCCGGGTCGAAGTCGGACATGAGCTGTGTTGTCCACGGATTCCAGACCACCGTGTCAGCCGAGCCGGATTTCTCGATGCGAATAATCCGCCGAAATTTTGTGTCAACGATTTCCACCGGGCCGGGTGTGTCGGGATAGATACGGTTGGTCTCCTTTGTGATGAGCAGCGTGGAATCGGCTGCCGCCTTGCATGTGCCGCCGGCACCGGCGGCAAAGTCGTCGAACGGCGCGCCCCGCAGGCCGGCGATGGAAACCTGGCTGATGTCGCCAACGTGAAAATACGTGTGCAGACAATTTTCAATTTCAATCGCCTTGTCCGCCGAATCGTTGGTGACAACCAACTCCATCGTCAGTTTATCGGAAACCGTCACGATGAATTCCGCACACAAAAGTTTCCACGCAGCACGATCAGATGGCGTCGGCAGACGAAAATTCAAAGTGACCGTGTCATCCGCCGTGGCGGAGGTTTTAGTCAAATTCCATTCCGTGACGCGTGCAAATCCGTGCGCCACATCGCCTTTGCGCCCACCGAACCAGGGAAAACAGATGGGCACGCCGCCGCGAATCTGTTTGCCCGGCGCGAAACAGCTCTTGGCGCTCATGAACAGCAGCGGCGGCTCGTCATTTTTCTGGAAACTGGTGATGTGGGCGCCGTGAAGATAAATTTCCGCCGTGCTCCGGTCAGTAGTGACGTTGATTTTGGTCAGACCGCCATTGCCACTGGCAAAGGTGACGCGTTTGGAAATCTCAAATTTCCGCAACGATTCGGGAATGACGTAGGCTGACATAAAACGGACGGGGTTTTAGCATAAACAACAGAGGGACACAGTTTTTTTGTCATTAAAGACAAATCTGCAGTGCCGGTGTGTGCGGAAAGTCATTGAAATTCCGCCATGGCCGGTCATTGTGGTGGTCATACGAAGCGTTCCTGAACAAACAAGAAATCCGATTTAATCCTATGAACGAAACAATCCCTCCCGTCACTGGCAGCGCGCCACAACCCAAAACTCCCGCTCTCGCCATTTGGAGCCTTGTGTTGGGCATTTTGAGCCTCATGTGTTTTTCTATTTTCGCTGCCATCCCTGCCGTGATTTGTGGTCATATTGCGTGGTCGCGCATTAAACGGTCAGGAGGAGTGCTTGTGGGCGATGGCTTGGCCATAGCCGGCCTGATTATCGGCTATATCGGGATCGCGTTTGCTGTGTTGATGATTCCCCTGATGGTAGCCATTGCAATTCCCAATTTTGTCAAGGCGCGAGAGGCGGCGCAGATGAATGCGTGCATTAACAATCTTCGTCAGATTGATGCGGCCAAACAGGAATGGGCCCTGGAAAATAACAAGAAGAGCACTGATACGCCGATCCAAAGTGACCTCACCCACTATTTCAAGAACGGTCAATGGCCCACCTGTCCCACCGCTGGCACTTATACAATCAACCCGGTTGGTGAAGCGCCAACCTGTTCGATTCCCAAACACAAATTGCCGGAGCCATAAGCTGCGGTAAAAATCCGCGGATTAGCCACCGAACAAATCCATTTGCGGCGCGGGGGTGAGTTGCTGGAGCTTGTCGCGGTCTTGCTGACGGCGTGGAGACTGCCGCACGGTGCCTTCCGGTGTGAGCTCGGATTCTTCGAGATTTGCCAGAATTTCCTTGGCGCGTTCCAAAATGGTCTTGGGCACGCCCGCCAGCCGGGCGACATGGATGCCGTAGCTTTTGTCCGTGCCGCCCTCAACGATTTTGTGCAGGAACACCACCTGATCCCGCCATTCACGCACTGCCACGTTGAAATTTTTCAGGCGAGGCAACCTCGCAGCTAGTTCCGTCAACTCGTGATAATGCGTGGCAAAAAGTGTTTTCGCGCCGACCTGGTTATGCAAATGCTCGACGATGCTCCATGCGAGGCTCAAACCGTCGAATGTGCTCGTGCCGCGACCGATTTCGTCGAGCACGATAAGACTGCGCGGCGTGGCGTTGTTCAGGATGTCCGCCGTTTCGCACATCTCGACCATGAAGGTGGATTGTCCGCGCGCGAGATCGTCACTCGCGCCGATGCGGGTGAAGATGCGGTCCACCAGATCAATCCGTGCCTCCGCCGCCGGCACGAATGAGCCGGTGTGGGCGAGCAACGTGACGAGCGCCACCTGCCGGATGTAAGTGCTTTTGCCAGCCATGTTCGGCCCGGTAATGAGCGCGATTTGCGGAACTGTGGAATGCGGATTGCGGATTGCGGATTGCGTGGATGAGAGGCCGGCGGCACCACTTTGGACTGTGGACTTTGGACTGTGGACTTCGCTGAACAGCCCCGTGTCATTCGGCACGAAACGTTCATCGGCGGGGCTTTGTTCCAAAATCGGATGACGTCCATCGCGGATTTGCAACAGACCTTCATCGCCGATCTGCGGGCGGCAATAATTGTGGAGCCGGGCGGTTTCGGCGAACGACGCCAGCACGTCGAGTTGCGCCAGCGCAGTGGCAGTCTGCTGCATTTTTGGCAGTTGACCGAGCACTTCCTCGCGCACGTGCTGGAATAATTCGTATTCCAGCTTCACGCTGCGTTCCTCCGCGGCGAGGATTTTGCCTTCCATCTCCTTCAATTCCGGCGTGATGTAGCGCTCGCCGTTGGCGATGGTCTGCTTGCGGATATAATGCGGCGGAACCTTGTCGAGATTCGACTTCGTGACTTCGATGT
>Ga0182027_10008820_pt1 | contig 14604 bp, 11 predicted proteins | sample 712E1DmetaG_FD_121300 | JGI IMG/M metagenome (GOLD analysis project Ga0182027, IMG submission 121300) | Permafrost microbial communities from Stordalen Mire, Sweden - 712E1D metaG (Illumina Assembly) | ecosystem: Environmental > Terrestrial > Soil > Wetlands > Permafrost | place: Sweden... | reverse complement strand
TTTCGAAAGGGTTGTAAAACACAAAGTGAACGACAGACAAACACAAATACAGATGACAGCAGGCCGCGGGAGTCCATCTTATTTTCTGCACTCCGTGGTCTAAACAATGGGGTCCACCTCACATCATGGTGAAGACGAGGCCAGGTATCAGAAGGCCGAGCACCGCCATGATCCACCGCGAGCGCCGGGCGCGAACGCAGGAATAAAAAAGCCCGAGAACACCGAGAAAAATCATGCCGAGGAAAATGGCCGTCCCCTCGACGGACGCAGCACGGCGAACACTTCACAAAAATGATGCAAAAAACCATGTGTAGATGGCAAAGGCGATTCTGTTCAACTGAACCGCAATCGGCGCTTTAATGACGGGCCAGATATTCATTCACAACATGGGCTACACCCCAATCTCCGTCGCAAGCGGCCAAAAATCAAGAGTTACGTTTGACAGGGTATGAAACAGGATTCGCCAGACAGGGTGAGATCGCCCGTTTCACGGCCAAAGCGGAACTGGTCGTTCCGCACTCCAAGACGCTTCGCGTTCACAGGATGCACGCGAGGGGCCGACAGGTCTTGGAGTGCGTGCGCGCCAGCGCCGCTTTCCCACTGGCCCCCGCCGACTTTTAGCGCGCGTATCATTCTTTGGTGAAAGGGATTGAAAGCATGGTCATTTAATCTCGGTAGATTTCGCGGCGATGGCCGATGGCCACCAGATAAATTTCTCCGGGAACCAAACCAAAGCGATAAATTACGCGGTAATCTCCGACCCGAAATCTGTACTTGTCAGAACCGGTCATGCGATAATGCGGGTACGTCGCCAGACGCAAACCCATGGCATCAATTTTTCTTTGAACGAGCGTCTGAACCTGCAACGGCAGGCGGAAGAAATCGGCGTCGTATTCTCGTGAAGCGATCTGTGTCGCCGCGCAGTCCATGGCAGGACTCAAGGTTTGCGGATGCGAACGCGCCCGGCGCGAATATCCTGCTCGCCGCGTTCCATCTTCGCCTTGAACTCGTCCGTGAATTCCAGATCGTCCTCCAGCATGTTTTCCAGCCAGTCGCGCAGCGATTCCTGCTCGGCCTTCGACAATCGCTTCACTTGTTCTTCAATTCTTTCGAGCGTTTGCATGGCGCAATGAAACCCAATTCACCCCAATTTGCAACCCTCCTGCAACGCGCCGGTCTTGGACGGCAGGGCGCGCGCTCCACACACGCCGCGGCGGGTCCGATGTATCGGGAGCCGCCCAGCCTTTCCGCCCCGCCGGTAACGCCTTGCATCATTTCCGGCTTTCTTGTGGCCGGGTTTTCGCCATTATTGATCCACCATGTTCTCAGAAATCAAATCAATCCATTTCGCCGGCATCGGCGGCACGGCCATGGCCGCGGTGGCTGCGGCGATGCGCGACAAGGGCTTCGCCGTCTCCGGCTCGGATTACAATGTCTATCCCCCCATGTCCACCTTCCTGGCGGCCAGACAAATCCAGGTCATGCCGGGCTACGCCGAATCCAATCTCTCCCACAAGCCGGACTTGGTGGTCATCGGCAACGCCCTTTCCCGCGGCAACGCGGAGGTGGAGGCGATCCTGGACCACAAACTGCGTTATTGCTCGCTGCCCGAACTGCTCAAGGAGTTCTTCATCCGCGGCAAACGCTCCATTGTGATCAGCGGGACGCACGGCAAAACCACCACCACTTCGCTCCTGGCGTGGGTGTTCGAGCACAACGGATTGAACCCCGGTTTCCTCATCGGCGGCATCCCGAACAACTTCGGCGAAGGCGCGCGGTTCACCGCCAGCCCGTGGTTTATCATCGAAGGCGACGAATACGACACCGCGTTTTTCGACAAACGGAGCAAATTCATCCATTACCTTCCCGAAGTGGTGGTGATCAACAACCTGGAATTCGATCACGCTGACATTTTCGACAATCTTGCCGCCATCCAATCCTCCTTCCGCCGGCTCATCGCGCTGATCCCGCGCAACGGCCAGCTTCTGGCCAATGGCGACGACCCGAACCTGGCCCCTCTGCTGGACGCCACGCCGTGCCCGGTCAAACGCTTCGGATTGCGCGAGGACGGCAGCGTTCACGCCTTCAATCTGCGCTATGGCCCCACCGCGACGGAATTTGAAATCCCCAGCTTCAAATTCCATCTCAATCTTACCGGGGAGTTCAACGTGCGCAACGCGCTGGCCGTCATCGCCGCCGCCAAGCATTGCGGATTGTCCAACAAACAAATCCAATCCGGTTTCGACACCTTCAAAGGCGTGCGTCGGCGCATGGAGGTGCGCGGCGTGCCCGGCGGCATCACGGTGATAGACGATTTTGGCCATCATCCCACCGCCATCCGCGAAACCTTGCGCGCGCTGCGCCACCGCTACGCCCAGCACCGCCTCTGGGCCGTCTTCGAGCCGCGCAGCAACACCACCCGGCGCAATGTTTTCCAGCTTGAACTGGCCGAAGCCTTCGCCGACGCCAACGCCGTCATTATCGCGCAGGTGGCGCGCCTGGAACTGCTCAAGCCGGAAGAACGGCTCAATACGGACATGCTCCTGCAAGACCTGAAGGCGGCCGGGAAAACCGCCGCCTGTCTGCCCCATGCGGATGCGATTGTCACCCATCTCAAAAAGGAAGCCAGCGGCGGGGATGTGATTTGCATTTTCAGCAACGGCGGTTTCGGCAACATTCACGAAAAACTGCTGGCCGCCCTGGGCGGCGGAAGATCCTAACCCGCATATTTCATGCTGCGCACGAAATGCCAACAGTCCGGAGCGCCGACTTGTAGTCGGCTTTGTGGCCGCGAAGACGTTGAAAGCCGATTGAAAATTGGCGCTCCGAACCCGGAAGTATGAATGTCCGGGCTAAAAGCACCGGCGAACCTTTTACCTTGCCGATATGACGAATAATTTCTGGACGACAGGACTGGACTTGGTCAATCCCGGAACTTGGGTGGGGGCGTCGTTTTGGGCGCTGATCATCGGCCTGCTCGCATGGCTGGTGGGCGAGGCCGTTCGTCTGGCGGTGCATTACGCCAAGCGGGATGGGCAGGGCGACCACGCTGGCCTTGCCTATATCGGGCAGTTGGCGCGGGGCGCTGTCTGGCTTTGTGCGTTTCTTTCCTACGCCAGCCTGGTTCCTGCGCTGGAGAAATTTCGGGAACCCGACAGTTTTGCCACCGCGGCCTTTTATGCCGTTGTCGTCGGGCTCGTGGCGTGGCTGACCGGCGGTTTCTTGCGCCTGGCCTTGCATCGAGTCCTCAAGAAGCGGGGCGAGTCAGTTGACCAGACCGCTGTCCGTTTCCTCGGTGAACTGGTTCGCGTGGGAGTATGGGTTTTCGCTTTTGTCTCCTATGCGCACGTCGTTCCGGCATTGCGCGGTTTGGGTACCGCCTGGCTCACCAGCGCCGGAGTGGCTGCCGTCGTCGTGGGCATGGCCGCGCAAAACACTTTGGGCAACTTGATCGCCGGGGTGTCGTTGGTGCTTTACCGGCCCTTCCATCTGGGCGACCTGCTCCAAGTCAACGCCCCCGGCGGTTTGGAAACCGGCATCGTGGAAAACATCAGTCTCGGCTACACCATTTTGCGCGCGGGAGATGAGCGGCGGCTGGTCATTCCCAACAACCTTATGGCCAGCCAGACCATCATCAACCTTTCCATGTCCAGCCAGCCCGTCCCCTGCCTGGCGGTCATCACCCTGGAACACGATGCCGATGTGGACAAAGCCCGCCAGATCCTGCTCGAGGTCGCCCGGCAAAAATCCAAGGCGCCGGGAACACCCACTTGCCGCATCACCAATTTGTCCGGCGCGGGCGTGACCGTCACGCTGACGGCGTGGGCGGCGAATTCCCTGGTCGCGCCCGACATGAAATGCGACCTTCTGGAGGCCGCCAAAAAACAACTCGACCAGGCCGGCATCCGAATCCACCGCGATTGCGGCGTTGCCCCAATCGAGAAATAGGAATGCTTGCAAAATGCCGAAAAACGCGGAAACTAACAGCATGGACTGGCAACAAACAGTGACCGCGCCGGATGAAATCAAGGTCTTTGAGGCTTTGGACGGGCCGGATTATACCTGGCGGACCATCAGCGCCGTCGCTCGTCAGACGGGATTGAGCGAGGCGCGGGTGGCGCAAATCCTTGCAAAGTACAATTTGAAACTCACCCGATTGTCCGAAACTCCGTCCGTTTCCGGTTCCGCTCTGGTCGGCTTGATTGAGAAAGTGGGAGCCTAGCCTCGACGGGCCGGTCCGCAGGGGCGTTGCGACTGGGACACAGGTTTCGCCCTCGGTTGTGGTTCCAGATAACTCACAGGATCGTTCCTGGCGTTCCACTTGAATTGCGGCTCGCTTGTGCCCGGCGGCTGCGATACTGTTTCTCCTTCCTATGCCAGTGGCAGTCAAACATTTTAAGCCGGCCCATTTCATCAACCGCGAGTTGAGCTGGCTGGAGTTCAACCAGCGCGTCCTCAACGAGGCGCGCGACCCCGCCAATCCCCTCCTCGAACGGCTCAAGTTCCTTTGCATCACCGGCTCCAATCTCGACGAATTCTTCGAGGTGCGCGTCGCCGGGCTGAAACAGCAAATCGAAAGCGGCGCGGGCGGGCGCGGGATGGACGGCTTGACGGCGGCGGAGACCTTGCGCGCCGTCCGGCGCCGCATCCGGCGCATGGTGCGCGATCAATATGTCTGCTGGCGCAAGGAACTGGCGCCGGCCCTGGCCCAATGCGGCATCCGCTTTCTCGAACCCCGCCACTTGGCGCCCGCGGATTTGAAATGGCTGGAGAATTTCTATCGCAGCCAGGTGCTGCCCGTCCTCACCCCGCTGGCCATTGACCCCAAACATCCCTTCCCCCAATTGCTCAACAAATCGCTCAACCTCATCGCGCAGGTGGAAATGAAAACGGGGACCGAGACTCTCCGCCATCTGGCCGTCGTGCAGGCGCCGCGCGTCCTGCCGCCCGTCGTCCGCCTGGCGCGCGAGGGGCGGGATTATGTTTTTCTGGGCCGCGTCATCGGCCATTTCCTGAGGGAGATTTTTCCCGGCACGAAAATCCTCGGCCACTGGCATTTTCGCGTTACGCGCAACAGCGAGCTTTATATTGACGAGCAGGACTCGGGCAATCTGCTCAAGGCCGTGGAAAACGAACTGCACAACCGCCGCAAGGGCGACGCCGTCCGCCTGGAAATAGACCAGGATTGCCCGGAGGCCATTCGCAAGGCGCTGCTGGGAACTTTGCGCCTGACGGAGGACGACGCGTATCTGATTGACGGCCCGTTGTCGCCCGAGCGCCTGATGGCCATCTATGAAGGCGATCACTCCCCGGAGTTGCGGGAAGAACCGTTCACCGCCCTCCCCCCGGCGGCGGTCCGCCATCACCCGGTCCTTTTCGACGCCATCCGCCGTAGGGACATCTTGTTGCACCATCCATACGAGAGCTTCAGCACGGTGGTGGATTTCCTGGAACAGGCGGCGCAGGACCCCGCGGTCCTGGCGATCAAACTCACCCTCTACCGCACCGGGGGCGACACCCGCATCATCGGCGCCCTGATGCAGGCGGCGACCCGCGCCAAACAAGTCACGGCGGTGGTGGAATTGCGCGCCCGGTTCGACGAAGCCAACAACATCCAGTGGAGCCGCAAGCTGGAGGAAGCGGGCGTCCATGTGGTCTATGGGCTGGTGGGCTACAAAATCCACTGCAAAGTCTGCCTGGTCGTCCGCCGGGATGAGGACGGCATCCGGCGCTATGTTCACTTGAGCACCGGCAATTACAACCCGACCACCGCCCGGCAATACACCGACATCGGCCTGCTGACCTGCCAGCCGGATTTTGGCGAAGACGCGACGAATCTGTTTAATTTATTGACAGGCATCGGGCGGTTTCAGGCCGCGCGCAAGCTGCTTCTTTCCCCCTTTCAACTTCACGGCCGCATCCTGCAACTCATCCAGCGCGAGGCCGATAACGCGCGCCGCGGCCGCCCGGCCCGCATCATCGCCAAGATGAACGCCCTGCTGGACGGCGAGGTCATCCAAGCGCTGTACCGCGCCTCGCAAGCCGGGGTGAAGATTGATCTCCTGGTGCGCGGCATCTGTTCCTTGCGCCCGCAATGGCCGGGGGTCAGCGACAACATCACCGTGCGCAGCGTGGTGGACCGGTTCCTCGAGCACAGCCGGATTTATTATTTTGAAAATGACGGCGAGCCGGAGATTTTCATGGGCAGCCCGGACTGGATGCCGCGAAATTTCTTCCGGCGCATCGAGACGGTCTTTCCGGTGGAAGACCGCCAGTTGCGGGAGCGGCTGAAGAACGAAGTGCTGGAAATCTGCCTGGCCGACAATGTCAAGGCATGGCATTTGCAGGCGAACGGGAAGTATGCGCGCCGCAGGCCCCCGGCCGCCGCCCCGCGGCGCAGTCAAGCCGAATTCATCGCCCTGGCCGCCGCCCGTTGACCTCGAGATCACTGCGCCGGGGCGGCGGGGACGGCGTTGACGTCGCCGAGTTGGGACTTGCCGAGGAAGGTGCGCACGAAGAATTCTTCCAAGCGGTGCGCGCCGTAGGGCGTGCCGGCTATGCCGTGACCGGCGCCGGGCACGTAGAGCAACTCGAAATCCTTCTTGGCTTTGATCAGCGCGTTGACCACTTGCATCGTGCTGGACGGGTCCACGTTCTTGTCCATCTCCCCCACCATGAGCAAAAGCCGGCCTTGCAACAGATGGGCGTCGGTGACGTTGGAGGAGCGGGGATAGCTCTCATCCAGCGGCCAGCCCATCCACTGCTCGTTCCACCAGATTTTGTCCATCCGGTTGTCGTGGCAGCCGGAATCGGAAACGCCCGCCTTGTAAAAATCGCCATGCGAAAGAAGGCCCCGCAACGCGTTTTGGCCGCCCGCCGAAGTCCCGTAAATCCCGACGCGGCCCAGATCAAAATTGGGATACCGGGCGGCGGCGGCCTGGATCCAGAGAATGCGGTCGGCAAAACCGGCGTCGGCGAGATTCTTGTAGCAGACATCGTGGAATTTCTTCGAGCGATTGGCCGTGCCCATCCCGTCCATTTGCACCACGATGAAACCCAGATCGGCCAACTTCTGCTGCGGCGAGGAGGCGCGGAAGGCGGTGGGCGCGAACGACCCCTGCGGGCCGGCATAAATGTTCTCAATCACCGGATATTTGCCGCCCTCGTCGAAATTCTTCGGCCGCCAAATCACTCCGTAAATGCCGGTCACGCCGTCCCGGCCCCTGGCCGCGAAGCGTTCCGGCGCCTTCCAGCCGGTGGCGAAAAGTTCGCTCGCGTCCGCCTCCTCCAGTTTGCAAAGGACCTTGCCGTCCGCGGCGCCGCGCAGGACGCTGACGGGCGGCTGGTCCACCCGGGACCATGTGTCAATTAGAAATGCGCGGTCCGGGGAAAGCTGGACGGCGTGAGTGCCGTCGCCTTCCGTCAGCGCCGTCAGGCCCGTCCCGTCGAAGTTCACCCGGCAATACTGCGCATAATAAGGGTCCTGGCCGGGGACGATGCCGCCGGCCAGGAAGAAGACCTGGCGCTTTTCGCGGTCCACCCGCTCCACCGAGCGCACCACCCATTCACCTTTGGTGATCTGGTTCTTGACCGCCCCGGTTTTGGCGTCGTAGAGGTAGAGATGGTTCCACCCGTCGCGCTCGGACATCCAGATGATTTCCGAAGTGTCATCGAGGTATTCCGCAAAGAATTTTCCCGAGTAACAGATGAAGGTCTTGCTGGCCTCGTCCACAATAGGATTGACAGACCTGGATTGGGCGTCCACGCCCAGAATGCGCAGCGCCTGGTGTCCGCGCTGGTTGAAAAGAAAGGTGAACCCCGTGGAGCTGGAATTCCAACGAAGATCGCTGATGGACCAGGGATTGGCATAGAGCGAATCGTCCAGCGGGATTTCCTTTTTGGCCGCCACGTCGAACAGGCGGGGCTTGTGGATCGGCACTGTGTCTCCCGGCTTCAAATAGGGATAGGACTCCAGTTTGGGCTGAAACTGGTCTTCGGGCGAGGATTCCACTTCATAAACAGCGCGCACCGTGCCCGGCTGGTAGCGCATGGCGACGAAGCGGCGCGAATCCGGCGACCAATAAACGTCCGGGGTGGGAATTTCCGGATCGCGGACTTCGTAATTCATGCCGACCGAGCGTTCTTCTTCCGCCGTGCGCGCGTAGCTGCTGCCGGGATTGCCGTCGTAAGTCAGCGGTTCGACCCGGCTGGATTTGACCTCCCGCAGGAACAAATTGTGGCCGCGAACCAACACTTCCCATTTCCCGTCCGGCGAAGGGACGGCCGGTCCCGAGGCGCGTCCGCCGCGTCTGGCGCCGCTGCCGCCGCCGCCGCCGCGCCGCGCCGAGCCAGGCCCGGCGGTGAGGAGGCTGTCCGCCAACGTGCGGGTGGACTCGTTGACATTGTAGGTTGCCAAATCACAATCCCACGCGGCATTGGTGGCGATGAGGTGGAGCGACTTGCCGTCGTTGGAGAACCGGATGGCGTCGAAGGGCAGCCGCGAGGGGGCGATGGCTGTTTTGGTCAGATCGCCCAGCGCCGCGGCCAGCCGGGCGTGATCAAAGGCGGGGCTGCGCCGGCCGGCCGCCGCGTCCACCAGCACGAACTGGCGCTGGTGATCGGCCAAATCCACCCGATACCAAAACCGATTGGATTGGCCGCTGGTTTCGGCGAACCAGTGCGGCGTGATCGCGTCGCGATGGACGAGGCTGGTGAGATTGGTGTCCGGCGGCTGGGCCAGGGCGGCGGCGGCCAAAAAGACGAATCCAAAAAAGAAATAAGCGGGTGTTTTCACAAGAGATCTTTTGAAGAGGCTGGCAGAAATATAATACGCTCCGCCCCTTGTTTGGATTTGGAGCGGAGCAGGGGGCTTGCATTCATTTTTCTGACCCCATTTTTCTGCCATCGCCTTGTTTTTGAAAATGTCCGGATTACGCCCCCTGGCCGGAAGTCATTATTGCGCGATCACTACGGCAGCGCATGCCCTGGAATGCTGCAAGTTGGTTTCTCGCCCACGGCGCCCAAAGTATAGACGCCACCTTCGGGACAGGTTGGCATTGCTCCATTCGGTCCCCGGCCCATGTAGGGCCGCACATCGTCCACCGTTGGCACATCGGTGTTCTGCTTGTGATTCTCCAAAGCCCATTGCGCTTTGGACCCGTCCATGATCCGGAGATTGTTGATGCACGCATTCGCGGCCGAGACTTGTTCCATGGCTCTGGCCTGGAGCGCAACTGCGTTCCTGCCTGCCTGTGCCTCGGAAGCCACGCGTTGATTGAGCATTTGAATTTCCTGCCGCGCCCGGACCAATTCGTTGGTCTGCTGGCGCAACTGCGACACTTCATTGCGCAGCCGCGCCAACTCGATCACCTGTGCCGCCGAAAGCGGCGCGGCGGCCCTGGCCGCTTCTTGCGCGGCGCTCGCCAGCTTGTCCTGCAACGGGGCGACCAGCGCCGCCTGCTGCTTCAACCCCTCATTCTCCTGGCGCAATTGTTGGATGGTTTGATGCTGCACCGCCACCGGCGCCGCCAGCGCGGCGAGAACGACGGCGCTTGCGATTGCGATTTTAATCTTGCTCATCAATACCCGCCAATATAGAGCCGCCATCGCGCAAAAGCGAGCATTCCCTTTGGCCGGGACCCGTTTTTCGGCGCCCTCACCCGGACATTTCATACTTCCGAATTCGGAGCGCCGATTTTCAATCGGCTTTCAACGTCTTCGCGGCCACAAAGCCGACTGCAAGTCGGCGCTCCGGACTGTTGGCATTTCGCGCGGAGCATGAAATATCCGGGCCAAGCCCCCCGGCGATGGAAACCGCATCCTTCGGGTGTGGATTAGACAGTTTAGGAGCAGGATTAGGATTAAGAATACCTTATGGCGTCGGCGCGGTTTTTGGGCTATATTCCTTCCATGAATAGCGCAAAACCATTTTTCAAGGGCAAATTATACCCGGGACGAGTGGGGCTGATTCTGCTGGCCGCCTTTGGTTGGCTGGCCGCAACGGCCACCGGTCTTCTGGCCCAGACCAATGCCTTTCCGGGCGGCCCGGTCAATGCGCAGCCTCCCGCCGGCGCTTCTTCCAGCGCCATCATTGGTTTGCCCGCGACCGGCGTTCCTGGCGGCGCTCCTTCCAACGCCATAATCGCATTGCCCATCACGGGTGTTCCCGGCGGCGCTCCTTCCAGCGCTATCATCGGATCGTCCACAAATGGTCTTTCCGGCGGCGTTGCATCCAACGCCATCACCGGATCGCGCACGGCCGGTCTTCCCGGCGGCGCTCCTTCCAGCGGCCTGATTGGATCGCGCACGAACGGCCATCCTGTCGGCGTTTCTTCCAACTCCATAACCGGAATGCCCGTGATTGGTCTTCCCGGCGGCGCTCCTTCCAGCGCCATCATCGGATCGCCCGCGAGTGGTCTTCCTGGTGGCGCTCCTTCCAGCGCCGTAATTGGGTCACGCGCGACTGGCCTTCCCGGCGGCGCTCCTCCGGGAGCCGTCGTGGGAAGAACATCCACAAATTCTCCGGGAGGTACCCCGACTCGGGCCGCCACAGGAGTTTCCAGCGCCGGCCTTAAGCGGATGACCAACTCCAAAGCGGCTCCAGGATACCCCATCACCACCACCACCATTCCACCCAGAAGATACATGCCCGCGACCAACAAACCGGCATTGTCAACAAACCATACCGTGTCCGCCGGTCTGGCTGGAAGATCCCCGGCCATCAAAAAAGCTCCAGCCGCCGGCCCCGCGCAACCCGTCACCTCCAAAGCGTCTCCGCGAAAGCTCAACACGAACAACATCCCTCCGGTAGAAGTAGAATTCCTGCCCTGGACTAACACCCCGGCGCCATCAACAAACCGCGCCGCGCCTGTCAATTAGGGTTCGCGCAAAGACTATTGTTAAATCTCTGTGCGCCGAGGTCGAGCCACAGGCTCGACGCTACACCCAATCATGGCGTTACCAGCGGATTCAGCGACTGGAACGCAACTCATTTTTGCGCTTCCAGAAAACGATCACGGCGAACAGGGCATAGGCCAGCGCCTCAGCCGCGTTGAAAGTAATAATTTCCGCCGGCGAGGCAGCGCTTGCCAGGTCCGAACCCGCATGCGCCTGGTATTGCTGAACATTGAAAGCCAGCAGAGACATCAAGCCGAACACGATCGGAGCTTTCATGTTCCAGCCGGTTCGCAGCGACCAGTATCGGGGTTGATTTCGCCAGTTGCGGAAGCTCCAGAACAACAGAACCAAACAGAATATGCCAGCACCCAAATGCTGTCTAATGGCAGAGACCAAATCCTGTTTCTGGAATGAGTGGAAAAACAGGCACGCGTACATGGCCAACAAGAAGGCCGTGAGTTTCAACCATCTAAAGCCGGGGTTTGATTTGGTCCCAGGCCCTTGCGCTGCGGATTCGGTTTCTCTCCTGGGCAATTTCCATTCGGCTTCGTCAAAGGTCCCGTCCTCGATCTGAATTTGTCGCCGGCGCTGACTGCTGAAAATGAGACCACCCGATGCGAGAACGAAGCAGAAGAAAACGAACGCGTACGCCAACACCTCGCCGGCAAACGGTGTGAGGGAAGACCCAAATTTGTCCCAACCAAGACAAGCCAGAACCAGCAGAACCATTGTCACCAGTCGAACCCCGGCCATTTGGTAAGAGAACCGCCGCTCGCGCGGGGATTTGGTCTCGTCGGCTTGCGCCCGCCAACTGACGAAAGCGCCGCCCAGCATCGCCAGCAAGCCGCCCAGCGAACTAAGCGCCGCCGCCCCCTTGGCCGCCGCGACGCCTTTGGCAAGGGTCGCGCCCGCGGCGGCAGCCTTGGCCGAAGCCGCCTCCATCGGCAACGCCGCGAGAACCCCCAGCGTGAAATTCCAGTCCGGCGACGTTTTCTCCAGCGCGCCTTCGACAAAGCCGAGAACCTCCTTATGCAGGAGTTTTCGCCCGCGCGCGAGCCGTTGCCGGACCGCCTCCTCGGATAAATCCAACACCAGCGCCACTTGGGCCATGGAACGGTGTTCGCGATAAAACAGGATCAGCGGTTCGCGATAGGTTTCCGGGATGCCCTCCAGCGAACGCCATAGAATGCCTTCCTCCTCCCGGCTGATGGCTTGGTCCAGCGGATGCGCTTCCCGCGCCGGCAATTCCGCCAACGTTTCCAGGGGCGCCGCCCCATCCAGGGGTTCGCGCTCCTGCCCGCGCCGAATCCGGCGGCTGAGGTTTCTCACAATGCCGCACAGCCAGGCGCGCAGTTTCGCCGGCTCGCGCAAATCCGAAAGTCGCTGCCACGCGGTGAGAAACGTTTCCTGCGCCAAATCTTCGCTTTGCGTCAGACTGCCGGTGGCACTATAAGCCAGCGAACAAATCAGGGATTGGTATCGCGCCACAATCTGGCCAAAGGCATCCCGGCTGCCGCGCAGACTATGCGCAACAAGCTCCGCGTCGCTGGATTCCGCCGCGGACATCGTTTCGGTCGTCATCATATCACCGTGTATGTGCCAAAAAAGACGAAGGTGTGACAAAATGAATGCTGGCAATGCTCATACCGCCGCGGCGGATTCGCGCACCCGTTCCAGGATGACTTCCGCCAGCAGCGGCTCGCTGCCGACGCCGGCGGCGTACCAAAGGCGCCTGCCTTTGCGCTCGGTCGGATTGCGCCAGGTGGGCAGGCCCAGCTTCAACCGCTCCCGCACAAACGACCGGGGCGCGCCCAGCATCACCGGGATGTCTTCCACGGAATGCAATCCGTCGCTGATGAAAAACGGCACTACGACCACGTCCTTCGTTTGCGCCAGCTTGTAGCAATCCCCAATGCGCGGCTCTTCCTCCAGAAAGCCGCCGTGGACCTGGGCAAAAAGATTTCTGGCGCGGATCCATTCCACCTGTTGCTCGATGGCTTTGCGGGAATTTTCGTTCCTGTCCGTGCCGTGGCCGGCGATGAACAGGGTGGTTTCCGCTGGATGGGGCGCGCGCGGAATCGGAAATTCCTCCACAATTTCCCGGGCGCGGGCCAGGAGGACTTCCGTCATGCCGGGATGCGTTCCCACCGGGCCGCAGTAAAACATAGTTTGACCGCCGCGCCGCCGGACGCGGGCGAAACGGCCCGCCCCCTCCCGGCGAAAACCCAGTTCGCGCGGGATGACTTCCCCGGCGAAATAGCCGTCGCTGATAAAAAGCGGCACGACGAAAACGCGCGGCGCGGAAACCCCGCGCATCACCCGGGCCAGGAACGGTTCCTGTTTCCAGAACGCCTCCAGCACTTGCGCGAAAAGGCCGCGCCGGCGCAATGCCTCGGCGTGCTGGTGAACGGGCGCGGCGGAGAGGGCGTTGAGCGTCGAGCCGTGTCCGGCCAGCACCAGGGCTGCGTCTGCAAAATCATCACTCACGACAAGGCAAGGTTATCCAAGCCGGCGGGAAGCGCAACCAAGACCGGCAAGGCGGCGCGCCGCCTGTTACTTGCCGGAGACGGTCACCACCAGCGGCTGGGCGCGGCAGGCGGCCAGTTGCTTGACATAACTTTCCCAGCCGGCCGCGTTGGTGAAATCTCCGCTGCGATCCCAACAGCCGCCAAAATAATGGACCAGCGGCTGGCCCACCTCGGCGCGGGTGACGGCGAGCAGGTTGCGGATGGGCGGCGCGCCCTCCACCGAGGGCTGCGTCAGCGGCGCAAAGGCGCTTTCGGGCAGATTGGGATTGTCATTGGTGAAGGCCGTGATGCTGCCGGGCTTGAGAATGATGGCGACCCCCATGGTGCCTTTGGGCTTGTCTTCCGGCTGCCAGTAGGAAACCCAGCCCGCCTTCAGATCGAAGGCGGCCTTCTCAAGGCCGGGCCGCTCGGCCAGGCCGACGGCCACGGTGAGGGGTGATTTGTCCTCGCTGGTAAACGTGGTTGCCATGCGGCTGAACCAGGAGTTGGCGTCAATGCTGATGCGCTCGGTCATGGCCACTTTTCGCCCGGCGGCATCGGCGGCCCACGGATCGAAGGTCAATTCAAATTCCGAGCGGATCGGCCCGGTGGTGATGAGCCGCCAACTGCGGTAATTGCTGGAAACGTAAAGTTTCTTCCCGTCCCAAATCCCCGTGCCGCCGCAGCCGCGGCTGTTGCCGACGCGGTAATCGTCCATCTCGGAGCCATTATCCACATGGTACTGTTTGGCCTGGTACATTTTGTCTATGATGAGATCGCGGTGGACTTTGATCCAGACATCCGGCCCGCTGCTGATGGTGCCTTCGGCCGGGATGAGGCCTTGGCCATAAGTGCGGTGCGCGATGCGGTCGCTTTCCCAGGCGAAATCGTCGTAGCGCTCCGGGACGTAACGGGCGAAGGTTTTGAGGAGGGGCTGCGGCGTGGCGGGCAAGGCCCAGCCGGGGAATAGATAGTATTGACGTGTTTCCCCCGGCGCGAGGTCCACCTGGAATACCAGGCTGTCCGGCCTTTGCCCCGGCTCCGGGTCCGGCGCGGACACGTAATGTTGCGAATCCAAAATGCGCGAAGAAACGCCGTCCATCACGGCGATGTGGGTTTCGGCGGGTCCGGTCAGCTCCAGGGACTGGAGGATCATCTGGGCCGGGTCCTGGTCATTGAGTTCGACCGTTTCGCAATCGCG
>Ga0182027_10008819_pt1 | contig 14607 bp, 14 predicted proteins | sample 712E1DmetaG_FD_121300 | JGI IMG/M metagenome (GOLD analysis project Ga0182027, IMG submission 121300) | Permafrost microbial communities from Stordalen Mire, Sweden - 712E1D metaG (Illumina Assembly) | ecosystem: Environmental > Terrestrial > Soil > Wetlands > Permafrost | place: Sweden... | reverse complement strand
TGGGTTTGTTCACCGGTGCGGCCGGTGTTCCAAGTGATGATTAGGTCCTGCTTAGCACGTGTGATGCCCACATAAAGCAGGCGCAGGCGTTCACGTACATAATCCAGGCGGGCTTGTTGGGTGGCCTGACCAGGCTCATACCAGGCATATTCATTAGTCGTCATGGCAGCCTGCAACTGTGCCAGAGTCTCGGCTTCCAGGTTAAGTTTGTCGCGCACGAACCACTTTTCCGAGATGTAACGGTCATTGGGTTGGAGTGAAGGGAAATCGTAATTGTTGACTGAAATCAGGTAAACCCGATCCCATTCCAGACCCTTGGCCTTGTGCATGGTGGTTACGACCACTTTACCGGCGTGGTGGGATGGATCGAAGCCGGCGTCATCCTCACCGAAGCCCAGGAAGCGACGTTCATTGTGGGAGATCAGGCTGAGCTCTCCGTTTAGTTCAGGCAGCCGCCAATCCGTGTGGTCGCGGCTGGCCTGATGCAACACTAGCGCCAGCTTGTGAACCAGAGCCAGGTCATTCGAGGCAGTAAATAAATCCTGCCCCAATGTGAGGATCATCTGATCAATAGGGAGCAGAGTCGTGGCCTGCCAGCGCCGTAGAACAATCCGGAATTTTTCCAGCTCTTCACGCTCATCATCTACCATGCCAATTTCTCTAACTTTGGTCCTTCCCGGGGTAAGGGAGGCGATAGAGGCCAGCCAATCCCGGTCTGTTCTCGGACTGATAAAGGTCTCCACTTCGACACATTTAGACAACCATTGAGCAACCCGGCGTTGGAAGTCGTTGTTGGAAGTTTCGTCCTCGGAGCAACGCCAGGCCAGATAGGCTTTTGCCAACCGGATGGAGGATTGCGGGTCGGCCAAGGCGCTGACAACATCACCCAGGCGCCCAACTGCGATGCGGGTGGAAGAGGTGCTACCAAGTAATTCCACAAAGTCGATATTACGCTGTTTGAGCGCATCGATTACATCCGCGCCACGCTGGTTGCGCGGCACAAGAACTGCCAGAGTGGAATCCAGATGTCCCGGCAGCCACTTTGCAATGGATTTGACGACTGCCTCCACTTCCTGCTCGGGAGTGTATTTCCGGCCGATCAGCTTGAGCCCTTCCGGCACATCGGGTGGGTTGGGTTGCGGATCACCAGGTGGAGCAGGATGGATATAGGGTACGGTCAATGCACCGCGCGCCTCAATCGCAGGATGAGCGTCGTTCACCCATTTGATCAACTGGTTGGCCAGATCAATTATGGAGGGCTGGCAGCGACCCGAATCCGGCAGTTCGTGATACTGGTCCGCGTCGGCGTGGATGAAGTCGATCAGATGCTCGGGAGAGGCGGTGGTAAAGGTCTCAAAGATGGCCTGGTTCGGGTCTCCGACACGCACCCAATTGCCCTGAGGCCCAACCAGCAAGCGCAGAATCTGTTCCTGCAATTTGCTGGAATCCTGAGCTTCATCTTCGAGTATATACGGCCAGCGATAGCGCAAGCGTTCAAGGAATTCCGGGTCATTTTCGAGCAGGTCGATGGCCAGACGAATCAGGTCATCGAAGTCGACTGCGCCGCGGTAGGTCAGGGAGCGCTGGTAATCGGTGTAGATGGCCAGGCCCATTTTGGCCAGGGGCAGGGGCGCAGGGGCTGCCTCCAACAAGTCACCCAGTTTTCCAGGAGTCAGGCGGTTATCCTTGGCGGAGCGGATAAAGGCCAGGGCGATGCTGGTGATCAAGTCAGGCAATTGTTGGCGGTGCACCCATTCGCGCTTGCTTTCATCAATATCCCGGTTGAGCAGACCATTCAATTCATAAGAATTTGCGTGTAGCCAAGTAATAGCTGCTTCCTTACGAATAAAATCGGCTTCCCGTTCATCCAGGATGGCGAAGCGGTCCTCCAACCCGACCGCGGCGGGTTTTTCACGGACGATATCATGTGCCAGTCCATGCAAGGTTCGGATGCGATAGCCGAAGGGCATAGGCAAGGTCAGGTAATCCTTGATTCGAGCGGCAAAATTATCCACGGCCGAGTTGACAAGCGTGACAATGAGCACTTCCTGTTCATCACCGATCCGCCCGGAACGGATCAACCGGGCAGCCAGGGCGCTGAGGGTGAAGGTTTTTCCGGAACCGGGCACGGCTGAGATGCCGAGTTTACCGCCGGTATAGGCGAGGATCCGTGACTGAGCGGGGCGAGGGGTAAATTCCATCGGTGGATCTATTTCTGCAAGGTGATCTTATGTCGGGCAACCAAGCGACGAATAATTTTCTCAAACTCGCCTCGGTTCTGTACATTCGCAAAAGGAATGCCACCATGCTTGGCCACCAGCCCGCGCAAAGTGAAATCGGTCACATCCTCATAATGGATGATCCGAGGCGGAAGAAAATAGCGCTTGAGGATGATCGTCTCGCCGAATTTGACCTCCCGAAAAATGATCATCGGCATGCTCAATACAGTAAATCCAAAGATGATGGCATAGATTGCATAAGGAAAGACCGCATGGGAGGCGATCGTCATGTAAATAAAGAAAATGCAGGCAATTACTCCAATTGGATAGAGAAAGATAGACAGCCGGACTCGCAGTGAGTAATGCGGTTTGAAAACATTATCTTCCCGGGTGGAATCACTGGTCGAGGTCATTTGCGATCGGGTTCCTTTTATCACTATGGTTCAGGTGATTCATTGGATCATCGATCCATCATGGTGTGGATGGGGCAACCAGGGTCCCGATGGCTGGGGCATCCTGTTGATTGATGAGGTGCGGCAGCCCATTCTCAATCAACACCGGGACATAAGAATAACCCTGCACGCCTGCGCGGTTCATTATGACCCGCAGAATGATGGTGGCGTTGGCAATTCCACGATACTGGTCGAAAACAAAGTTGCCCAGACTGTAGGCAATCAACCCGCCGTGATATGGTTCGATTTGCTGCAACACGTGCGGGTGTGACCCGATTACCAACGTGGCGCCTGCATCAATGGCAGTATGCGCTTCCAGACGCTGGTTGGCATCGATGTTGTTAATCACGTCCGTGATTTCAATACCGCCATGCAGCATGACGATGACCACATCCGCGAGGAGTTTAGCAGCCTGCACATCCGACTTGATCCGACCCGGGTCAGCCCAGGCAACCCCGGGACTGGTAGTGGTGGCTGTCCACGTGTGCGGGTCAAATCCGGATTTCTCAGGGGGTACGTCCACGTAAGCCAGGAAGGCCATCCGCAGCCCGTTGCGCGTTATGATCACCGGTGTATGCGCAGCGGCAGAATCCACTCCGGCTCCTACCGTGGAAATACCATATTGACCGAGATATTTTTGGGTATCTGCCAGCCCGGCAGAACCGAAATCCATGGCATGGTTGTTAGCCTGGCTGAGCACAGCGAACCCGGCCAGCCACAAAGACTGGGCGGTCTGCGGAGGGGCTTTAAGGTCGTAGGCTTTTTGGACTGGCTGGCTTTGGTCAGTTATGGCGCATTCCAGATTGCCCACCAGCACGTCAGCGGAATCCAAGACAGATTGCACGCCGGCAAAGACGATTTGCGGACCTTTTGCCATCACCTGTTGCCCGACCGTCCGACCCAGCATGATATCGCCGACGGCTTCCAGGGTAACCTGCGGGACAGGAATCGCAGTCGTAATTGCAGTCACGGTTGGATCGGGACTGTTAGTTTCTGATGACAAGATCGGTTTGATCGGAGAAGGCACTGGAGGAAGGAGAGTTGGAGTGGATGGTGAAGCGGGCGCGGCCATTGGCATGCTCCCATTGCAACCGGCCAACCCAAGCAAAGTTACAATCAAGAAAGCTATTAAATATCTATTTTTCATGAATATTCTGAATTTCCAGCCGCATCTTCCAAATGGCTTTCAACAACGGTCCGCGTTGTTCAAAGCCCGATTCCCCCAGATCACTCATCCCCAGAAAAATGCGCTTCCGGCAGCGGCGCAGCAGGCCGGTCACCAGGCGACTGAGGGTCTGCTGGTTGGCGTCCAGGTCATCTGCATCGGTCCACAGCCGGCCACGCTCCCAAGAGCGGCTCAAGACATAGGGCTGGGTCAATGGTTGGAAAAGGCGTTCCCACCATCCCCCCGAGCCGACATCCAGCCAGAATTGTACGGAGGCCGGCCGATTCATCATGAGGAAAGTATGGGCCGGGGCAATCAGGACAGCCTCGGCTGGTTCGGTCTGCCAGGCTTCAATGTATTGTGCGGCAATGACGCCATCCTGGAGCATGGCCAGGTATTCACTGCCCACATCCATGTTGGCATCTCCGGAGGCCTCCATTGCCTGGCGGAACTTCTGGATGGATTCGATCAGGCTGGCGGCAGTACGGGCGGCATCCAAGTTGCTGTGGAAACCAAAGCCTTTTTGAGACAATATTTCCCCAAAAAGGCGGCGGAGGAAGTGGTCGAGCGGCTCCACCGGCTGCGAGCGATATTGCTCAAGCCAGGTGCGTAACAACTCATATTGCTGGCCCACCACAAAAGTGAGACGTTCTTGGACCTCGGAGCGGATCTGATCGAAAGAGGAGAGGGTATTATTCCGTAGACGGTAAACAATTTCGGTCAGCAAGTGCGCACGCACCAGATCCATCCCTTCAATGGCCGAAAGGAAGGCATATGCCACGTCGAATTTTGTTGGGTGAATACCCCAGCCCGGATGGGCCAACTCGGCAAGGGTCAGCAAACAATGGCTGGCGGGTTCATCCCGCAGGGTGCGCGAAGGCCGGTGGGAATGCCAGGGGATGCCTGCTTCCTCCAAGCGGTGGCTGATCGAAAAGCGCAGCGCGTCCGAGAGATAGGGGGCCAGGATAACGATTTCGGAGGCGGGGAGATTATCCTCTCTGACCAGATGCTGAATCTCGGCAACCACCCAATCCAGCATTTGCGGGTAAAACCGGGCAGGTGTACCAGCGGGCGGAAACGACAACGCCGCCAGACTTTCCAGTGGAACGGAGGCCGGGTGATCGGGGAGGAGTTTGGATGTGAAGGCTATTTCCAACTCCTGGACTTCCGCAGTAGTAACGAAAGACTGGCGCAGGCTGACATGAACATTGCATGATCCATCAAGGTGCAGACCAGAATCCGGATCAGCACCCAGGAAACGCCGGTAGCCCCCATCGTTATCAAAAATCAAGAGTGCCGAGTTGAAATCGGGCAGCCATTTGGAAACCAAATCGTGCGCCACGGGGATGTCTTCTTCAATGTTGTCATAGATCAGGTATTGGTATTGGCGTGAGAGATATGACCGACATTCTGGTGTACGCCAAAGAGTGTTCCAGAAGAGGTCGAGTTGCAGGGAAAAATCCAACAGGTTGTGCTCAAGGCAATACTGACGAAATCGAATGGCGGACTCCTGGGCATCCGTGTAGACGCGTCGTTGGGCTGGGTCGCCGTACCACGCGCCTGACAACCTTTCCCCGATTTCGGAATACGGAAAACCGACTGCTGCAGATTTATTTAGATTGTCAAGCACCTGGCTGTACAGGCGATTGCGTTCGATTGTTATCGAAGCAAAAAAGCCCTGTTCCAATAGGGGGCGAAGAATGCGGGCCATGTAATATTGGGCCGTTTCCAAGGTGAGGAAAACCGGCGGCTGATCTGGATGCGCGAACCCACCAGCCTCCGCTGCCAATGGCCAAAAAAGGTCCACCATGCGGCGCGCCAGGCCGCCAACCGTGGCGAGGGTAGGTTGCCCTCCCGAGACGATTCCGGGATCGTTCAGGATGGTCTCAAAGGGAGTCTGGAGAGTTCGTTGGGGGGTCAATATAAGGATGGAGGCAGCCGGAAGACCGGCCTCTAGGAGAAAGTGCAAGAATTCCACCCCGACCGTCGTTTTGCCGCAACCGGCTGGCCCGGAGAGGAATGTTTTTTTGCCAGAAGCAGTTTCAACTATTTCGCGTTGTTCTTGATTAATTTCCACAAGTCAAGAGTATCGGAAAGCTTGAGATTTGTCAATAAAAACCAGTCCCAGGATTCATCATTGGGTTATATTCATGTTCAAAATTAGATACAACAACCTTCGAAGAAGTTAAGACCGCCAGGAGAATTCATAAAAACTTAGCAACCAATGTGGATGGGCTGGAAAAACTATTTTCAGGCTAGCTGAGGTGGTTTGCAAAGAATTTAGTTACGCGTGTCCAGGCATCTTTGGCGGCTTCCGGCTTATATACGGCTGGATCGCTGTCGCGGAAAAAGGCGTGACCGGAGTCGGGGTACACAATCACTTCGTGATGCACACCGATCATACCGAGCAATTGATCGAATTGTTCCACGGTCCCGACAGGAATGGTCAGATCTTTATCACCAAACAGACCCAGTACGGGACTCTTAAGGCTTCCAAGTTGGTCAAAGAGCTGTTGCATACCGCCTCCATAGAAGGTACAGATTGCATCCAGGGGACGGCTTATCCCGAGAGCCAGCGACATACGGCCACCAAAGCAAAACCCCACACTGCCAACCTTGCCATTACATTCCGGCAAGTCCTTTATGGCATCGTAGACTTTTTCCAGTTCGGCCGGGGCACCGGGAGCGTATTTTTGTACTAATGCAGCGGCTTTTTGGCCGTCGCCCAATTTAGCCAGTTCGCCATGGTAAAGGTCAGGGGTAAAAGCAAAATAGCCGATGGCGGCAAACCGATCCGCGATGGACTGGGTCTGCAGATCAAGTCCCCACCATTCCTGGATAACAATCAGAGCCGGCCAGGGGCCGCTGCCGGATGGTTTGGCCAGATAGCCGGAAATCGAACCAATTTGATAAACAGTTCCCATACTGCCTCGCAATTCTAAATTGGATTCTTATGGTATTATTTGTTTTAGATACTACCCCCGCAAGAACCGGTTTGTCAAGCAGGAATTATTAACGGAGGAACATATGTCTCTTGCTCAAATAATCCATGCAATTCTATATGTCCATCCACCGCACACCCTGTTGGTGCACTTCCCAATTGCGCTGATCTCGGCGGGTTTGTTTTTCATCCTGTTAGCGCTCATATTCAAAAAGGACCTTCTCGAACAGATTGCATTTGCTGATCTTGCCCTGGCAGCCGTCAGTACCATCGTGACCGGGATTGTCGGGATACGCGACAATATCGTTTTTTACCATGGCTTGGCTGCCAATCACAACCTGAAAATAATACTCGCATTCGTCTTATTTGTAGTCACCTCGGTCACTGCAATCATCCGTTGGAAAAAACCGGAACTGTTCCATAGCGGCGGAAAGGCGATCTATGTGGCAGCCTATTTTGTAAGCTTTGCTTTGGTGACGGTTCTGGGATTCCTGGGTGGCGTAATCTTATTTGGTACTTAATTTAGCTTCAAGAACGCCTTCACAATTTTTGGATCAAATTGAGTCCCGGATTGCTCACGGATATATTCAAGCGCCCTCTCTTTTGTCCAGGCAGAGCGATAAGGACGTTCGCTCGTGAGTGCATCGTAAACATCCACCACTGCAAAGATTCGTGCCCCCAGAGGAATATCTTCCCCTTTCAAGCCGCCCGGATAACCACTACCATCCCATTTTTCATGGTGGCGATATGGGATATCCAGTGCAAGATACAAGTAAGGGATCGGAAGAAGCAGGTCATAAGCGTATTGCGGGTGCATGCGCATAAATGAAGTTTCTTCATCATTTAACGAACCCGGCTTTTGCAGGATCACATCCGGAATGCCCATTTTGCCTACATCATGCAAATAAGCACCGCGCTTGATATGCTGGCAATCGGCTTCAGCCATTCCCATCGCCATGGCCAAGTCAACTGCCATTTCAGCCACACGATGGATATGGCCTTCCGCTTCCCCCTCACGTAGATCCATGGCACGGGCAAAACCTTCTATGGTAGCATCATAAGCCATCGAAAGCTCAACAACATTGCGTTGCAGGTTTTGGATTTGATTCTTTTCTTTATCCGGCATATGTCCTCTCATTCCACTTAATATAATTAGATTAATAATCCATTTGCTGGTATCGCCTTTGTGCTGCATTTTCAAGAATGCCAGCGGTAATAAATGGCCAAAGCATTTCCATTCATAAAGATATTTCCGCAGTTTATCCTTTGGCGAGTTTTTACTCTAAGAATAACAATTAGATAAAGCGTTGCACACTTCCGACAATATTATCGCACCATTTCTGGAAATATAAAACCCCAATACGCCTCAAAAAATACGGCCTAAACAATTCAACAACGGGTTATTGCGAAGGGGGCTGCGGCTGAAGGAATTCCAAATGTCCTTTTTTCTTTTCTTTATTTGGCTTTTGATCACATGAATTTTCCAGCAGCCGTTGACATGCATGCCGCTCGCATGTATAATATCGCTCGCCTCTGCCCTGGCAGTTTGCCGGGGCGTCTGTTTGTTTGTATCCCGGCTTCCCCGTAACTCAGCGTAGGGACCGACCCACTAGGCAGTAACATGCCCAGGTTCCGGCCTGTATCGCAGGGTCAGCGGTGAAGCGAAGACCAGGAGTGAAATATGAAATATGCTATTGTTGAAAGCGGCGGCAAGCAGTATCGGGCAGTCGAAGGCGGTTTGCTCGAGGTGGATCGCCTGCTTGTGGAAGCCGGCGAAAATGTCAAACTTGAACAAACTCTATTACTGGCGGATGGGGAGAACATCACTGTCGGCACACCGCTTGTCAAGGACAGCCCGGTCTGGACAAAAGTCATCGAGCACTTCAAGGGCGAGAAAGTCACCATCTTCAATTACAGCCCAAAGAAGCGCATTCGCGTAAAAACCGGCCATCGCCAGAACTATACCCGACTGCTGGTTGAGCAGATCGGCGGTTCCGTTCTGGCGAAGCGGGAACCTGTCAAACCGGTAGAGAAGGTAGTTAAAGCGGAAGCCGAGACCGAGGCCGTGCAGGTCAAAGCTGAAAAACCGGTCAGGACTGCATCAACCGCCTCCAGAGAGAAAAAATCTGTCGTTAAAGCTCCGGTGAAGGTTGAGAAAGCCTCCCCCGCAAAAACGAAGGCTGCTCCGGCCAAGGTGGCGGATAAGAAACCCGCCAAGCCCGCCGCTAAACCTGCTGCCAGCAAGCCAGCTGCCAAGAAACCGGCAGCGAAAAAGCCGGCTGAGAAGAAATAGGAGAGTGAGGTTGTCATGGCACACAAAAAAGGTGGCGGCTCCAGCCGCAACGGAAGAGACTCCAATGCACAGCGCCTGGGCGTGAAGAAATACGCTGGCGAGCATGTTCTTTCTGGAAATATTCTTATCCGCCAGCGCGGTACGCGTATCAAGCCTGGCATGAATGTGGACGTTGGCAAGGACGATACTATTTTTGCAACCATTGAAGGCGTAGTTGTTTATGATGTCATCAAGGGACGCAAACGTGTCAACGTTATGCCGGCTGAGAAATAACCGGCGAAAGGATTATGACAAATGAAACAGGGTATTCATCCGACATATTACCCAGATGCCAAAGTGACCTGCGCCTCCTGTGGCACCACCTGGACAACCGGATCGACGCAAAAAGAAATCCGCGTCGAAATTTGCTCCAATTGTCACCCATTCTTCTCCGGCGAGAGCGCCCGTATGATCGATATTGAGGGCCAGGTGGACCGCTTCTACAAGAAACTGCAGGTGCGCCAGAATTTCGTTGAAGAAAAGAAAGCCCGCTCCGAGGCAAAGATTTCCCCCAAGCGTCCCATCGGAGAGCTGGAGTTGGGCGTACGCGCATCAGCTGCACTCGACCGTGCTGGCATTACGGAAGTGGGTCAGTTTATGGCCAAATTGGGCGAAGGCGAGGCCGCTGTCCTGTCCATCGAAGGCTTTGGCCGTAAATCGTTGATTGATATCAAGAAGAAATTGCGCGCTCTCGGCTACGAACTTCCCGAAGCGGTGGAAACTCCTGCCGCATAGGGCTTGCCGAAAGGCCATTATCAGGTAAACTTAACAGGCAGATGGTTGATACGTCTGCCTGTTTGATATTCTTAAGAGGAGAATATGACCCCCCATATCCCCGGTTCGGTTGAAGTCATTTGCGGTTCCATGTTCAGCGGAAAAACGGACGAACTCATACGCCGCTTGCGGCGGGCAACCATCGCGCGGCAGCAGGTGCAGGTATTCAAACCAGCCATCGACATGCGCTATGCCGTTGAAAAAGTAACTTCCCATGCGGGAAGCGATTTCGATGCCATTCCGATAGAGAAGGCGGCCGATATCCGCAACCGGTTGGATGCCGAAATTTCCGTGGTGGCCATCGACGAGGCCCAGTTCTTTGACGATGAAATCATCCGGGTAATCGAAGAAATAGCCGATAGAAAAAAACGTGTGATCATTGCCGGACTGGATACTGATTTTCGCGGAGAACCGTTCGGTCCAATGCCGGAGTTGATGGCCCGTGCGGAGCGTGTGGACAAACTCCAAGCCATTTGCATGGTTTGTGGAGAACCGGCTTCCCGTACGCAACGATTGGTAAATGGGAAACCGGCCAGGTATCACGATCCGGTCGTCATTGTCGGAGCGGCGGAGATGTATGAAGCTCGCTGCAGGGCCCATCACAAAGTTCCGCGCTAGCCGGATGGAGTTAGATACTGCGGAGCGAATTCCCGCTTGAGCAGGATGGAGTCAGACGGTAATGGGACAAGGTCTTGCATCAACAAAATGGCTTCACAATGTAAAAGAACTTATTTAGGAGTTAGATATGCAGGAATACAATGATATCATCGCCGAAATCCTGGTTGATGAAAAGACTCTCCAAAAACGGGTCAAGGAACTGGGAGAGCAGATCAGCCACGATTACGCCGGCCAGGACCTGCTGCTCGCTTGCGTCCTGCGTGGAGGAATCGTCTTCATGGTGGACCTGATGCGGCATATAACCATACCGCATGCCCTGGATTGCATGGCGCTAACCTCTTATGGGGTAGGAGCGCGCGCTTCGACCGGAAATATCCGCATGAGCCTGGACTTGCAGACCAACATCGAGAACAAGAATGTCTTGCTGGTGGAAGACATCGTAGATAGCGGGTATACGCTCTTCCATGTACTCGAAATGCTTCAGACGCGCCGCCCGAAAAGCCTGAAAGTATGCGCCTTGCTGGATAAGGAAAGCCGGCGTGAAATTTCGGTTCCGATCCATTATCGCGGGTTCAGCATCCCAAACAAGTTTGTTTTTGGCTATGGTCTTGACCTGGACGAGTATTACCGTAATCTGCCTTTTGTTGCGGTTGTAGACCTGGAGAAGTACAAGCCACCCACCCTGGAGAATTTAACTTGAGATGATAAGCAGCGAAAGTGGTAAAAGATTTCCAGTTTAATCTAGGTTAATGAAAGGGTTTTTAAGAACTGGAATCATTTTTCCCCAAATATCTTCATTGAATTCGGGCAGAATTAAATGGTCAAAGAGGAGGACCCATGCAAGATTACCATGAGTTTATTGACGAAGTCTTGGTGAATGCAGAGAGCATTGAAAAGCGTGTCTCTGAACTAGGGGCGCAGATCAGCCGAGATTATGCCGGCGAAGAGCTGTTAATCGTTTGCATGCTGCGTGGCGGGATCACTTTTACAGCTGATTTGACCCGTTTCCTAACCATCCCGCATACACTGGATTGCATGTCCCTTTCGTCCTATGGTGTCGGTCACTATGCCTCCAGTGGTAATGTGCGTGTCAACTTTGACCTGATGACCAACATCGAAGGGCGGAATGTATTGCTGGTGGAAGATATCGTCGATAGCGGACGTACCCTGGCCCACGTTCTTCAATTGTTGCGGACGCGCGAACCAAAAAGTTTGAAAGTGTGTGTGCTACTAGACAAAAAATACCGTCGTGAAGTGCCGGTGGAGGTAGATTATGTCGGATTCGATGTGCCTGATAAATATGTGTTTGGTTATGGTATAGATATCGACGAACAATACCGCCACCTGCGTTTTATCGCTTCAGCCGACCTGAAAAAATACAAGAAAGAGGTTGATCCAGGTAAGTAGAAAAAGGAAAGGTACCATGGCGGGAGAAGATGAGAATTCTTATGCAGGCCGTTGGATCGCCCGCTTACGCGGCCAGGTGGTTGCCCAGGGCGGAACACCTGAGCAAGCCCGGCGCGCGGCCCAATCCCGCTTTAAGGAAAACCCGGAAGTGCTATTTATGCCCACCTCTGACACATTGATGTTCCCTGCCCTCTTGGAATCAGTCCGCAATTCACTCCCGGATGACCTGACCATTTACCTGGTCGGTGGGGCTGTCCGGGATGCTCTGCTAGGCCGTCGCATCCATGATCTGGACTTTGTGGTCGAGCGAAATGCCATTAATACCGCCCGGCAAATTGCAAATGTCCTGCATGCCGATTTCTACGCACTTGATAATGAACGCGACACTGGACGCGTCATTGTGACCAATGCCGATGGAACGCACATGCTGATGGATTTTGCCGCCTTCCGCAGCTCAGACCATTTGTCGGGGCTGGGGAAAAGCCTTGAAGATGACCTGGAAGGCAGAGATTTCACGAGTAATCCGATTGCCCTTAAGCTGAGCGATAACAGCCTGAACGACCCTCTAGGCGGCGCCATGGATTTAAAGGAGAAACGCCTGCGAGCGTGTTCCCCTTCCAGCTTTACGGATGATCCGGTACGCATTCTGCGCGGGGTCAGGCTGGCAGCGAATTTTGGATTCCACATCCTGCCAGAAACGCGCGCGGCCATGAAAAAAGCAGCCGAGTTATTGGTAAAAGTCTCCCCAGAACGCCAACGTGATGAACTCTTTCGCATTTTAGATGGATTGCAACCAGCCACTTGCATGCAGGCGCTCGACCAGCTGGATGCCCTCGATAAGGTTTTACCGGAGCTTTCCATGCTAAAAGGTGTGAACCAGATTCCTCCGCATGTACAGGAGGTCTGGGAGCATACCCTGTCGACCGTCAGGCATCTGGAAAGGAACCTGGCGGTGCTAAAGCCGGAGTATGACCCGGAAAGTGCATCGGATTTGACCCACGGCCTGCTGGTTCTGCGGATCGGGCGCTACCGTCAGCAGATCAACAAGGACCTGATGGTGGCATTGACTGGTGACCGTTCCCGGCGCAGCTTGCTTTTCCTGGCGGCGTTGTACCATGATATTGCCAAACCTCAATCAAAGAAAATGGATGAAGAAGGCCAATATCACTTTTGGGGCCATGACCAGCAAGGAGCTGAGCAATTGGCAGGTCGGTCACGTGCGCTGGCGCTCGGAAATGACGAAATTCAATGGTTGGATATCATTGTCCGCAACCACATGCGCATCCTGTTCCTTACCAACCGGCTGGTCCGGGAGGGCAAAGCGCCCTCCCGCCGGGCGATTTACCGTTTCTTCCGCGATACCGGCCCGGCTGGATTGGAGGTGTGTTTGTTGAGCCTGGCAGATCTGCAGGCTACTTACGAGCAAACGCTGCCACAGGAGACCTGGGCGACTGCACTGGATGTAGTTCGCGCAATGCTGGAAGCCTGGTATGAAAAAAAAGAAGAACAGGTCACACCCCAGCTGTTGGTGGATGGGAATGTTCTTATGCAGGAGTTTTCCTTATCACCTGGTAGAAAGATTGGCGAATTGCTGGAAGCAATCCGTGAAGCCCAGGCAGTTGGGGAAGTGTCTACGATAGAACAAGCTCTGGGGTTGGCACGTAAAAGATTGGGAGAAGAACATAAAACGTAAAACCGTGACAACATAAGAAAAGAAACGCATCTGCATTCTTTCTTATATGACCATCAAAAGGAACCTCCTATGAATATTGTTGTTTTCGATCTTGAAACGCAAAATTTATTCGATGAGGTTGGCGGGAGGGGCAATATTGGAGCGTTAAAAGTTTCCTGTGGGGTGACCTGGTCCTCGGAGAGCGACGATTTCAAAGTTTACTGGGAAAAGGATATTCCTGCGCTGATCGTCGAATTAAAATCTGCCGGGCGGGTAATAGGGTTCAACATTAAAGGTTTCGATTACGAGGTGTTGCGCCCGTATGCCCCCAATGAGCGATTGCAATTCCTGCCGACTTTGGATATTATGGACGAATTGTTCCATTCGCTCAGTTTCCGCGTCAGTTTGGATTCGGTTGCACGCGCGACATTGGGAGAAAGCAAGTCAGCCAGTGGCTTGCAGGCAGTGGAGTGGTGGCGATCCGGGGAATTGGACAAGCTGGCTTCCTACTGCAAAGTGGATGTGAACGTAACCCGCCGTATCTATGATTTTGGCTGCGAAAATGGTTTTGTGCAATATTACACACGCCTTGGCAGCAAGCAGAAAGTGAAGGTGAATTGGAAATGTTAGAATCGAAAGTGAACGGAATTTCCTTTGCTTATGAAAGACGCGGTAAAGGTCGTCCACTGGTGCTGTTGCATGGCTATCCGCTTGACCACAGCACAATGGAGACACTTGTACCCATGTTGGTAGCCAATTTTGATCTCATCCTGCCGGACCTGCGTGGCTTTGGCGAGTCGCAAGCGGTGCACCCTGGGTTTACAATGGCCGATTACGCGGCGGATGTGGCAGGCCTGCTGGATCATTTGAATATTGTAAAAACGTTCATTGCCGGTCATTCAATGGGTGGGTATGTTGGTCTGGCATTTATGCGCGCCTATCCCGAACGCATACTCGGACTGGGTCTAATTTCATCCCAAGCTCTGCTGGATGCGCCTGAAAGGAAAGCCGGGCGCTACCAGGAAGC
>Ga0182027_10008818_pt1 | contig 14608 bp, 12 predicted proteins | sample 712E1DmetaG_FD_121300 | JGI IMG/M metagenome (GOLD analysis project Ga0182027, IMG submission 121300) | Permafrost microbial communities from Stordalen Mire, Sweden - 712E1D metaG (Illumina Assembly) | ecosystem: Environmental > Terrestrial > Soil > Wetlands > Permafrost | place: Sweden... | reverse complement strand
GGGTGAAGGCGGGGTTCGACCCGACGGCGCCGGACCTGCACCTGGGGCACACCGTGCTGATGCGCAAGCTGCGGCACTTTCAGCAGCTGGGGCACACGGTGATTTTCCTGGTGGGCGATTTCACGTCGCTGATCGGCGACCCGACGGGGCGCAACGTGACGCGCAAGGCGCTCACGCGCGCCGAGATCGACACGAACGCCGAGACCTATAAACAGCAGGTGTTCAAGATTCTGGACGAGCGGGCAACCGAGGTGCGCTACAACAGCGAGTGGCTGGGCAAGCTGGGGTACGAAGAGACGATAAGGCTGACGGCGCATTTTACCGTGAGCCAGATGCTGGAACGCGACGAATTTCACAAGCGGTTCCAGGAGGAGCAGCCGATCAGTATGCACGAGCTGCTGTATCCGGTAATGCAGGGATATGACTCCGTCATGTTGGAGTGCGACGTGGAGCTGGGCGGGACGGATCAGAAATTCAACCTGCTGTGCGGGCGCGAACTGCAGCGGCACTACGGGCAGAAGCCGCAGATTGTGCTGATGACGCCGATTCTCGAAGGGCTGGACGGCGTCGAGAAGATGTCGAAATCGCTGGGCAACGCCATCGGGATCAACGAGCCGGCGGGCGAGATGTACGGGAAGTTGATGAGCATCAGTGACGAGTTGATGTGGAAGTACTGGGTGCTGCTGACGGACCTGCGGCAGAGCGAGATTGAGGCGATGCGGGCGGATGTGGCGGCGGGCAAGCTGCATCCGATGGAAACCAAGAAGCGCCTGGCGCGGACGATTACCGCAGGGTTTCACGGCGAGGCGGCGGCCATAAGCGCGGACCAGAACTGGGCGCGGATGTTTCAGCAGAAGGCATTCGCAGGAGATGTGGAGGAAGTTCGGTTTGAGCTCGAGGATTTTGCAAAGCAGGATTTACCCAAAATCATCGAACGCCGCGAGCATTTTCAAGCGGGTTCTGTTCAAGCTGGTGGAGCATTCTCGCCTCTCAGGGTAGCGAGGCTGCTGACCGTTAGCGGACTGACAAGCTCAAATGCAGAAGCGCAGCGCAAAATCAAAGAGCGCGCCGTCCAGATCAATGGTCAAATTTGGGACCGCGTAATTTGGCCGCTTGATGCCAGTCAGCTTATCCCATCTGCACACGACCCCTCTCGACTCGAGGCAAGATTACAGATCCGCCTGGGGAAAAAGGCCAAGGTCGTGATTTTTTCCACCCGGCGCGGCTGAAAGCCACGCCCTAAAGAGAGACAAACTGTTCGCGCCGCCCCTACGGGGCTGCGGAGTCATTATGGCGACCCTTTCCCAGGATTCCCCCTGCCCTTCGCTGCGCTCAGGGTCAGGGTCCATCCTGGGCTATTCTCCGTCGCCCCTCCGGGGCGAAGTTGGCGGCACTCGCGTAAATTTGGCGTTTTGAAAATGGCCAAATGGCGTATACTGGCTATGGAGGCAAGTCATGGCGACCCATTCCGTGCCGGAAGTGCTTGGCGGCGAACATGTTCTGGGCAGGCCAGTGAGCAAGGGCGGGGCCCTGGCGGAGTTGGTGCGCGAAGGGCTGCCGGTCAAGGCGCTGCTTCTGCTGGCCGAGAGGCTGGACATACGCCAGGCGGAAATCTCTGAAAAGATCGGCATTCCCAAGCGCACGCTGACGCGGCGGCTGCAGCAGCACTCGCGGCTGACGGCTGCCGAGAGCGACCGGGCGGTGCGGCTGGCGCAGGTGTATTCAACAGCGGCAGAGACGCTGGGCGACGGGCAGAAGGCGGCGGCGTGGCTCAAGACGCCGAATCGGGCGTTGCGCGGCGGCAGGCCGCTGGACCAGTTAGACACCGATCCCGGCGTGCGCGAGGTCGAGGACGTGCTGGGCCGGATCGCTTACGGCGTTTATAGCTGATGAAAGTCTGGCGCATCTGCCGGGCGAAGTTTGCGGCGGAGGCATTTTCCGGCCACGGAGCGCGGCGCTTCGGCGGGCGCCCACTCGGCGGAAGATGGTCCTCGTGCGGCACTCCCATGGTCTACGCGTCGTCGTCGCTGGCGCTGGCGGCGATCGAGTTGTTCGTCCACCTGGAGCCGAACCAGCAGCCGGACGACTTGGTGGCGATTGCGGCCACGCTGCCCAAGGGAGAGCCGGCACTGCGGATGGGGCCGGACCAGTTGCCGCGCAATTGGTGGAAGGACGATTTCGAGCCGCTGCGGGAGATCGGGGACAAGTGGATTCAGGAGAAAAGCTCGCTCGCGCTGTCGGTTCCTTCGGCTGCGCTGCGCGCGGAGTGGAATGTGCTGGTGAATCCGCTGCACCCGGCGATGGCGAAGATCAAAGTGGAAGAGCCGCTGCCGTTTCGGTTCGATGCGAGGATGTTTCGGTGAGAGAAGTCAGGGAATAGGGAGTAGGGAACAGGGAATAGAAAGACTGGCGGGTTGAGAGGCGTGGTGGCTGAATGAGATCCCCGAGACGCGGGCCACCCACCATTACCTATGCGAAGAGTGAGACACTGTCATTCGGAGACCAAGCGCGCAATGGAGCCGGACGGATGCTAACCAAAGATACATGTATTCAGAAATACAAAGAGCTAAAGCGCACGAAGAATGGCGGCATTCCAGAGTATCGCGAGTTCCTGAAGGACGCGGGAATTGACAAACACAACCTGAACAGACTTTTTGGACCCTCAGCGTACTCGAAGCTGCAGGAGGAGGCCGGCGACACTCCGAACCGGCTGCAACTGGAACGGACCCCCTACGCCACGATAATGCAAAGGTACGGGAACTTAGTGATGGAGGTCGAAGAATTGCCTTCGTACGCAGCATGGGACACGCGAGGCCTGAGGCCAACCGAGGCCGGACTCCGACGGAAACCTCACAACATCAAGTGGTCCGATCTGCCGACGAAGTTCGCCGAATGGGTAACAGCAAATAGCGTGCCCGGGTTCGAGAAAGCGCTCGAAATCATTGCCAAGTCCGGTCGGGCAGCAGCAAACGGGCCAAAGGACAGCGACATAGGTTTTTCAAAGCTAATCAATGCTGTGAGGTCATGGACGCCTGCCAGGAGACGAAACAGCGAGGCGGAATACAAGATTGAGCTTCGGAGCCATCTGGGGTCGCTGGGTCACAAATTGAATGAAGAGTATGGAGAAAGCCAAGTTGATCTGCTCGTTGATAAAGAATACGCTATCGAGTTGAAGAAAGACCCAGACCTCGCCGAATATGATCGACTATTTGGACAGCTTGCAAGGCACTTGCAGCACTCGCGGAAGGTGATCGTATTGATCCTTGAAGCTACGAGAAGGGATAAATACGATAATTTCGTCTTGCTGGTCGATAGGTACCTAAATGTTGGTCATAACATGGTGGATGTCATCAAGCGATGAGTCCGCAGGTATCGCGGTGGACAATTAGTTGCCCACAATAAGTGCAAACTTCCGCGCGGATTCGAGGAGTTTGGCGACGGATTCTTTGGAGCAGGATTCGGTGTAGATGCGCAGCAGCGGCTCGGTGCCGCTGGCGCGGAGCAGGAGCCAGGTTTCGGCGGCCCTGGGCTTGGAAATGGCTTCGGGATTGTCGAGGTAGAACTTGACGCCATCGAGGTTCTCCTGGCAACAGATGGGCATCCCGGCGAAGACCGGGTCGCCGGGCTTGAGTGCCTTGGCGCGGGCGATGGCACTGTTTTTGATGTCGTCGGGAAGGTGGAGGTCGACTCGGCCGTACTGGTGCTCGCCGTACTCGGCCTGGAGATCGGCGACAAGCGCCCCAAGCGCCTTTCCTTCCTGGGCCATGACGTTGGCGAGAAGCAGCGAATTGAGCAGGCCGTCCCGCTCGGGAAGATGGCGCTGGAAGCCGATGCCGCCTGACTCTTCGCCGCCCATGAGAATCTCGCGTTCCAGCATCAGGTCGACGACATATTTGAAGCCGATGCCGTGCTCGATGAGCTCGCGGCCGTGCTTCAGGCAGATGCGGTCGAGCATTTTGGTGGTGTTGAAGGCGCGCGTGACGGCCCCTGGCCAATCGTTGTGATACTTGAGAACCCAACTGAGAAGGACGGAATAGATTTTGTGGGGATCGACGAAGTTCCCATTTTCGTCTGTCGCCCCGATGCGATCGGCGTCGCCGTCGGTGCAGAAGCCGGCCTGGCAGTGGTTGGCGACGGTGGCTTCGCCGAGGGCGCGGATGTTCGGCTCGATGGGCTCCGGATTGATGCCGGGGAAGAGCGGATCGGGGTTGGAGCGAATCTGCACGGCGGTTACGCCTAACGCCGAGAAGATGTCAGCAAGAATCTTGCCGCCTGCGCCGTACATGGAATCGATGCAGAATTTCATGCCGGATTTTGCGATGGGGTCAAGATCGGCGAAGCTCTCGATGGCTTTGAGGTAGGTGGGTAGAAAATCGACTTCGGTAATGGGCGCGGGCTGGTTGGTGCGCGCCACGGGTTTGCCGAGATAGGACTCGATGGCGGCGATCATCGACGGCTTGCCCGAGCCGCCGTACCAGCCCTTGTATTTGACGCCGTTCCACTGCGCTGGATTGTGCGAGGAGGTGATCATGATGCCGCCGGCGGCGCCGCGCCCGCGTACGCCGAAGCTGAGCGCCGGAGTGGGCGTAACGGCGTTGGCGAGTTGGACGGGAATTCCGGTGGCTGCCACAACCTCGGCGCAGGCGCGGGCGAATGCTTTAGAGCCGAAGCGCGTGTCGTAGCCGATGCAGAGGCCGCGGGCGGGATCTTCCTGGGCGGATCCATTGCGGGAGTGGACGTAGGCCGCGATAGCTTCAGCGGCGATGCGCACATTGGCGAAGGTGAAGTCGTCGGCGATGACACCGCGCCAGCCGTCGGTTCCGAATTTAATGACTGGATCAGGCATGGAGAGGTTTGCGTTCTCCTTTTAGGAACAAGGGTAAACGATAGCAGGCGGAGCGGGGTTTCCGCGCGCGGCATGATGCGAGAAGGGCGCACGGCCGAAGGTGTTCGGCCGCACATGCTTAACCCGCACACACTTGGTAGGATCGACTGTTGCGGAGATTCCCAATGAAAGTCGCCATCATCGGTGGTGGAATCGTGGGACTGGCAACGGCGCACCAGCTTCTGGAGCGGCATCCTTCGGTCGAGGTGCTTGTGCTGGAGAAGGAGAGCGGCGCCGGCCGGCACCAGACCGGACATAACAGTGGGGTGTTGCATTGCGGCCTGTATTATAAGCCGGGTTCAACGAAGGCGCGGCTGGCTGTCGAGGGAATCCGGAGGATGGTGGCCTTCTGCGAGCAGCACAGCGTGCCTTACGATCTGTGCGGCAAGACGGTCGTGGCCACGGAGCAGGAGGAGATTCCACGGCTGCACGCGCTGCTGGAGCGCGGAAAGGCCAACGGCCTCGAGGGATTGCAACTGCTTGGTCCGGAGCAGATTCGCGAGTTTGAGCCGCACGCGGCGGGTCTGGCCGGAATCCGCGTTCCTCAGGAAGGAATTGTGGACTACTCCGCGGTTTGCGCGGAGATGGTGAAGGAGATCGGCCGAAGAGGCGGCGAGATCCGGTTCTCCTCGGAGGTGACGCGGCTGCGGAGAAGAAATCGCTGGACGATTCACACCCGGAGCGGAGACTACGAAGCGGACTACCTGATCAACTGCGCGGGATTGCACTGCGACCGAGTGAGCCGGAAGGCAGGCAGCCGCGATGCGGCGAAGATTGTGCCCTTCCGCGGGGAGTATTACAAGCTGAGGCCGGAGCGGCAGCATCTGGTGCGCAACCTGATCTATCCTGTGCCGGACCCGAAGTTTCCTTTTCTGGGAGTGCACTTCACGCGTCTTATTTATGGCGGGGTGGAGGCCGGACCAAACGCGGTGCTGGCTCTTGCGCGGGAGGGGTATCGCAAAGGAGACTTCTCGCTGCGCGACACCATCGAGACGCTGACCTACCGCGGATTCTGGAGATTTTTTGCGCGCTATCCGCGGATGTGCTGGGAAGAGTTCAAAAGGTCGTACAGCAAGAAGCTGTTTTGCCAATCGCTGCAGCGGCTGGTGCCGGAGCTCGAGAGGGAAGACCTAATGCAGGGAGGGTCCGGAGTGCGGGCGCAGGCGCTATCGCCCGAGGGCGAGCTGATGCAGGATTTCCATTTTGCGCGGCAGGAGGGAGCGTTGCATGTGCTGAATGCGCCCAGTCCCGCGGCGACGGCCGCGCTGGCCATTGCCGACGAGATTGTGAACATGGCTCAGGGCGCGATTACGCGGTGATGCGCGGCAGGCGAGCGCCGGTGTAAACTAACAGTGACCCCAAAAGCCGGCTCGTTCGAGCCGGCTCCGTTGTGTCGGGACGTGGCTCAGCCTGGTAGAGCACTCGCTTGGGGTGCGAGGGGTCGGCAGTTCAAATCTGCCCGTCCCGACCATTCTTCTTTCAGATCCCTCGCCAACTACACTCGCGATTTCGCCTGCGGGCTCCCGCTGCAGCTCATGTCCGCGAAACGGCTCGAGTTCAAATCTGCCCGTCCCGGCCATATTTAGAATCAGCAGGTTAAGCGGATTCCTTCCCTGCGGAGAACTCAAAGGCGGGTAACGATTCAGCGCAGGAATTCTCGGGCCCTTTGTTTCAGCAATTGCCAAAGCTCATGGGGAGGCACATAAAACAAAACAAAAGTAATCTTGTGTTCCGATTACTTTGGGGATCAGATAAAGACGGGCTTGTTTCCTATCCGGGAACCTTAGGAGGAAACGAAGATGAGAAGCACACTTCTGAAGCTCTTGGCGCGATTTCCCTTCCTGAGGGAAGGTGAAGAGGGTCAGGATCTGATCGAGTATGGATTGCTGTGCAGCCTGATTTCTCTTTCGCTGATTGCGTCCACTTCGGGTATGTCCTCAAGCGTGAACAAAATGTTCACCAATATCAGCAATGCGATTTCGCCGTCGCAGTCGCAATCGCAATCGCCCACTGGCGGAGGGCAGAGTAGCACCGCTGGCGTGGGGCAAAGTAGCACCACTGGCGTAGGGCAAAGTAGCTCCGATAGTGGAGGGCAAGGTGACCCCGGTGGCGAAGGGCAACACGGCTCCGGTGACGGAAGGCATCATGGCCACGGCGATGGAGGGCACCATGATCACGGTGGCGGAGGGCAGGGTGACCACGGCGATGGAGGGCGCCATGATCACGGTGACGGAGGGCATCATGGCAGCGATTCCTGGCGAGGATATTAGTGTTTCGCCGTTACGCCGCGATGGGGCACGTCAGTCCATTTTTCCCCAGTGAATCAGGGCGGTAGAGTGGCGCCGTAGAGAACCTGCAGCGCCGCTCACGCCCTGTGCGTTTGAGTCAAGCACACTCTGCTTGAGTTCCAATCACTGCTTCTTATCCGCTTCGGCCTCCCATTTTGCCAATTGTGCCGTGATTCCGATGTTGTCTCATGCGGCCACGGCTTTGCATCCCGCCTCCAGCCGGACATGCGCATCATGCTGACGCGTCTCCGCGGGGACGTGTCCAAAGATTGCCATGACAGTTTGTTGGCTTGCTTCCTATGGCTCGACAAGTTTGGCGCCGGCATCTCAGGGGAGAAATCAAAAGCCTAGCGGAAAAAGGTTTGGAAGACTTATTGAGTCAGCCGGCCTGAGGCCTCAGAGAATCGACATGGCCGCGAGATAGCCTTCTTTCATTGCCTCATAGACCTTGGCGGCACGCACACAGTCGCCAATTTCATAAACCGGCACATTCTTTACAGCGTCACGCAGCAATTCCGTCTCCTTGCGGTTGGGCCGCATGCCCAAGGCATAGACAACCGTATCCGCAGGAATGAATTCTTCCTTCCCTTCCGCATCGACCGTCTTCACTCCGTTCTTGGCGATCGAAACCACCTTCAGCCCAGTGCGATAGGTCAGCATGCGATCCATCTCGTGGACCAGCGCCATGCGGTGAAACGGATAAGAATCCGGCGCCACGCTGTCGAGCATCTCGATGACCGTCACCTTGCGGCCATTCTTCGCCAGGTGCAGGCCGGCCTCACTGCCGACCAAGCCTCCGCCGATCATGACCACGTTCTGGCCCACGCCGTCGAGACTCTTGTAGATGTCAAGAGCGCGCACCGCGTTTTCAAGCCCCTCAATGCGCGGCGCAATTGGCGTGGATCCGGTGGCCAGGATCACCGCGTCGGCCTTCATCGCTCGCAGTTCTTCCGGAGTCAATTCCTTGTCCAGGATGAGGTTGATCTTGCGCTTGCCGACACGGCGAATCATCAGGTCCTTGAACTCCTTCAAGTCGCCCTTGTATTCATCCGAATCGGAGAATTTCAACAGTCCGCCGAGCGTGTTGGTTTTATCGTAGAGGGTCACGTTGTGGCCACGATCCGCCGCAACCACGGCTGCCTCCATGCCGGCCACGCCGCCTCCCACGACCACGACTTTGCGCGATGCGGCAGGCTTGCTGTCCAGGATGGCCTTATCGAAGAGGAAGGCTTCGGGATTCACCGTGCAGCCAAAGAGCGTACTCAGATCGTCTATCACGTCTTCCAGAGCCCCCGGTAAGCACTTGAAACAGCGCAGGCAGCGCGCGATATCGTCTTCGCGGCCAGTTTCCGCTTTGACGGCAAAGTCGGGGTCCGCCGTCAACTGCCGGCCCAGGGCGACAAAATCGCACTTTCCTTCGGCAATCAATTGTTCGGCCAGCTCAGGAGAATTGATGCCGCCGACGACCGTTACGGGAATCGAGACCGCCTTCTTGATGGCAGCGGAGAGTTCCGCGTTCAGCCCATGCAGCTCAAAGAGCGAATTGAACATTCCACTCAACACCGGATCGCGGTAAATGCCTACCGAAACATGGATCAAATCCACGAGCGGCTCGATCATCTTCGAGAAGGCCGCAGTTTCTTCGACACCCATGCCGTGCTCGACCCGCTCGTCGCCGCTCACGCGCACTTCGAGAATGAAATCCTTACCCAGCGCCTCGCGAATTGCCTGAATGACGCGGATGGGGAACTTCGCGCGGTTTGCGAGCGATCCGCCATACTCATCCGTGCGCGTGTTGGTCCTGGCGGAAAGGAATTCGTGCAAGAGCCAGCCGTGCCCGCAATGGATCAAGACGCCATCGAATCCGGCTGCCTTCATGAACCTTGCGCATACGACGTATTCTTCGATGACGCAATCGATCATAGCCTGATCCATGCCAGTGATTTTCGCCCCTAACTCGTTCACGCGTGTCACCGGTCCAATCGGGGGCTTTAGTTCGGGAAGAGGCAACCGCGCCCCGCCACAGTGGTTCAGTTCGATCATGGCAATGGCGCCGTTCTTCTTGATTGACTGCGCGAGCGCGCCCAGCTGGCCAAAGGCCGGATGGTTGTAATCGCTGAAGTCGATGGGCGGAAACGGATCCCTGTTGGCGTACTCGAAATCGACGGGGGTTTCTCCCACCGTCACCTGAGCGCATCCGCCTCTGGATCTTTCCTCCATCGCTTTCGCCACGACGCCGGACAGAAAGGGCAGAGAGACAAAGGGGCCGCAATAAATAGGAGCCCCGATAATTCTGTTCCTGTAGGTATGGGTTCCCACTTTGATGGGAGAAAGCAGGTTTGGAAATTTTTCATGCATCATGTGTACTTATGCCTCCGCCCAGAGATCGGGCTGTTGAAACAGCTCGATCAAGTTACCAGCTATATCGCGAATGAATGCAACCGTCACTGGTCCAACATCCACGACGAATACAATATCGGCTCCACGAAGCTTCAGTTCGCCTGCCACTGCACGAACGTCTTTCACAGCAAAAGAAACATGCTTGTTGCCGTGCGTGCGCAAATCCTTGTCGGGATCGCGCCGGTCTTCAGGCAATGGAGAAGCTCCGGCAACTTCAAATAACTCAATGCGCAGATCTCCACGCCGAAGAAAAGCCACCTTGGCCTGTGCGTGCGGGAGAGTATCCCGCCTCTCTAACTCAAAGCCCAGCAGTGCGCCATACCAGGCAATCGAGCTTTCCAGATCGGGAACGCTAATGCCGGCATGATGAAACTTAAGTTCAAAGGGATGGGCGGAATTAGATGGAATGATATCACCTGGCATGGTCACGATTCTACGCCCATCTTCTTTACGTCTCTTCTGGATGTGGCGAAGCTCCCTCTAAAAACAACAGCATGGAGAGCATATCGGGGCAAGCCATGGGAGACGGCGGGAAATGCCGTGAAAGCGCCTGGGACGCGAGGGGGACGGCAGCCCATATCTGCCCGTCCCGACCGTTCTCTTTTCTCAGATCACTCGCACAACAGCCGCACACGTCCTTGAGCGTAGAGTGCCTCAACCTCAGGCCCTTTCAGGCCCGGCATGCTACTAAACTCGGGAGCCCATGGGCTGGCCATAGACCGGAATCTCCGTCGAGTCCATGTGCAGCACGACGCGCTGCAACGAATCGATGGCCTCGGCCTTGGCAATCAGACTACGATTGACCAGGGCCACCCCGGCGAGATTCTCTTCCTGGGTCAGCACCGCGGTTTCGAAGGATTGCAGCCGCGAGGTCAGCGCCGCACCCGCTCCCAGATTTTCTTTGAACCGATCAGCCGGAAGGCCGGGTCCTGCGCGAGCCGCTCCGCGGGGTACTGACCTCCAAAGCGTCATCGTTCTGTTCAAACCCTCATCAATACTGAAGTTGACGGCGATCTGATGCTTCCAGTTTGAGAATCAAAACAAAAATGTAGGTTAAGATCGAAAAATGAATATGGGATTGCTTCACGACCAATCGACACAGCCAACGGTTGAGCGGATCAAGATTGCGGTAGTTGGCGCCGGTGCAATGGGCGGATACTATGCCGGCCGATTAGCGGAACGAGGCATCCCGGTAACGCTGATCGACGTGGACGAGGAGCGAGTCAGGGCGATCGCCAGTAAAGGTCTGAGGATAGAAGACGACCACGGCGACCGGAGGATTCCGATTGCCGCATCCACAGCCCGACAACTCTCCGAGCCGTTCGATCTCATCATTATCTTCACGAAGAGTATGCACACGGCCTCGGCGGCCGAATCAGTGCGTCATCTCGTCGCAAACAGCACATGGTTTCTTACCTTACAAAACGGCCTGGGCAACCCTGAAATCATCCAGTCCATCTATCCTGGAAATTGTGTTGTCATGGGGATCACGGACGTGCCTGCCGATGTGATCGATCACGCACACGTTCGTTCGCACGGAAAGGGCACAGTAAGCATTTGGACGCTGGACGGAAGACCTTCCGATTGCATCGAACAGGTTCGTGTATTGATGGAGGGGGCCGGCATCGCAACTAAAGCCGATCCCAACATTCGCACGGTCGTTTGGGAGAAGGTCTCGTTCAACGCGGCAATGAACCCTTTGACTGCTCTGATCAACAAGCCTGTCGGCGGCCTCGAAAACCCAACTGGCCGGGCACTGATCAGGGCAATCGTGGACGAAGCAGTGGCCACGGCTCGTGCGGCTGGGGTAACTGTCGATCGCGATCGCATTTTTGAAAGAATTGATAATGCGCTTGCCCATCACAAAGACCATGAGCCGTCGATGCTTCAGGACATGCGTGCCGGGCGGCAGACCGAGATCGACGCCATCAACGGCGCAGTGGTTTCCATCGGTGAAGCCCACGGCGTTCCTGTCCCGGTGAATCGCACCATGGTAAATTTAATCCGCACTGCGCAAATGCGTCCTTAAAGCGAAACCACAGATACTGTATCCTGGTGGATTCCGCGGAGGGTCGCCGCTCGCTGTTGCGCGCGGCGACTTGTCTCGACTGGTTCCGAGATACACCTTCTGTGGTTTCGCGACAGGCTATAAGCAGGGGTCGATCGGTATGCAACAAAAACCAACCCCGCAGCCGCGCCTTGGTTTACAGGGCCACTCGAGATCAGATCACGAGAAGAGATTCAAAGGCCAGTCGCAGCCTGCGGGGCAGTGGGAGCGGATTCTTCCGCCGCCCCGGTTTACCCACAAATACTGCTACATACCCAATCTAAATTCCGTTCCAGGCTTTCTCTTCTCGATCCTCATGGCTACGATGAAGACCCCCTGAAGCAGGAATGCCACTGCCATCGCTTCGATTGCCCACTCGAACTTGCCGGTGGCTTGTTTGATTAAGCCGATAACCCAAGATCCGAGCAAGCCGCCAATGCCAGTGGTGGAGCTGATGAATGCAATACCGCCGGCGGCGGTCTTGCCGCCCAGCATTTCCGCGGGTATCGTCCAGAAGATTGGCAGGACTGCCATGTAGAAGAAAGCGGCGAAGCAGATCATGGCGAACGACAGCAGTGTGGAAGTGGACCAAGCGCCGACGGTGAGCGCCAGGAACGGAAACACGCTGCAGAGGATCAAAGCCATTCCGCGGTCACCGGTCTTGCGTACAAGCCAGACGAGGCAGTACATGCCTACGAAGGAGAAGATGTAGGGGATGGCATACAGATAGCCAACCAACTGGTTGGACCAACTGCTGTGGGCGGTCTGCAGAAGCGTAGGCAACCAGAACAAGACGCCCAAGTTGCCGAGGTTCCACCAGAAGTAGGCCCCGGCCATGATCCACACTTTCCCATCCTTTAAGAAGGTACCCACCGAGTGGTGCTCGACAGGCGGCGCCGCGCGACGTTCACCTTCCAGCGTGCCGATCAGCCAAGCCTTCTCTTCCGCCGTGAGCCACTTCGCCTTTGCGGGAGCATCTGCCAGGTAAAACATGGTAAGAATACCCAGGATGACACAGGGCATGCCTTCCAGAACAAACAGCCACCTCCAACCGGCAAACCCCCAGAGCCCGTTGGAGATCGTCATCAGCCAAGTGGAGAGCGGCCCAACGCAAATGTATGCGAAAACGGAAGAGGACATGAAGTATGCGTAAGGCTTGGCACGATTGCCGGCCGGATACCACAAGGTCATGAAGTAGACAATGCCCGGGAAATATCCCGCTTCGGCGGCTCCCAGCAGGAAGCGCAGGATATGAAAGCTATAGGCGCCTTGCGTCAGGCCCAGGGCCGACGCAATGAGTCCCCAGGAGATCATGATTCGGCCAAACCAGATCCTGGCCCCCACTTTATGGAGAGCGAGATTGCTGGGAACTTCGAATATGGCATAGCCTAAAAAGAACAGGCCAGCTCCCAGCCCGAACGCGGCAGCGCCGATTTTCAAGTCATGGTTCATTTGCAGCGCGGCGATGCCCACGTTTGAGCGACCTATAACGGAAAGCAGGTAGACAAAGGTTAGATAGGACGTAATCCTGATTGATATCTTGCGCAGTGCCGAGTTCTGAACGCTCAATGCACGCGCGGCCGCAATATTCGATTCAGGACTCAAATTCCCTTCTTCCTCTCGACGAAAAACCGGTAGTGTCCTATTTGCGCGATGCTGAGTTTAAGGGCGGGAAAAGGAAAGGCGGCAGCCGTCCTCGGCCTGCAAATTCAGCCCCGAGGGGACGACCGCCCCAATTGCATCGCTTTCCCAAAATACGATTTGTAAATAATAGAGATGCTATGAAGACGGTTCCAGCGGGGCTGTGATCGTTGACACAAAACGTTTTCAGGTTCTTTCGGCGCAGAATTCAAGGGCGGCGTAAAATTCACGCGAGCGCCGAAGCTTGACAACGCGAATTCCGGGTCCCGGGCGTATCGCTGCCAATAGCGGTTCTCCAATTGGTGTAGAGCGGAGCCGATGCTCTCAAGCGGCTTTTTCGTCAGGAAAAGCCACTTGGCACGATGCCGGAAACGCCAATGGAATTGGAGGACCGCCGTAATCTGCAGCTACCATTTGGCAATCCACCTCAGAACCTCCGGAGCTCAACAGGAAAGTTCTAAACTCGCCCTCTGGCGCCGGCCATTTTTCTCCGTCCAGTTGCCTCACTGCGACGGCGGAACGTACTGCGACGGCATGTCCAAGCCGGCGCCGAAGAAAAACTCTTCCATCTGCTCGACGAGAAACTGCTGCGCCTGCGGCAGCCAGGGCTGGAGGCGGTACTCGTTCAAGAGCATCTTCTGGCGGTTGACCCACTCGTCCCAAGCTGCCTTGGAGACATTTTTATAGATCTTCTGGCCAAACTCCGAGTCGAAGGGCGGCTCGTCGAGGCCCTCCATCTCCTTTTTGTTGCGAACGCAAAAAACCATGTGTGCCATTCGGAAAGCTCCCAGATGCCATTGTAACTGCACCGCGGGAGGGTCCCGGCTTGCGGCGGTTTGCTTCCGGCGCCGCAACCGGCAATCGAGGTTCCCGCGGCGCAGCGCGGCCTGAGCAAATCTGACCAGACCGACGTTCTCGATCAGGGCGACAATCAAACTGGTGCTTGATCTGTCTCCCCACGGAAGCGTTCGACTTTCGAGCGAGCTCAGAGCGAGCGGGCCTATCCAAAAGGAGCAACCATGTCCGATGTGAATGCGCCTAGCATCAATGCGTATGGCCTCTCTGACAACGCCGCTGGCGGTCTTTCCTACATCACGATCGTCCCGGCAATTGTCTTCCTGATCCTTGCGCCCTTCAAGACAAGCTCGTATGTTCGCTTCCACGCCTGGCAGTCGATCTTCTTTTATGTTGCCTGGGCCGTGGTGCATATTCTGGTCGAGGTGGTACAAAACCTGGTTCCAACGGTCGTCTTCCTCACCTTGACGCTATGGCAATTTGTGGATCTCGCCTTCTTTGTCGTGCTGGTGATCGTGTTCGTCAGCGCTTTCAACGGCAAGCGCTTTATGC
>Ga0182027_10008817_pt1 | contig 14609 bp, 8 predicted proteins | sample 712E1DmetaG_FD_121300 | JGI IMG/M metagenome (GOLD analysis project Ga0182027, IMG submission 121300) | Permafrost microbial communities from Stordalen Mire, Sweden - 712E1D metaG (Illumina Assembly) | ecosystem: Environmental > Terrestrial > Soil > Wetlands > Permafrost | place: Sweden... | reverse complement strand
GCGCTCGATCCCCCCTCAACTTGATTGTGGCGTCAGCCCTCGGCGCCCTGTCCAGGCCGGGCCGGACGATTCTGCGCTGTGCGCCACCCCACGGTCACGCACGCGTCCCGGAAGGACACGCTGGATCGCCCGAGCCACCACACGCAAAGCCTACCTGCGCACAGCCACCTCGATGGCCTCCATGTCCCAGCCATCGACCGAAGCTGGACCTACGAAGGCTTCGATCTCGGCGATGATCTCGCGCTGGAAGACGTTGGTGAGCGCCGTCTTCATTCCTGTCCATTCGTTTCGACCGGGCGTGCGTCGCAGATGGCTTCGTTGACATTGAGCAACTTGTCGCACGTGGCCCGGAAGTCCCGGTATGTCACAACCTCGCGCTCCATCTTCGTGAGCAGGGGGCCAGGCCGGAGCTGCAATGTCTTGGTTTTGCCGCGCACTTTGGTTGTGAAGGCGTAATAGGGCCCATGGCCTGGATGGTCGGCAGCCGCGCAGGCGCACGATGCCTTGCCACAACGGCGGTAGCACTCGGTGATAGAGCCTCGGCGCATGTCTCCGGTGGCGGCCAGCTTCTGCAAGAGGGTGGAGCGCTCCATCTCGAGCTTTGATGTGGGGTCGGGCAATGGGGCTCCCTTCGCCTGAAAGTCCACATACTATCAGACACCGCGCCGAAAACCAACCGCATTTTCTCGCCGCACAGTCCTGACGTGCACCCGGAGTGTCCTCCAACCTTGACCGGCAAGACGCGGTTGGCGTAACTTGCCGGGCTGTGTTTGGTGAGGCCAATTCCCCGTTGCAGGCCAGTGCAGCAGAGCATGTGTTTCGAGCCGGTTATCTAGGCCACCCAGCCAGACCCTATGTGAGGGACGCTTGATGCGTCCACGGCCCGCGACAGTTTGTCGTCTCTCACCTGCGTCACTGGCTATCGTCCAATCTACATCACGGCAGAACCTATCCACATGATCCTCCGCGCATCGCCGGTTGAAGCTCAGTTCTTCCTGTCTGGGCAGCTCCATCCCACGCCGGCCCTGAACACGATGACAGAGGCCGTTGCGATCAAAGGTCCTCTGCTGCCGCAGCAGCTCGTGCGCGCGCTTCGGGACGTCGCTTCTCGGCACGTAGCTTTGCGGACCCGGTTGCAGGCTGTCGACGGCATCATCCAGCGGATCGTCGATGACGAGGTCGTGGACGAACCGCTCGACATTCGCGAAGTTGCGAGAACCGATGCCACTCTCTCGGACGCAGCGGAGGCCGTACGACGGGCCGTGTCGCCGGAGTCGACAGCGTGGAAGGCAATGCTGCTGCGACACGATCCTGACGACCACACCTTTGTCTTCTCGGCTCACCGGAGCATCTGGGATGAGCGATCGATGGAGATCCTCGCCGCCGAGGTTTCGGCTCTCTACCAGGCTGACCCCGCACAGCCTGGCCTCTTGGATTCCCGGACTGCCGATGCAGCGCCGGTCGAGGGCGGCGACGCGGCCGACGCGCTGGTCGTCGAAGGTGCGCGCCACCTTGCCGCGGGCCTGGCCGACGTGCCGGCGCTTCACGGGTTCCCGCTGAAGAGGTCGCGGCCAAGGAACCTGTCGGTCGACGCCGCGTCTGTCGACATCGTGCTCGACGTCGAGACGACGCGTATGCTGTGTCAGGTTGCGCAGTCGTTGGGTCTGGATCCGTTCATCGTACAGACCACGGCTGCAGCCTACGTGCTTGCGCAGTATTGCGGACAGCAACGACTTGCCATCGGAATGCCGTTTTCCTTGCGCCCGGTTCACTCGCAGCGAGCGCGTCTAGGAAGCTACACCGCAACGCTGCCGCTGGGGTTCGCCGCCACCGCCCCCACGTTTGCGTCGCTGGCGTCGGCCTTTGCCACCAGCCACTCGGCTGCGCAGCCATTCGCGGCAACGCCTTTCCATGCGGTGGTCAAGGAATGCGCGGCCCGAACCGATCCATCGGCCAATCCTCTGTTCCAGATCGCTTGTGTCGAAGATGGGCATTTGGTCTTGCGGCTCGACGGATGCGATTGTCGTCCTCGCGCCCTGCCCGTACCTCCGCAGCAGGTGGATTTGTTTCTGCAATTCACGCCCGACACGCTTCGACTGGCCTACGCGACAGAGATCATCAGCGACGAAATCGCCACCTCGCTGGGCCGATCCATCTCTGCGTTCCTCACGGCTGCCTTGCGCGAGCCACACCGCGATCTGTCCAGTCTTCCTCTGCTCTCCGAGCAGGAACGAACAGCCCTGGTAATCAACGTCAACCGCACTGGCCAGCCCTCGTTCCTGAATCAGGATCTCTATTCACTGGCCACACGCCATTGCACCCCGGCGAACCACAAGAACGCTCTCGTGGGCAACGGGATGTCGCTGACCTACGCCGGTCTCCTGGGCGCCGTCGAAGCGGTCGCCGCCCGTCTCTCCGAGGCCGGAGTCGCCGAGCAGGAACTCGTGGGCATCTGCCTTCCCCGGTCGCCAGACATGGTCGCCGCGATGCTTGCCGTCCTTCGCTGTGGCAATGCCTACGTACCGCTGGATCCCGCCTTCCCACAGGAGCGGCTGAGCTACATGGTCGAGCACTCCCGCCTAGCCCATGTCATCACGACCAAGGCGTTGCGTCCACTGCTCGACCGTCAAGATGTCCGGTTCATCGAGCATGACGATGGCAGCCAGGCGACCGGCAACGTACCCAAGCCTGCCCAGCCGCCCGCTACAGCGAAAGCCTACGTCATCTACACATCGGGCTCCACCGGCAAACCGAAGGGAGTCGTGGTTCCCCGGGGCGCGGTGGCCAACTTTCTCCTCAGCATGCTGGAGCGGCCGGGTATTCACCAGGACGATACGCTGTGCTCGGTCACCACGCTGTCCTTTGACATCGCCGTGCTGGAACTCCTGGCGCCCCTGTGCGCCGGAGCCACGGTCGTGATTGCCACGGAAGAGGAAGCTCGCGATCCACGGCTGTTGGCGGCTCTGCTGCAGGCGCATCAGATCACCCTGCTGCAGGCCACGCCAATCACCTGGCAGATGCTTTGTGCGGTTGGCTGGTCGGGCGACAAGGCCTTGACCGCTCTGTGCGGCGGGGAAGCCCTGTCACCGACGCTCGCGCAGGCACTGGCGCCGCGCGTGCGTGCCTTGTGGAACATGTATGGGCCGACCGAGACCACGGTCTGGTCGACTTGCCATCGCATCGACGATCCTCGTGCTGCGATCTCGGTGGGCATCCCCATCCACAACACGTCTGTGTACGTTCTGGATGACCACCAACGTCCCGTCCCCGCCGGTGTGGAGGGGCAACTGTTCATCGGGGGCTCCGGGGTCGTCCTCGGGTACTTGCATGACGAGGAACTGACGGGCAAGCGCTTCCTCCCTGACCCGTTCAGGGGCGAGGAGCGGATGTACGACACGGGCGATCGGGCCCGCTTCGACCATAGAGGCTTGCTCTACATCGCTGGTCGTGGCGATTCCCAGGTGAAGCTTCGCGGTTTCCGCATCGAGCTGGGTGAGATCGAGACACGGCTGTCCACATTTGCCGGCATTGAACAGGTGGTGTGCATCGTTCGCCGCGATGACCCCGAGAACCCGGAACTCGTCGCCTACTACGTGCTCAAACCCTCCGCCCCGGAACCGATTGTGGCCGAGTTGCGCCAGCACTGTGGCGCCACGCTGCCTGTATACATGGTCCCGTCGCGCTTCGGGCGGCTCGACGCGCTTCCCTTCACTCCCAACGGCAAGGTGGACCGCAAGGCGCTTCCAAAATTCGATGGCGAGCGTCCTGCGGCCGTCACCCAAGCAGCTCCGTCGATGCCGCGAAGCGATCTCGAGCGCTCTCTCGTGGACATCTGGTGCCGTGTCTTGTCCATCAGCACGGCAAGCGTCAACGACAGCTTCTTCGAGCTCGGGGGTACGTCGCTGGCGGCTTTCTCGGTGGCGCAGGAGATCACGCGCCAGCTTGGCGTGGAGCTTCCGGTACTCAGGATCTTCGAGCATCCCACCATCGCGGCGCTTGCCCAGTTTCTGAAAGGCAGCCAGGCCGACAGCCAGTGTGTTCGCGAGGCGCACCAGCGCGCCCAGACGCGGCGGCGTGCAGCGGTGTCCAACACCGCCTTCGACGTGGCCATCGTGGGCGCGGCCGGCCGCTTTCCCGGGGCGAGGAGCCTCGACCAGCTCTGGCAGAACCTGTGCGAGGGTCGGGAGACAGTCACCTTCTTTCGCCGCGATGATCTCGATCCTCTGGTTCCGGCTCACGATCGCAACGATCCAAACTACATTCCGGCGCGTGGTGTGCTGGAGGACGCCGACCTGTTCGATGCGGCCTTCTTCGGCATCAACCCGAATGAGGCCGAGCTGATGGACCCCCAGCTGCGCGTCTTCACGGAGGTCGCCTGGGAGGCTTTCGAGAACGCCGGCTATGTGGGTGAGCACATCGACGGACTGGTGGGCGTTTGGGCCGGCATGGGCAACAATTTCTACTACCACTACAACGTGCTCACCAGACCCGACAAGCTGGCGGTGATGGGCGAGATCACGGCGGAGATCGCCAACGAGAAAGATCACATCGCTCCGCGCGTGTCGCACAAGCTGAACCTCACCGGGCCCAGCCTCAGCGTGCACACGGCCTGCTCGACCACTCTGGTGGTGGTGGAGAACGCGTACCAGGCGCTGGTGTCTCACCAGGTGGACGTGGCCTTGGCCGGCGGAGTGGACATTCGCACGCCGCAGAAGAGCGGCCAGCGATACGAGGAAGGCGGCGTGTTCAGCATCGACGGCCACTGCCGGCCCTTCGATGCTGCTGCGACAGGAACGATGTTCGGCGAAGGAGCGGGAGCCATTGTGCTCAAGCGTCTCGACGATGCGCTACGGGACAACGACACCATCTATGCGATCATCAAGGGCGCGGCGGTCAATCACGATGGGGGCCACAAGGTCAGCTACCTTGCGCCCAGCGTGGAAGGCCAGGCCCGCGTGATTGCGTCGGCGCTGGCCCTGGGCGACGTCAATCCCGACACCATCACCTACGTCGAGGCGCACGGCACCGGAACGCCCATTGGCGATCCCATTGAGGTCGAGGCGCTGACCCGCGTGTTCCGAACCTTCACGCAGCGGCGGAACTTCTGCGCACTGGGCTCGATCAAGGGCAATTTCGGCCATGCCACCACAGCCGCCGGCATCGCGGGCGTCCTCAAGGTCGTGCTGTCACTTTACCATCGCAAGATTCCACCAACCCTGCACTTCACCACACCCAACCCGCACATCGATTTCGCCAGGAGCCCGTTCTTCGTCAACACCAAGCTCATCGATTGGGAGCCGCGAGGAATTCCGCGTCGCGCGAGCGTGAGCAGCTTTGGATTCTGCGGGACCAATGCCTACGTGGTGCTGGAGGAGGCACCATCAACGAAGTCATCCTCGTCTCCGGCGCGGCCAACACAACTTGTTCTGCTTTCGGCGCGCACCCCGAAGGCCCTTGAAGAGACGGCCGAACTCCTATCTGCGGCGCTGGGGGAAGCGAGTCAGGAAGAGCTGGCGGACGCAGCCTACACGACCCACGTCGGACGCAAACGTTTCGAGTACCGCCGATGCGCGGTGGTGCGCACAGCGGAGGATGCGCGGGACGTCCTGACCCAGGCATCGAGTCCGCTCTCGCTGTCACTGAAATCTGAGTCGCACAACCCGCCGGTGGCCTTCATGTTCCCTGGCCAGGGCTCGCAATACATCAACATGGGGCTGCGGCTGTACCAGGGAGAGGAGCTGTTCCGCGAGACGGTGGACCGTTGTGCCACGACGCTTGCGCCACACCTGGGCTGTGACTTGCGCAGGTTTCTTTTCCCCGATCCCGCCGACGCGGAGACGGCCACCCAGTCGCTCAACAACACCTTCTACACACAACCGGCGATCTTCACCGTCTCCTATTCGCTCGCCTCGCTCCTCATGCACTGGGGTATTCAGCCCTCAGCCTTCATCGGTCACAGCATCGGTGAGTTTGTCGCCGCCACGCTTTCGGGCGTCATGGAGTTGGACGAAGCGTTGCGCCTGGTCGCCGCTCGTGGCCGGCTCATGCAGGGTCTGCCGCCGGGCTCGATGCTCTCCGTGCGGCTGTCGCTCGAGAAACTCGCAGGGCGTTTGCCTCAGGGCGCTGATCTGGCGGCGGTGAACGGCCCACAGCTGTGCGTGGTGGCGGGTCCAACTGACACCTTGCAGAGGCTGAGCGATGACCTGGCCGCTGACGGTACGATGTGCCGGATGCTGCACACCTCGCATGCCTTCCACTCGTCGATGATGGATCCGGTGGTCGAACCATTTCTGCGCAGCGTCGAGAGTGCGCGTCTGTCGTCCCCTCGCATTCCGTTCGTGTCCACCGTCACCGGAGATTGGATCAAACCTTCCGAGGTCACCAACCCTTCCTACTGGGCAGGTCATCTGCGCTCACCGGTGCAGTTCTCGAAGGCTGTGCAGGTGCTGCTGCAAGACAGCCAGCAGGTCATGGTGGAGTGTGGTCCGCGTCGCACGTGCGTCGCGCTCGCGCACCAGCACCGCCCGGCCAACCCGAGCCGCGTGATTTCCTGCATGCCCGACAGCGCCGAACCCGACGACGAGTACGCGAGCGTGCTTCTCGGTCTGGGAGCGCTCTGGCTCAACGGGTGCGCGGTCGACTGGCGCGCTTTTCACGATCATGAGCAGCGTCGGCGAGTGGCGCTGCCGGGCTATCCCTTCCAGCGCAAGCGCTACTGGCTCGAACCCGGCAACACCGCCGCGTTCGGCCTGGACGCGGTATCGAAACCACAGCCGGCCCCATCTGCTGCTCCATCGGAATCTGGGAGCAAAGACAGCCAAGAGGGTTCCGGCCATGACGAGGTGATGATGGCGGTGGTGGCCCTGCTGGAGGAGGCGCTTGGGGCCAAACTCGAATCATTCGACGAGAACGCGCAGTTCATCGCGCTAGGGCTGGACTCGCTGCTGGTCACACAGCTCGCCCGCATGGTGCGCGTGCGGCTTGGCTTCCAGGTGACGTTCCGACAGCTGACCGAACGCTACTCAACCCCCAAACTGTTGGCAGATGCCATTCGAGCTACGCGCGCGATGGCTCCCGGTGCTTCCGCTGTCGACTCGCGCACGACTCGCCCTGTGGCTGCGGCGGGCGCAGCGCCAGCGTCCGCCCGCCCGCCTGCACGAGTCCCGCAGGCGAGCGACACTTCGGCAGCATCAGCACCCAGCAAGGGTCGCGTGCCGGGCGCGCGACTGGGCCATGACGAGCACGGCCGGCCCGCGTGGTTCGCGCCCGATCCAAACCGTCCAGGCAAGTACCTCAAGGTAGAGAACCATGACTGATGGGGAGAATGCGGAGAAGTCCGGGCTGGGTTCCGGGGTCGACTACGATCCCTTTTCCACCGTGCCGACCGTCGAGGTCGCATCCACCTTTGCCCAGCGTGAGATGTGGCTGTCGGCACAGGCTGGCGCGGCAGCCGTGTGCGCCTACCACGAGTCGTTCTCGATTCACCTGACCGGTCCGGTCGATGACCATGCCCTGCTCGAGGGACTGCAGGCACTCGCCGACTGCCACGAAGCCTTGCGCGGCCACTTTTCCGAGGACGGAGAGCGCTTCATCATCGAGCCGGCGATGACGGTCCCCATCGCCCGGCACGATCTTTCCAACCTGCCGCTGGGCGAACGAGCTGCCTCGCTGGCGCGGCTCCAGGTTGAGGACGCGGCGACGCCCTATGACCTTCACCGTGGCCCGCTTTTTCGCGCAGCCATCATCCGGCTCGACGCGCAGGAGTGTGTGGTCATGCTCAGCGCCAACCATGCCGTGTGCGACGGATGGTCCCTGGATGTGCTGCTGGCTGACCTCGGGCGACTCTACTCGGCCTTCGTCGGCGGCGCTCCCCTTCCCACGCCACCGCGCCACGGCTTCTCCGACTACGTGAGACACTGCCAGAGTCCGGAGTATGCTGCCCGCATCGACTCCAGCCGGGCCTTCTGGCGCAAGGCCTTCGAGGTGCTGCCGTCCTCTCTGGCCCTGCCCCATGACGGACATCGACCCGTCTTTCGCTCATACGACGCGCGGCACTCGTTGCACGCCCTTCCGTCGGATCTTCTCGCCAGGGTGAAGGAGTTCTCTCGCGCGCAGGGTCTGAGCTTCTTCTCGGTCTTGCTGTCGGCCTTCGCAGCCCTGTTTCACCGCATCTCGGGGCAGAACGATCTGGTCATCGGCATTCCCGTGGCGGGGCACCCCGACGTCGGGATGGAGAATTGTGTCGGACACCTGGTGAACCTGGTGCCTGTCCGCTCTCGCGTCGAGCCGGGTCTGTCGTTCCTGGATCTGTGCCGCGCGACCCACACCGCAGTCCTGGACGCGCGCGAGAACGCATCGGTCAGCTTCGGCGAAATCGTCGCCCATCTCGCTGTGCCGCGCGATCCGTCCCGCGTGCCGCTCATCGCCACGACCTTCACCCACGCCCAGCGATACGCTCCCGGCAAGCTGGTCTTCACCGGTTGTTCGGTGGAGTACCATTTGAACCCGCGCTGCTTCGAGACGTTCGAGTTCGACCTCAACGCGATCGAATCGCGCGAGGGGCTGCAACTTCTGGCCCACGCCAACTCCGATCTTTACACCCAGGCCTGGCTCGACTGGCGACTGCGCGAGATCGAGTGCGTGCTGCGAGACGGCTGCAGCGCCCCTGCAACCGCAGTGGACAAACTGGCGCTGTTGCCTGGCGACGAGGTCGGTCTCGTGAGCAAGGGATTCAATCGCACGGAGCGCGACTACCCCTCCCACCTCACCGTGCACGAGCTGTTCGCCAGCCAAGCGGAGCGAACGCCGGAACGGATCGCGATCCGCTTGGGCGAGCAACAGGTCAGCTACGCGGAACTGGAAGCCCGCGCCAATCGGCTGGCCCACGCGCTCCGACGCCGGGGAGTCGGTCGCGGGATGCTGGTGGGGCTGTGCTTGGAGCGTTCGGTCGACATGGTGGCCGCGCTGCTGGCTGTACTCAAGGCGGGCGCAGGCTACATCCCGCTCGATCCAGCTTTTCCTGCCGACCGCCTGGCATTCATGATTGAAGACTCTGGTCTGGCTTTGGTCGTCTCCGAGTCGGAGCTGGCTGCGTGCCATGGCTGCGCGGCAGAGCGGACGCTTGCGCTCGACACGGCTGCTGACGAGCCCGACCGGGACAGCCCGCTGGCCAGCGACCAGCAGTCAGCTCGCGCCGAGGATGTGGCGTACGTGCTCTACACATCGGGGTCTACCGGCAGGCCCAAGGGTGTTCGGGTTTCTCACCGCGCGGCGGTCAACTTTCTGACCAGCATGCAGCGCGAGCCCGGGCTCGGCCCTGACGACCGGTTGCTGGCCGTGACCACGCTTTCCTTCGACATCGCGCTGCTCGAGCTGATGCTGCCGTTGAGCGTGGGGGCCCAGGTGGTGCTGGCCAGTCACGACGACGCACTCGACGGCATGGCTCTGCAGCAACTGCTGGAGACGGACCAGGTCACGGTGATGCAGGCCACTCCAGCCACCTGGCGTTTGCTGATCGAGAGCGGGTGGCAGGGCCGTCCGGGGCTCAAGGCGCTGTGTGGCGGGGAAGCGCTCTCGCTGGACCTGGCCGAGTCGCTGCTCACGCGGGTGGGCGAGTTGTGGAACATGTACGGGCCCACCGAGACCACTGTGTGGTCCACCTGTTGGCGCGTCACCCAGCCACGCCAAGGCATCTCCATCGGGCGCCCCATCGCCAACACTTCGATCTGGATCCTCGACCCCCAGCATCAGCTCTGCCCGCTAGGAGTACCGGGAGAAATCTGCATCGGCGGTGATGGCGTGGCTCTCGGCTATTTGAATCGTCCCGATCTCACCACCGAACGGTTCATCGCCGATCCGTTCAGTTCGACACCAGGGGCACGGCTGTACAGGACCGGCGACCTCGGCCGCTGGCGGGCGGACGGACTGCTCGAGTGCTTGGGCCGGACCGACTTCCAGGTCAAGGTGCGCGGTTTCCGCATCGAGCTCGGCGAGATCGAAGCGGTGCTGATGGACGATTCCAGCGTACGCAAGGCGGCAGTCACGGTTCATACCGATGCACTCGGCGACACGCGCATCGTTGCCTATGTTGTCTATGAACTGGGCGAAACCCGAACCGGAAGCGAGATGCGGCGGCGCCTGGCCAGCAAGCTGCCAGACTACATGTTGCCCCATATCTTCGTGGAGCTGGAAACCCTGCCCTTGACCGCGAATGGCAAGGTCGACCGACGGGCTCTCCCACCTCCTTTCGTGCAGGCGGCCCTGTCTGGCGAGGAACATGTCGAGCCACGCACCGAGGTGGAGCGAGCGATCGCGGCGCTGTGGCGCGAGATGCTCAAGGTCGAGAGGGTTTCCGTGCGTGACAACTTCTTCGCCCTGGGAGGCCACTCGCTGCTCTCGGCACAGATGGTGGCGCAGTTGTGCAAGCGCACCGGCCATCGTCTGAGCTTGCGATCGGTGGTCTTCGAGACGCTGGAACAGATCGCGGCCAACTGCGGGCCAGCGGCTCAGCCGGGCGGCCCGACCTGACGCCCCGGGTTTGCGGAAGCGGCAGGGAACAGCCCCTCTGCCCATGCGACCAGCACGTCGCCAAGTCGGCGCCGCTGTGCCATTTCGGTATAGGTGTGATTGGCGGCGGGCAGGAATTCTGTGGAAACCCGTCCTTTGAGACCGTAGCGTCCAAACGCTGCGTCGAACTGCCCGGCGTAGTTGTAGTCATCTTCCATCCCACCGGAGTAGACCACGAGGATCTGGGCCCCGCGATCGAGGATCGTCAGCAAGTCGGCAGCGAAGGCGCTTCGTTCGGGGATAGGACGAACGTACATTGGCTGCGGCGGGGAGGGCTGGTAATCGAGATCGCAGGCGACGGAAGTTCGTCGTGGCCGTGCGGACCTCCGCAGCACACCACCCACCCGCATGGCCAGGGTCTTCCACGACTTCGCGCTGACTACCTGTTGCAGACGCCGGCGCAGGCAGAAGCCCATCGTGCGATACACATACGGGTCGAGCAAGGCGATGCCAACAATGCGCGGGTCGACCAGCGCCGCCCGAACGCTGTTGTCAGCGCCCGAACAGAGACCGCACAGCACGAACCGGCTTGCCTCGGTGGTGTGCTCGAGATGATCCATGGCGTCGCGAATGTCCTGTATCGCGGCCTGTTGGAATGTGGCCGCGCTCCGCGGGCTGCTGTCCCCCAAACCCGAAAGATCGAAGCGCAGAGCCGGGAAGCCGGCTCCCGCTATGCGGCGTGCCAGGTTCACGGTCAACCGATGCGGCCCTACTCGATGAACAATGCCAGCGTTCAGAAAGACCCAGGTCGGTTGCTTCCGATCATTCTCGCCCGGCGCGCTAGGTGTCTCAATCCCGACCAAGGCCTGTCCTGGCCCGAACTGCATGACTCGCTCTCTCATGGCATCTCCTGGACTCGCGCGACGATGGCGTCCAGCACATCCATAGGAACTAGGATCGCATTCAAGGCGCGATCCGTGTTCCACGGCGAGGTGGTGGTCACCTCTATCCAATGCGTGGAATCGGTCCAACCAGCGACCGCGCCTCGAAAGCGCTCCCGCCACGGCTTTTGGTTCGTGGTCAGGACAGTCACTTGGCGTGCATGAGGAGGCTTGACCCCGGTGAGATCGACTGCCCGGATCTCGCTCTTCAGGTCTGAACTGAGCGGAAACCCCAAGGCCTCTGAACCCATTAGCCCCGACGGTCGCCAGCATCGCATTTCTTGCCGCATGAACGAGGTGTGCATGTGCGTGAGTTCTTGCAGGTACGCAGCACCATCCACGACAGGGTCCCAGAGAATCAGGCTCGCGACGGCTCGACGCAGGGACTGGCCGGCCAGAACCGCCAGCGTGGCGCCGTATCGTAGTCCCACCCAAATCACACGCGAAACCCCGCTCGACGCAAGCAACTCCTCGTGAGCCTCGAGAATGTTCTCGATCCACTCCGCCTGGCTGCCTTCGTGGACATCTCCTGCCGAATCACCGCTTCCGTAGTAGTCGAATCGCAAAACGTGTTGGCCGAGCTTGCTCAATTTCGAGGCGAGCGTGGCATAGATCCGGTGAGCATAGATCGCGTCCTGACCAAAAGGGTTGCAGAGCAACACGGCACCCGGACGCGGGGACCGGACGGCCGGAGCGTGATAGGTCCCGAAAAGAAGACGCTCAGAACGACCGAAAAAGAAGGGTCTCATGGTGTGTCGGTACGGCGCTGTAGTTTACCCCATTAGGCCTTCGTTGAGGTGTTTTCACCCCGCCTTGACGTTTTCTGGCCACTTGATCCGATTTGGCGGCAACATTCTGCTTTCATGTCCGCGGCCTCCAGGAAGCCAGCCAAAACTATCTCTCGGGCCGCCTGCTACTGCAATCACTCAGCCAGACTGGACCGCCCTGCGTGCCGCTCAGCGCCATGGAGTCCGGTTAAGAACGGGCATGGGTGGGGCGCTTGCGGGGGTAGTTGCTCATTCTGATCTTTGCAGCGGGGGGATAGCGGCGCGATCTCCGTTGATCCGGGAGCACAAGTCTGGAAAAGAGGTCACGCATCGTCTTGAGCCGGGTGGGCAGCGCGCCGGGTGAGGCGAGCGCGCACCACGACCAGGTGTCGCAGACGATTCGGAGACGCCTACGCGACCCACGCAGGCGGGATGTGCTGCCGGATGCTTTCAAACTGCGAGGTTCTATGAACGCGCTGACCGTCCTCAGGGCTTTGTCGAGATGCATGACCTTCTCCGTCGAAGATCACGGCATCGTGTGGGCTTCGCCTCCCTCTGCGCGCGTATTCATTTATCCACAGGAAATCCTGATCAATTTCGATCACTTAGCCGCTATCCGATCAACATTGAACCTAGCACCGGGCAAAACTGGCCGTCAGCGGGCCTCTCACCATCATCGAGAAGAACCCGAAGGGCCCGGTGAAGACGGCTGCCCTGCAAGACATCTAAAGAAACTGGTACGATTTAGCGATGGACGCACGAGGACAGGTCACCCACGACTTCCCAGGGGCAAAGAGATGCTCAAAATGGAGCCTTGATCCGATGGCAGGCATTCTGCGGAGGCGGCTGCGGCGGTTGTTGCATCGGCAAGAGATGACACTGGAAAGCTCTGCCGAGAGAGTCTGGCAGATCGCACCCGGCTCGATGTCTATTTCGCTCCCCGCCTATTGCCTGCCCAATCAACTGGAACGCGTAACAAACACAGCTTACTCGTACTATTGGGCGGATGGGGGTGATCGCGAGGATCTGCAACGCCAGATGGCGGGTGGTATCGAGCGGTTCCAAGCGCCCACTCGCGGATTTCTCCTCAAAGACGCCTATCTATTCGACGGTGCGATCCACAAGGCCAATTTTGGTACCCGCCTGTACCCAAGAGCCGGCCGCCTGCCACAATTCCACATCGAACATGAGATCGATCGTGGCGCTGTGCACAGCACATTTGATGGCAACATGTTCTTCGGTCTGTGGTTGACCGACGATTGCACGATATATCCTTTGGCGGCTAGCGAAGGCCTTCCGGTTACCACGGATCAGCCTGCCAGCGCGCATACGCTTGCCTACGAAGACTGGCTGGGGATGAAACCGGTGCGTCTTCACTCGGCCTTTCTCAGGGAAGTCGTACTTTTCGACGATCACCTGCAGAATCAAGACAAGCGCGCGCGTTTTCGATCAATTAGCGATAGGCTCCTTTCTCGGGTCCAGGTCGCCCCCCATCCCGGTGTGTTTATCATCCGCGGCGGCTCGGGGAAGCGCAGAATTCTACACAATGAAAGGGAAATCGCAGAGTACCTGCGTGAAAGACGCGGTTTTCGTATTGTCGATATCAATGTGGCGGATGTGCCAACGATCTTGGCCGCGTGTGCCGGTGCCCAAGTGGTGGCCGGAGTCGAGGGAAGCCATCTGATCCATGGCGTGATGGTGCTTCAGCCTGGTGGTGCTGTGCTAGCGCTTCAACCGCCTGATCGTTTCTGTGCCGTAATCAAGCGAACAACGGACAGGGATGGTCAGCACTACGGATTCGTCGTGGGACACGCCGAGGAGGATGGGTTTCGCATAGATCCCGTCGAAGTGGAGCGCACTCTTGATTTCTTCCCGACATAGAACTCGACACCACTCGTCCGTTTCTCTCGAGCTAGCGGGCGAGGCCACCCTGGTCGCTGGCTGGGGAGTCGAGTAGGGCGGCGAGGCGCTCGGCGATGAGGGCCACGTTGGGCTCTTGAAGCATGCTCGAGTGTCCGCCGACCGCATCGATGACATGCAGAGGACCTGTCGTCCGGTCACCTCAACCGCGGAGTGGATCGAGCACCAGCTCGGCCGACGGCAAGTCGGCATTCTCACTCTCCCGAGTCTTGGCCAACACGATTGGCGCGCTCACGCTGCCTGGACTGTACAGCAATTGAGCCCTCCCAAGAATGGGAAGAACGCTCAAGGGGGGCGATCCATTGTGGCCACGTGCGATTTTTCCCGCAAGCACATAATCGAGGAGGCGCAGACTGTCGCCACCGGGCTGAGCGGGTCCCTTTTTCAGCGGGATCACCGGGACCCGGGGACCAGCTTGGTGTGAAAGTAGCGCTGGGTGTGTTCCGGGTCGAGGCTGGCGGGCAGCGCGGATCGT